>Ga0265338_10005880_pt1 | contig 15822 bp, 16 predicted proteins | sample 42126metaG_FD_193579 | JGI IMG/M metagenome (GOLD analysis project Ga0265338, IMG submission 193579) | Rhizosphere microbial communities from Carex aquatilis grown in University of Washington, Seatle, WA, United States - 4-21-26 metaG | ecosystem: Host-associated > Plants > Roots > Rhizosphere... | reverse complement strand
TTGACTGGTCGTCCACAAGCAGAGTCCGAATTTTCATATCGTTATTCAACGTTGCCAAACCGGCAATTTGTCCCGCCGCAAGTTTTTAAATCCCAATAGCGCGCCAATTGTGTGTAGCTGTGAGCAGTTGCCATGCCTTGGCACTGCTTTTCAAAGGGGGGCGTTCCAATTTTAGTTCCAGCTTTTCAGAACCTTGGAAACCTCCCAAAACCGGGTCAATCCGGTCGAAATTCCCGACCCGGGCGCAATAAAAAATCCGCCGGTTGTGCTTCATTTGGACACTCAGGTGCCATTCCATTGACAGTGTCAGGCAAAATCCGAAAACTCAAAAATGCCTCGCGGAAGGCTCCAAACCGTGCCCTCGCCAGGCGATCAAAAAACTTCGGTAGTGCCCTGGTTTGGTTGTAGGGCACGACGTAAGGAGTGCTGGCCCAAACGACTCGTCACCTCGTCGCCTACAAATTAGGACACTGCCAAAAAAAACTTCCACCAGCCACCTTGCGGCGCTGTTGCTTTACATTTTGTCAGGGCTTGACATTTCCCCGGGGTGGCCCAGTTTGGTTTGATGCTCCCTGATTCCGGCAATTTTAGCCAAAAAACAGCCAAGGGACGGTGAGCCATTTTGCAGTCCGTAGCCGATAATAAGATCATGACTGACGACTATCCATCATCAGATGGGAACGATCAGCGGGACGAGCCGTCATCCTTCGATGGCAATCGTGGGCAGGTTGAATCCGGAAAGATCGAGCCCCGGAATGGAATCATCACCAGGCTCCTCGCCGCCATCCGGTCTCACGTGCCGCTTGGCTATGAGGATGAAACCGGATTCCATGTCGGCATAACGTCTCCTGAAAAATAAAATGCCCGTGGCGCCGCCGGTAACGCTGGCTGCGTAACCTGCTCCATCTGTTTTGGTCGCAGAAAAGCGCGAAAGGGAGGGTCCATACGGGCTTGATGGTTTACTTCCTTTCGCCGGTTTCAGAAATTTCCGGATAAAATCACGCTTTCCCGCCGCAGGTGTTTTGTTACTTTGGCCGCATGTTCGAACCAGCCGACTTGTTTGACCTCAACCAGACCGGACACGCCGTCATCTTCGACGGCTGCCAATACGCTTGGGACGCCCTCAAAAAAATTGAATCCTACATCGCCGCACATCTGAAACCTGAACTTCGCAACATCTGCGAAGGCCGGGCGTTCATCAGCGAAAAGGTTTCCATCGGCGAAGGCACGGTGGTCGAGGACGGCGCGATGATCAAAGGCCCGGCCATCATCGGCAAAAACTGCAAAATCCGCCACAGCGCCTATATCCGCGAAAATGTCATCCTTGGCGACAATTGCGTGGTTGGCAATTCGTCCGAACTGAAAAACTCGCTGCTGTTCAATGGCGCGCAGGCGCCGCACTTCAATTACATCGGCGACTCCATCCTCGGCCACAAGGCGCATCTCGGCGCGGGCGTGAAAATCTCCAACTTCAAGATGTTCCCCGGCAACATCGAGGTGGAAGTGGACGGCGTGCCGTTCGACACCGGCCTGCGCAAATTCGGCGCGCTGCTCGGCGATGGCGCGGAAGTTGGCTGCAACGCCGTGTTGAACCCCGGCAGCATTATCGGGCGCGGCTCGGTCATTTACCCGAACGTCTTTTGGCGCGGCATCCTGCCCGCGAACATGATCGCCAAGAACAAGGCGGAAATTGGGGTCGTGGTCAAACGACCAAGGGAATCCCAATCTAACCGCAGAGACGCAGAGACGCAGAGGAATAAAGAGGGCACCACGTGAGATTAACAAACTTGTTGAGGGTTATATTGGAACGAACGGTGGCTATCTAAATCATTTTAGTTACAGCTTATTGGCTTATATCGAAACGAAACTAAAAGGAAGTTAGTTCTCTGCGTCTCTGCGGTTAAATCATTCCACAAATATTCCCTGCGATTTTTCTCAGCGATTCGTCCGGCTTTAATTCAATCCATGCCAGATTCTTCTGGGCGCGGAACCACGTCAGTTGCCGCTTGGCAAACTGCCGGGTGCGGATTTTTACCAGCTCGATGGTTTCGGGAAGCGAGCGTTCACCGCGCAGATGTTCCACCACCTGCCGGTAACCGATGGCCTGCATCGCCGTCTGGTTTTCCGCCAGACCGTGCTTGAGCAATTCGCGCGTTTCGTCCACCAGACCGCGCGCGAACATCGTGTCCACGCGCACGTCAATCCGTTGGCGCAAATCGTCCGGCTGACGCGAAAAGGCGAAAAAGTTTTCTGACTTCCGGCTTCCGGCTTCTGATTTCCACTCCGCCCGCTGCTGGGAAAACTTTTTGCCCGTCAGCCGGATCACCTCCACCGCGCGGATGACGCGGCGCGGATTTTGTTTGTCAATTTTCTCGTAGGCCACCGCATCGCGTTCGCTCAATTCACGCAGCAACGCCTCAAACGGCAGGGCCTCCAGTTGGGCGCGAAGCTCGGGATTGGGGGAAGGCGCCTCGCCGAGTCCGCTCAGGAAGGCCTTGAAGTAAAGCCCCGTGCCGCCGCAGAAAACCGGCACGCGGCCACGCGCTTGAATTTCTTCAACCGCCTTTTGCGCGAGCCGGACGAATTGCGCGGCGTCGAAGGATTCGGTCAGGTCGCAGATGTCAATCAGGTGATGCGGCACGCGGACGCGGTCGGCGGCTAAAGGTTTGGCCGTGCCGAGGTCGAGCCCGCGATACACCTGCATGGAATCGGCGGAGATGATTTCGCCGCCGAGTTGTTCAGCCAGTCGCAGGGCGATTTCGGATTTGCCGACGGCGGTGGGCCCGGCGATGAGGATGGGGAGATCGGGTTTGGCCATTTTGAATCGTCCGTTTGCTATGCCCGTTTTGGTTCGCGACGCGACAGGATTGCGCCGAGCGCGAGGCCAATCGTCAAAATGGGGATGCTGACCAGTTCGCCCGGCGTGAGGCCGAAGTGAATGTGGCCGGGCGGATAATCGCCGCGGAAGTATTCCATGACGGTGCGGGTGATGGCGTAACCGACGAGATAGGTGGCGAACACCTGGCCGTCGAATTTTTTGCGCCGGAACAGCCAGGCGAGCAGCAGATAAAGCAGGACATTGTTCACCGCGTCATAAATTTCCGTTGGATGCACGGGCAGGGACGGGTCACTTTTACCAATGAGGCCCTGTTGATATTGCTGGGACCAGGCGGGGGATTGGGCCGGAAATTGGACCGCCCACGGCAGACGGGTCGGATAACCGTAGCAGCAGCCGTTGAAAAAGCAGCCGAGGCGGCCAAAAAAATTCCCCAGCGCGATGCTCGGCGCGAGCACGTCGGCGACCTTCCACATCGGCAATTTTTTCCAGCGGATGTAAATGAAACCGCCGATGACGGCCCCGATGAGTCCGCCGTAATAAACCAGTCCGCCGTGCTGGATCATGAAAATTTCCGAGAGCGGCTGGTCGGCGAATTCGTCCTTCCAATAGGTCGTCACATAGACCATGCGCGCGCCGAGGATGCCGCCGGCCATGAGCCAGAGCACAATGTCGGCAATGCGTTCGCCGGGAATGTTTTCGCGCGGGGCGCGGCGGTTGGCGGTCCACAGGCCGACCAGAAACGCCACGGCAATCATGATGCCATACCAATGAACGGTGAGCGGCCCAAGGTGAAACGCAATTGGATGCACGAAGCGAGGTTAAATCGGAACGGCGGAAATGGAAAATTGAAATTCGTCCCGGTTCAATTCGGATTGGTTGCCGCCACCGAATGAAAGTCCGGGGGCAATGGTGGCAGGGACGGCGGCGCAATGGCGCTGGACGGCAATGGCGGCCATTCGGGAACATTCACGACGAGGTCGCGCCAGGTCTGGCGGTCGGCCGGCGACATTTGGGACCAACGCTCGGCGTTCTTCAAGAATTCCTGTTTTTCGGACGCGCTCAGGCCGGCAAATTTCGCGAAGGCGTGAATACATTCATCCCGCTGGTCCGGCGGCAATTTATCGAAAGCCTGCAGGGCCTTCCCCATTTGTTCGCGTTCCGCGTCGGACAGGGTGCCGAGCGCCGCCTGTTTCTCGTCCGGCGTGAGCTCGAAAAATTGATTCACGCCCGCAGTGATTTTTTTCCGCTGCTCTTCAGTCAGGGCATTCCAGCGTGCCGCCACGGAATTCGGCGGGACGGCTTGTGGCGGGGGCGGGCCGTTGCCCACATCCACGTTCGCAAAGTAACGCAGGGTGCGTTCGTTCTCCAAAAATTCCTGCTGCAAGGACGGCGGCAAAATGCTCCATTCACCAAGCCGGTCTTTGACCAGTTCGCGAATGTCCGCCGGAACCCGCGCGAGCTGTGCGGCGCGGTTGCCCGGCGCCTCCCGCATGAGCGGAAGCAAATACCAGCGCAGCTCGGTCGCGCGCAGCCGCAACTCGCGCTCATTGGGATCGAACGCCTCGTACTCGTTGACCTTGGCGAGAATGCGTTCGCGGATTTGCGGCGGGCGATTGGTCAAAAAGGTTTCGCGTTCGTCCGGCGTCATGGCCAGCAACTGGCGGAACAAATCCACCGGCGACCGTGGGCGTGGCAACCCGTGGAGACTGTTCGTCGACGCCGAAAATAATTTCACGGGCGGCGGAACTCCGGGAACGGTCCCGGCGAACATCGGGGAAATCAGGCACCGTCCTGCAACGCAAAACACCAGCCACCCAAGCGCCTGCCACGAACGGTTCATTGCAGGAGCGCGAGTAATTCCTCATCGGCGCGCGGCTGGCTCATGCGCTGGATGGCGGTGAAATTTTTCAAGGCTTCAACACTCGGCAATGGCTGCGCCGCAGCCACGAGCGCAACGTTTCTGGCCAGCCGGGCACGCTGGTTGAATTCGTGATGCTGATAGGTCAGGCCGGCGATGCCCAGCACCGCCACCCCAACCGCCAGCCGGGGCGCCAGCACGCGCCAGGTCCATTGCCAGCCCGTTGCCCGCGGACGCAGCTCTTCACGTTCGATGGCTTGAAGCACGCGGGCGGTGAAATTCGACGGCACCACCGCGTCCGGCAGCCGGGCCAGCCCTTCGGTCAGGCGCGATTCCAGCTCCCAATCCGCCTGCGCTTCCGGTGGGGCGTGCAATTCAGCGCGTTCGGCCCCGGTGAGTTTTCGGCGCCATACCAGTTCGCGCAAGGGGTTCTGAAGCGGCTCGTCTTTCATTGTGTTCTCTGGATTAAAAACCGGTGCGACAAGAAAGTTGCGCCAAAAACCCGCTCGCCGCCGCTTGAATTTCATCGTATTCTATTGGCGAAAATGACCGCCATTCCTGCCGATCAGGCCCAATCCGGGGCGCCCGCCCAGACGAATCGCCGGCGTTTCCTCGACGCCTGCCATTGCCGCGCGGTGGACCGCCCGCCGGTCTGGCTCATGCGGCAGGCGGGGCGCGCGTTGCCGGAATATCGCAAGCTCAAGAGCAAACACCCTTTTCTGACCCTGGTCCGCACACCCGAACTGGCCGCCGAGGTCACGTTGCAGCCCATTCAGCGGTTTGATTTTGACGCGGCCATCCTTTTCAGCGACATCCTGGTCGTGGCCGAAGGTTTGGGGCAGGGCTATAAATTCCGCGACGGCGGCGGCATCGAAATGAATTTTGCGCTGCGCACGACGGACGACATCAAGCAACTCGACGTTCGCGCCCTCCCGGACCGCCTGGACTACATCCCGCGTGCCCTGCAACTCGCCAAAGCTTCGCTGGGCGACAAAACCGCGCTCATCGGGTTTGCCGGCTCGCCGTGGACGCTGGCCAACTTCATGCTCGAAGGCGGCAGCGCGCAGGAATTCACCCAGGCCAAAAAATTATTTTATTCCGAGCCGGAAATCTTTGCGATGCTGATGAAAAAACTGACGGCCGCCGTCACGCGCCTGTTGCAGATGCAAATCCTGGCCGGCGTGGACGCGGTGCAAATCTTCGACAGCCTCGGCGGTTTGCTGGCCGGGGACGCGTTTGCGTCCGCGTCGGCCAGCTGGATCAAACAGATTGTTTCCGCGCTGAAAAACACCGTGCCCGTCATTGTTTTTTCCAAGGACGTTCACGGGCACTGGGACACGCTCGTGAACACCGGCGCAAATGTGCTGGGGATTGACTGGACGGTCCGGCTGGCGGACGTGCGCGCCCGGCTGCCGGAACACGTTGGCGTACAGGGCAATCTTGATCCATCCTTGCTCGTGACGAAACCGGAAATTGTCGCGGCGGAAACCAGCCGGATTCTGACTGAAATGCGCGGCGCGCGCGGCCATATTTTCAACCTGGGCCACGGTGTGCCGCCTGAGGCCAAACTGGAAAACCTCGCCGCCCTGGTCGAGACGGTGAAAAATTTTAAATGAGCCAGCTGAACGTCAATCTGGATCTGGTGCAAAAATATAACGTGGCCGGGCCGCGTTACACGTCCTACCCGCCCGCCACGAAATTCACCGACGCGATTTCGTGGGAGCAGCTTTCCGCAAAGATCGAGGAAAACAATCGCGCGCCGCGCGACCTGTCGGTTTATTTTCACATCCCGTTCTGCGAAACGCTCTGCTGGTTCTGCGGCTGTACCACCGTCATCACGCTCAACCACGACCAAGGCATGGCCTACGTCGAGGCGCTGGGCCGCGAAGTGGCGAAGATGGCGCCGCGCCTGAATCCGCAACGCAAGGCCGTCCAGCTCCATTTCGGCGGCGGTTCGCCGACCTTTCTGCGGCCCGACGAAATCCGCCGGCTCGGCGAAATCATCCACCGGCACTTCGCGTTTTCGCCGGATATCGAGGCCAGCGTGGAAGTGGATCCCCGGCGGCTCACGCGCGACCACATGGTGGCGCTGCGCGAAATCGGTTTCAACCGCGCCTCGATGGGCGTGCAGGATTTCAATCCCAGGGTGCAGGAGGCGATTCACCGCATCCAGCCGCGCGAAATGACGCAACAGGCGATGGATTGGATGCGCGAACTCGGCTTTGGCTCCATCAATCTCGACCTGATTTACGGCCTGCCGTTTCAGACGCCGGATTCGTTCAAGGAAACGCTGGACACCGTGCTGACGATGCAGCCCGACCGGCTGGCCGTGTTCAGCTACGCGCACGTGCCGTGGATCAAGCCGTCGCAAAAAATCCTCGAACGCGAGGTCCTGCCCACGCCGGAAACGAAGCTGCAGGTGCTCAAGCTCGTCATCGAGAAACTCACCGCGGACGGCCAATACGTTTATATCGGCATGGACCATTTCGCGAAGCCGACCGACGAACTCGCCGTCGCGCAGCGCGAAAAGAAACTTCAGCGGAATTTTCAGGGTTACAGCACCCGCGCCGGCTCGGACATTTACGCGTTTGGCATGTCGAGCATTTCGCAGATTCCCGACGCCTACTGGCAGAACGAAAAGGAGCTGCCCAAATGGCAGCAGGCCGTGGCCGCCGGGAAAATGCCGTTGCAACGCGCGTATTTCATGACCGACGAGGACAAAATTCGCCGTGAAACCATCATGCGGACGATGTGCGACCTTTCGCTCGACTTTGCCGCGATGTCGCAAAAGCTCGGAATCAACTTCGCGCAACACTTCGCCAAGGAACTCGCTTCACTCGCGCCGTTTGAAGCCGATGGTTTGGTGAAGCGCAGCGCCGCCGGCCTCGAAGTGACCGATGCCGGGCGGTTGTTCATCCGGAACATCGCCATGTGTTTCGACAATACGCTGGCTCCGGTGGGCGAGCGAAAACATTCGAGGACAATATGACCTGATCTTTCGGAGGGGCGAGTTCCACGAGCCCCCATTTTCAACTTGCCGGACAATCCAGATGCGGCTCAATCTGGTTTCATGCCGGAGCCAATTCGAGAACCGGGCCGCTTTGCGCTTCCGCATTTGGCCCCGCTGGAATTCCCGAATCAGACCATTCTCCAATACGTTACCATTTGTGCCGACAAACGCCGCTCTTTGCTGGCCAGGCCAGAAATTGTCGCGCCATTGCTCGACTGTTGGCGCAAGGCCGACCATTGGCTGGTGGGACGCTACGTTATCATGCCGGATCATCTGCACCTTTTTTGCGCACCCGCGAAATTGCCGGTTACGCCGCTGAAACAATGGGTTAGGTTTTGGCGGGCGGAGGCAACCCGCCGCTGGCCGCATCCGGCGGAAAAGCCGGTTTGGCAACGCGATTTTTTCGACCGGCAGTTGCGGAACGGCGAAAGCTATCATCAAAAGTGGCTTTATCTCTGGGAAAATCCAATCAAGGATGGTCTGGTGAAGCGACCGGAAGACTGGCCGTATCAAGGTGAACTCAATATATTGCCGTGGCATGATGCAACTTGATGCAAAATCAGAAGGGCGCTCTCTGCGAACTCCAAATGACGTTTTTAGTCAGGGGCTCGTGGAACTCGCCCCTCCGAAAGGAACGATTCTGGCCACTTTTTGCGTCTGTAATTTTGCATGAAACCCGTCGCCATCATCGGAGCCGGCATCACGGGGTTGACGGCGGCGTTTTATCTGAAACGCAGGGGCGTCACGGTCACGGTTTATGAAGCCGGCGGACGCGTGGGCGGCGTGATCCAATCCGTCCGACGCGACGGTTTTCTGGCCGAGTGCGGGCCCAACACCCTGCTCGAAACATCGCCGAAAATCGCCCAGCTCGTCCGCGACGCCGGCCTGGCCTCGCGCCGGCTGGATTCCGACCCCAAGGCCGAAGCGCGTTATGTCGTCCGTTACCGGCGGCCCATCGCCATGCCGTCGTCGCAACTCGGAATTTTCACTTCGGACTTGTTGAGTGCCAAGGCGAAGTTCGCCTTGTTGCGCGAACCGTTCGTGCCACGCCGCCGGGATGGCCGGGAGGAAAGCATCGCGGAATTTGTCGTGCGCCGGCTGAACCGGGAATTTCTCGACCAGATGATTGACGCGCTGGTGGCCGGGATTTACGCCGGCGACCCGAACCAGCTTTCCGTGCAACAGGCTTTCCCGCGGCTGGCCGAACTCGAAGCGCGCTACGGTTCGCTCATCAAAGGCCAGATATTTGGCGCGCGCGAACGCAAGAGGCGCGGTGAAATTGCCAAAGACCGCGCCCCCAAATTCTCTTTTGACGAAGGTTTGCAGGTTTTGCCCGACACGCTGGCGGCGCAACTCGGTGACGCGGTGAAACTGAACACCCCGGTCACGAAACTCACTCAAACCACTGATGGCTGGTTGCTCACCCTTTCGAAGGGGCGAGTTCCACGAGCCCCACTTGCTGCGGGGGAAATTGGGGACTCGCAGAGCTCGCCCCTCCGAAATGAAATTCAAGCGGAGCACAGCGCGGTGATTTATTGCGGCACAGCGTACCGGCTGGCGGAACTGCAAATCGAAACAAACGAGCCCCTCGCCCCGTCCCTCGCCCCGCCTGGCGGGGAGAGGGTGGCCGGAGACCGGGAGAGGAAAAATTTTGCCGGTGTGGATGCCTTTTCCGAAATTCGTTATCCACCGGTGGCGAGCGTGGTTTTGGGGTTTCGACGCGAGGATGTGGCGCACCCGTGCCAGGGTTTCGGCATGTTGATCCCCAAAATTGAAGGCTTCCGAATCCTCGGCACGATTTTCTCGTCGTCGCTGTTTCCGAACCGCGCGCCCGCCGGCCACGTCACGCTGACGAGCTACGTCGGCGGCGAGCGGCAGCCGGAACTGGCCTCCCTGGCGCCCGACCAGCTGGCCGCCATCATTTGTGACGATTTGCGCGGGTTGCTGGGGGTGAGCGGCCGGCCGGTGTTTCAACACACGATGCTTTACCCCAGGGCGATTCCGCAGTACAACCTCGGTTACGGTCGTTACCGCGAATTGATGAACGCCATTGAAAATCAAGCCGCCGGTCTGTTTCTGGCCGGCCACTATCGCGACGGTGTTTCATTGGGCGATTCGATCGTGTCCGGTTGCAACGTGGTTGAGCGCGTGGAAAAAATTCTGACTGCCAAATGAGCAAGGGCGTTTTGCTGGTCAATCTGGGTTCGCCGGATTCGACTTCGGTTGAAGACGTGCGGCGTTACCTGAACGAGTTTTTGATGGACGCCCGGGTGATTGACTCGCCGTGGCTGCTGCGGCGGTTCATCGTCAGCATGGTGCTCATCAACCGGCCGGCACAATCCGCCGAGGCCTATCACAAGATCTGGACGCCGGAAGGGTCGCCGCTCGTGGTCACCAGCCGCCGCATTCAGGCGAAATTGCAGGCACGTGTCACTGTGCCGGTCGCCCTGGCGATGCGATACCAAAAGCCGTCCATCCCGGACGCCATCCTCGGGCTGGCCGAACAGAAAGTGGACGAGGTTTTGTTGATTCCCCTGTTTCCGCACTACGCCATGTCGAGCTACGAAACGGCCGTCGCCCGCGTCAAGCAGGTCGCGTCCAGACTCGCGCCGCAAATGCTGGTTAAAGTCCAGCCGCCCTACGGCAATTCGCCGGATTACATCGCGGCGCTCACCGCCAGCGCGGAAAATTATCTGGAGGCGGGTTACGACCATTTGTTGTTCAGCTTTCATGGCGTGCCGGAGCGGCATCTTAAAAAAACCGACCCGACGCACCGGCACTGTCTGGCGGTCCCAAACTGCTGCGAAGGCACCAGCCCCGCGCACGCGACGTGTTACCGCGCCCAGTGTTTGAAGACGGTTGCCGCGTTTGTAAAAGAAGCGGGCGTACTCGCGGGAAAATTTTCCGTGTCGTTTCAATCCCGGCTGGGGAGCGACCCGTGGTTGAAGCCTTACACCGATTTTGAACTGGCCGAACTGCCCAAACGCGGCGTGAAAAATCTCCTGGTCATCTGCCCGGCGTTTGTTTCGGACTGCCTCGAGACCCTGGAGGAAATCGGCATTCGCGGGCGAGGGACGTTTTTGTCGGCGGGCGGGAAGGAGTTCATGCAAATTCCGTGTTTGAACGAACACCCGCGCTGGATTGCCACGCTGGAGAAAATGATCGAACGATTTTGAAAAGCCCGGCGGCGACGGAACACCAACCGCCTACTTCTTTGTCTTCCCCCGGCCGGCGGCACTTCCGAACTTGAGCTTGACCGTGTCCTGCAAAAAGCCGAGAAGGCCTTTTTTCTTTTTCGGCCGGATGACCGGGATCAGTTCGCACTTGTGACTGCACAGCGGGCAAAGAAAGAGCGGTTCACCGCCTTTGATCCGCAACATGTGCACGCACTCGTTGCACATCATCTCGTGGCAGTGCGAGCACCGGTAGGTGGCCTGGGCGTGCGAGTGCCGCGGACAGATGATCATGCCGTCGGGCAGCACCATCGGTGGCTTGGGCCGTTGCCGCTCAAATTGCGGAATCGCGACGTTGACCTCGGTGGATTCGACGAACAATTCCACGTCACCCAGATTCACCGTCTGGCCCGGAAGCAACCAGGCTTCCCGGACCGGATCGCCGTTGACAAACGTGCCGTTGGTTGAACCCCCATCGCGAATCATGACGCCGTCGTTCGACAGCACAATCTGGCAATGGTTGACGGACACCGTGGGATGATCGATGGGAAAATCGCATTCCGGACTGCGACCGACCTGGTTGACGCCGAGACGCAATTCAAGCGTCTGGTTTTTCAAGCCTTCCGTTTTAATCAACAGTCTGGCCATGGCGCCTCCATCCAAATTGCTGTCCTTAAATATTATCAATTTAACAGAAATAAAAGTCGAGAAGAAAATAAAATGCTTTTGCCAGCCCGCCCACCACATCACCGCAGCGGGTTCTGGCCGAAGGCAAATTCCCGCACGATTTTCCCGCCAATCAAGTGTTCCTGAATGATGCGCTCCAGCACCGCCGGCGCGCAGGAGTGATACCAGACGCCTTCGGGATAGACGACGGCAATCGGCCCGCGCGCACAGACCCGCAGGCAGTTGGCCTTCGTGCGATAAACCAGCGGTCGCGGCCCCGCGAGGTTCAATTCCTTGAGCCGGCGCTTCAAAAATTCCCACGCCGCCAGACCCGCTTCGCGCGGGCAACAGTTTGGCTCGGTCGGGTCGGCGCACAAAAAAATGTGCCGTCGGAATTTTTCGAGGCCGAGCGTTTCCACGGCGTTTTGCAGTTCATCGTTCATATCGGGAGGGACGGCCCGCGACCGCCCCGTTTGAAATGGGACGGCAATATGCCCGCCCTCCCAAAATGTCTCAACGCGAAAACGTCAGGCCGATGACGCCCGTCACGGCAATCAGCGCGCCGACGGTCGAGCGCGCGCCGATGCGCTCGCCGTCAATGAAACGCGTCATCGGCAACAGCAGGATCGGCGTGGTGGCGATGACCGCGGTGACAACGCCCGCCGACGTGTTTTCGAGCGCCCATTGCATGCAACTCACGCCGATCGTCTGGCCGGCAAGGCTGTTGACCACCACCCACGGCCAGAGGCGGCGCCATTTGTCGCGGGAAACGCGGAAACTTTTCGCCTCCAGGATGCCGCCGTGCGCGTGGGCGCCGCGCCATTTCACAATCAACAGAAGAATGCCCAGCGCGATGGCGCCGCCGATGACACGTTGATAACCGGTCGTGCCCGGATCGGGATGCTCGCCCGCCAGGTGTGCGACGGCGTAGGCTTTGCGGCTCAGCACCGCGCCGAGCGCGCCGCCGAGCGCACCCACCACGGCGCCCAAAATTCCAATGCACATCTGGCGCGGCGCAATATTCAGATGTTCCTTCGGCGCCAGCGCAACGGCCACGCCGATTAAAATGACCGTGATGCAAAATAATTCGGCCAGATCGAGCGCCGTGCCGAGCCACAACCATTCGATGCCCACCGCAAACGGCGCGGTGAGGCATTGCGTGAGCAAAACCGTCCGGCGGCTGCCGAGCCGGGGCAGGGCCTGAAAATAGCCGCTGTCCCCCAGGCCGATTCCGGCCAGGCCGCTTAAAACGAAAACCGGAAACGCGGCGCCTTCAAAGCCGTGGCCGAAGGTGTTCGCCCAAACGGCGAGAAACAGGGTTGCCAGGCAGGCGCGCCAGAAGTTGGCTTCCACCCCGCCGATTTGTGTGGCCGTGCGATAACCGCAGATCGCGGAGATGGAAAACAGCAGTGTGGTTAAAAGCGCGGCGAACATGGAACGCGCATGAGCAATTACAATTGCTCGTAATACTCGTCAGGCCCGAGGTTGTTTTCTTCAATGGTTTGTTCCACTTCCACGCCGCTTTCCTGGAGAATTTTGGCGATGTCCGCCGAGATCGAGGCTTCATCCTTGTCCTGATGCTTGTTTTTCCGGATGGGTTTGATGCGGAAATGCCCGCCGGCATCTGATTCCAGGATGCCGCGCTCTTCCATGCGGAGCAGAACCGGCTTGGCCCATTCCGGTTCATCATTGAACCGCCGTTTGCCGGCAGCGCGCCGGCAAATCTCCTTCGCGGCGATGAACCCGCTTCCCCATGACTTGAGGAAGTGAAAAATATCACGTTCGTCCGCATCCATGCTGAAAAATTGCCACAACCCGGCGGTGGAGTCGAGCGATGATAAATCGGCGGCAACCCGGCGCAACTTCACGGTCCTGAGGTCAAGGCGGATAAAAAATTCCCGTGGCGCGGGCCGGCAATCTTTTTGACACCGCTTTTGCGCACCACGTAAGATGCCTTGCTTTCAGAGAAAGCGATTCATGAGCCAACACACGATTCCTGGTTTCCGCACCGTCCCACGCACGGGAGTGATTTATGTCACGCACGAAGCGGAGCGGCACGGCTTTTCCTACGCCAACCCCGAATGGTCGAATCTCGGCCAGGGTTCGCCGGAGACCGGCCCGATTCCCGGCGCGCCGCCGCGCGTTACCGAAGTCACCATCGCCGCGCCGAGCCAGCAATACAGCCCCATCGCCGGCAACCGGGTGCTGCGCCAGGCTGTTGCCGATTTTTACAATGCCACCTATCGTCGCGGCCAAAAATCCAAATACACCGCCAGCAACGTCAGCATCGCCAGCGGCGGGCGCCTCGCCCTCACGCGGCTGGCCAGCGCGCTCGGGAATGTCAACATGGGCCATTTCATCCCCGACTACACGGCCTACGAGGAATTGCTCAGCGTGTTCAAGGCGTTCACCTCCATCCCCATCCTGCTTGGCGCCGCCGACGGCTACAAAATTTCCGTGGCCGATTTGAAGGAGGAAATTCTCGGACGCGGCCTCAGCGCGCTGCTCGCCAGCAATCCGTGCAATCCCACCGGCCAGCTCGTCGAAGGCCGGGAACTGGCCGCGTGGTGCGACCTCGCCCGCGAATGCCAGTGCTCCATGATCTTCGACGAATTTTATTCGCATTACATTTACACCGACCACCAGTTGCGCCGAAACGAAACGAAGGCGGGAAAAGCTGAAAGACCCAAAATGGTCTCCGCCGCTGAATTCGTCGAGCACGTGGACCAAGACCCGATCATCGTCGTGGACGGCCTGACGAAAAACTGGCGGTATCCCGGCTGGCGCATCAGTTGGACGCTCGGGCCAAGGACCGTGATTGAAGCCATCGCCAGCGCCGGTTCATTTCTCGACGGCGGCGCGAACCATCCGTTCCAGCACGCCGCGCTGCCGCTGCTGGATCCGCAACGCGCCGGACAGGAAACGCTCGCGATCCAGAAACATTTCGGGCGCAAACGCGCGCTGCTGCTCAAACGGCTCAAGGCGTTGAACATCGGGGTGGATGCCGCGCCCGCCGGCGCGTTTTATGTCTGGGCGAATCTGGCCAGGCTGCCGGCGCCGCTCGACGACGGCATGAATTTCTTCCGCGAAGGGTTGAAGGAAAAAGTCATCGTCGTGCCCGGCATGTTTTTCGACGTGAACCCCGGCAACCGCCGCGCCACCGCCCGCTACAAAAATTACTGCCGCATCAGCTTCGGCCCGGAAATCGGGAAACTCGAACTTGGCCTCGACGCCATGGCACGCGTGATTGCGAAGTTCAAATAACTTTTCTGCCTCCTTTTCCATCCGCCTCCCATTCACGGCTTGAAATTGGCCAGGGCGGAGCAATAGGGGTGTTTTTTAAGGGTTTTTTGCGGCCAGTTGGCGCAGAAATCGCTGTATTTCCAGCCACATAATATGTTGTGGTGGACGTATCAACAGCTTCGCGTGAGCAATCCAAAGACCCGGCTGGCGACGGTCGATAAGCTCGCGCAATCCTCGCATTCGGATTCGGTCGAGCCATTGCTGTTCGCCCTAAAGGACGTGGAAGCCGAAGTCCGCAGCGCCGCGGCGCGGGGATTGGGCAGGTTTCAAGACCGGCGGGCGGTTGAACCCCTGATGCAAATGCTGCGCGACCCGGCTCCACTGGCACGCGCGGCAGCAGCGGAAGCCTTGGGCCAGCTGGGAGATTCGCAGGTAGTGAACTGGCTGGTTCGTTTGCTTCGGGATGTCGAGCCGACCGTAAGGTCGCGCGCCTCGCAGAGTTTAAAGCAATTGGGCTGGCAGCCGGACAGCGACACCGAACGCGCGCTGCAACTCATGGCCACGGGCACGCTGCGCCAGGTCGCCGCGCTGGGCACCGAGGCCATCGGGCCGCTGCTCGAGCTGATCCGGCGTGGTCCGCCGGACAAACAGTTGGAGGCAGTCAAGGCGCTGGGCGATATGGATGACCGGAACGTCATCAAACCCTTGCTCGAGGCGCTTCGGAAGGGCACGCCGGGGGTGCGTCTCGCGGCGCTGGAAATGCTGGAGCGTTTCGCCGATCCCTCCGCCTATGAAGCCGTGGAACGGCTGTTGAAGGACCAAAATCCCAGTGTCCGTTCCGCGGCCGTGGATGCGGCCGCCAAGTGTGATGGCAAGCGCGCCGTGCCCGCATTGATCCGCGCACTGAAAGATTCATCATGGGAAGTACGTCAGGCGGCGGTCAAAGTCCTGGGCACCCTGGGCGAACCGGCCGCGGTGGATGGACTTTGCCAGGCTTTGCTCGACAAGGACCGCGACGTGCGCGAGGGCGCAG
>Ga0265338_10005879_pt1 | contig 15823 bp, 9 predicted proteins | sample 42126metaG_FD_193579 | JGI IMG/M metagenome (GOLD analysis project Ga0265338, IMG submission 193579) | Rhizosphere microbial communities from Carex aquatilis grown in University of Washington, Seatle, WA, United States - 4-21-26 metaG | ecosystem: Host-associated > Plants > Roots > Rhizosphere >... | reverse complement strand
TTGCATTAGTGCTTTGATTGACTCCCGTGGTTTTATTATACCATAAATAGGTATAGCTTGCCGCTGTTGGCGAACTGACTATCTTTGCCGTCAATGCCGTCGGTAGCGGACTCGTGCCTGCACAATACGTCGTGTCGGTGCTCGTATCCCACGTTAAATCGGGCTGTTGTACTTTCGTTACTGTTGCCGTTGACGCTACGCTCACTCCCTTACAGTTGGTGGCATCGTTGATAGCGGTTACCGTATAGGTGGCCGTACCCGTAGGGGTAATAGTATAAGGATTGACTGATGTACTGGTAACGGTTGTGCCAGTTTTGCCATCACTCCAATCGAAGGTAAAAGGTTTACTGCCCGTTAAGTTTATGTTTACTGTTGGGGCTGTGCCATTACTGCAATATGATCCTCCTCCCGTGATGGTGTAACTGGGAGCAACATTTGCCGTGATGGTTACCACGGCTGTATATTGACAACCGGTAGCTGTTGGAAAATCATGGTCACGAACTAATAAGGTATATAGTCCTGCATCAACAGCTGAAACGGTATATGAATCAGAAAAACTGGCAGCAGTTGCAGTTGTATTGGTTATTTTAACTGCTGGAGTATTTGTAACGGTTCCTTTATACCAAAGAAAATCAAATTTGGGTGAATTTGTTGTGCTTGCAGGACGGAAAGTATTTGAAGTTAATTTTGCTGTATCACCAGGACACAATTTACCACTTGCCGGATTGGATGTTATTGTTAGAGGTAAGTCGGCAGCGAGTATTGCTGTACAAGGACATACCTGTTTAATGGTAACAGGTATTTTATCACAATATTTTTGAGTTGATGAAAACTGAATATTATAGAAAGGAGCTTTATAAGCATTAGCTCCATCATCATTACCATAAGAATCTGTTCCTGTAGCTTCAACATAAGGACTTAAAGGTGTTGCCGTCGATAAATTATCAACAACTGGATATGTAATACCAGTACAAGTAAAAGGACTAAAATCACCACCTTTTGCAATATGAATGAAATATATCGCTCCGGAACTGCTTCCTTTTAAACTTATTTTTACTGGAACTCTTAATGGTACGCAAACATTTGGCCCAAGACCTTTTACGGTAATAGACTGACCTGTAGCAAATAATGTATTTGGTACGTATGAACTGTTATTTATTTTAGCACTGTAAATATCAGCTTGCCAAACATGAGTGTTTGCTGTATCGGTATTACCTTGTGAATTACAATAGATGACATCCAAACTATCGATGGTAATATCTTTGAAAACCTGTATTCTAGCATAAAACGAAGTTAGGTTTGAGTTGGTTGAAGCACCAACAGTACATGGCTTAGCAGGAAAGACAGCACCACTTGCTGCATTACTTTCTTGAACATATACGATTTTATCTGTTCCTGTTCCAGCCGATGCAGTTGAAATATTTATATTCGTAGAACCTGCTCCAATTGAGGTTCCAAGTAGGGTAGTACTAGCTGCTGTAGGAAACCAATTATATTTCGCATTTAGGGTATTAACTTGAGTGAGGGTAACATTAACTTTTGCCGTTGTTCCACAATACGTGAGATTTGTAGGTGCAGCAAAGGTTTGTGGCCACGAACTAATGGTGGTAGATCCTCTTGCTGTATCATAAGGTGAACAGGAAGATGCAAGAGAATAAATAACTTCAACTTTATAGGTTATAGGATATGACGCTGGAGCTGGAAAGGTATGTGTTATATCTGTTGCAGCTGTTCCAGCTTTAACCAAAACACCATTTTGATACCAATTAATAATATATTTTGATGCTAACGTTGCATCAATAACAAAACCTGAGTTTAATGTAACGCCTGATGTAAATGCTGAAGCACATACTGTTGTATCACCTGGAGTTAAAGCAACAGCAGGTTGTGGTAGTTTAGGGCTACATCCGGTTGGAGGAGTAATTTTTTGAGCGTAAGCTTGATCGGTTGTATTTCCAATACCTAATTGTCCGAAAGAGTTACAACCCCATGCCCACATTTGTCCGTCGGCAGTTCCATAAAAACCCCATAAGTCGCCACGATTAATCAAGACAACATTATTGTGAACCAGTCCTGCACCATATTGAACATATTCGGGACCTGGTTTTGATCCGGTTAATGTTCCATTTCCTGTTGCACCACCATCGCCGCAACCGCCTCCACCCCAAACAACGGGTTTACCATCTTTTGTAACAGCCATTCCAAATCCTTGACCACCACCAATAGCTTTTGCTAATAAATAGGTGCCATCATTACTTGCTCCTGTGGTTGTTCCTTTTATAACTCTTGCCGGTATCGGACTTGTAACGCTATTGGTTGTATTTCCCGTAGAATTATTCCATCCACCATTTCCCCACGTCCAAATATATCCTTTATTATCAAGAGCAATACCAAAGACATCACCTGCTTGTAATGCCACAATATTAGTTAAAGCTGAACCATCAGCATTACGAACAGGTCGAGCGTAAGAATCTTGAACCGAATTGTTATTTGAATTGGTAGCGGTTGTTGCATCGCGACCTAATGTGCCGCTTGTTCCATTTCCCCATGAATAAACAGTTCCAACACCTGAATTTGTTGGATCAACAAGTGCATAGGTAACATTATCACCGGCAAATACCTCTGTTACTCCTTGAAGCGGTGTTCCTCCAGGTGTTAAAACTAAAACAGGTGTTTTACTATCTGTTGTTGTACCATTTCCTAACTGACCGGCAGAACCTCCCGAGTTTAAACCCCAAGCTGCTAATGTTCCATCATCCAAGATTGCAAAACTATTACTTGTTCCTGCATATACAACTTTTGCATTTGTAAGGTAACCTGTTGCACTTTTAAAATGTGCACCTACTACCGATCCTGCCAATACTTGAGTCGGAGTAATCACAACATTTCCGGAAGTATTGTTCCCAACTTGTCCGGAAGTATTATCTCCCCATGCCCATACATTAAAATTACAGTCTAAAGCCACAAAGTGGGCACCAGAACCAGAGTTTATTTGTTTAATAGTTATGCTATTTGTAACAAAATATTGAACAATTTTGGGCGAACTTTCATATGCATTTGTACTTCCTACACCTAATGCTCCAATTGTATTCCCCGTTCCTGCTTCATTACTTCCCCAAACAAATGCTTGGTTATTGTTACAAACATAACTTGAAACGGTATGACCTCCAGAGATTACCAGATCTTTTTGTGCAAATACTTTTTGACCTGCTACAACGAGCACCAACAGCACTAAAATCAACCAACGTTTTGACATAACTTTTTTATTAATTAATGAATATTTACTTTTTTATTCAATGGATTTATTTAAGTATACCATTGTTTAAATGGTTTTTCTACGAGCACTAGACAATCTTTTCTTACTTGAAGTTGCATCAATTTTATACTATTTTTAGATAAAAAGTACAATATGATAAATTTCAATGCTTTACAAGTGAATTATTTTATTGATAAAGCGTTCGAAAGATCTGAAATCAAGTCATCGACTTCTTCTATTCCTACTGAAATTCTAATCAACGTATCGGGAACTTGCATGGCAATTCTTCTTTCAGGAGAAAATTCAGAATAAATGGATGATGCTGCATGAAGTATCAACGTTCGATTGTCCATTAAATTTGTGGCAATACTAATAAATTCTAACTTATTTAAGAATGCAAAACATTGCTCTCTATCTTTTAGATTGAAGGAAAGCACCGATGTAGGAATTCCATCAAATTGTTTCGTTGCAATAGTATAATAGGGTGATGATTCTAATGCAGGAAAATTAACAGACGAAACAGCAGGATGTTTTTCGAGGAATTGTGCTATTTCCAATGCATTTTTTGATGATCGCTCATAACGTAACGGTAAGCTTTCCATTCCTAGACTCTGTAGATAAGCATTAAAGGGCGACATGCACGTACCTATATTTCTAAACACTTCTTTTCGAAGTTTTGCATAAAATGCCATTGGTCCGAATTTTTGATAAAATTCTTTCAATTTGGGGATGTTATTCCAATTGTAAGAAGCATAATCGAGGATTATTCCGCCTATGGATGTTCCTCCCCCGGAAATGATTTTAGAACTTGAAATTATCTCAATGTCAACACCATGATCTTTAGCTTTAAATATATGAGGTGGTGTAAGGGTCGAATCACAAATTAACAGGATAGAATGTTTTTTTGTTATGGCTGAAAGGGAGCTGATATCTACTACTTCGCATTGCGGGTTTGTAATTGTTTCGAAGAAGATAGCTCGAGTACGAGAATCAATAGCTTTCTCAATGTCATCGGTATTTTTCAAATCAACAAAACGAGGTTCAATGCTTAACGATGCAAACGTAGATGCAAAGAGTGACCAAGTATTTCCAAAAACAAGATTCGATAAGACTATATTATCTCCAGCTTCACAAAGGGTTAAAAACGTTGTTGATATTGCAGCCATTCCGGAGCTTACGGCTAAAACGCCCGATGCACCGGTAACAGTTTTAACTCTTAGTTCAAGATTTTCCGATGTTGGGTTTGAACTTCTCGAATACATGTGGGCGGCAACCTTGCCGGTAAAAGCTAATTCCATGTCTTCTGCTGTTTCAAAATCGAAAGCTCCATTTGAATAAATGGGTACTTGAAATGAACTATATGGGTCGTGCTTACTCCCAAGAGTACTCAAAACCTTTGAAATAAATCCTTTTATTTGCATTAATAACGGGTTAAAGTATAAAAAATCGGAGGCAAAGATACTACTGATTGGAATACTATATTATATATAGGAAATGAATTTATGAAAAATTATCAAGATGTTTTAATAACGTTTTGTTTTTAGCGTTTATTTTAGTATATATAAAAAAGGAGACCTCACGATCTCCTTCTTTTTATAATTCACCATTCACCATTAAGCACTAACGGCTTCTGTTTCTTTGTTTATTTTCTTAATCAAACCTTGAAGAACTTTCCCTGGACCAACTTCAACATAACTCATAAGACCATCTTTTGTCATATTTTCAACGGTTTGAGTCCAACGAACGGGTGCGGTTAACTGAGCGATAAGATTTTTCTTAATTTGTTCCGGGTCGGTATAAGGTTTTGCATCTACGTTTTGGTAAACCGCACAAACAGGTTTTGTAAATGTAGTGGCAGCAATGGCAGCTTCAAGTTCAATTCTTGCAGGTTCCATAAGTGGTGAATGGAATGCTCCACCAACAGGAAGTTTCAACGCACGTTTAGCTCCTTTGGCTAATAAAAGTTCACAGGCTTTATCAATGCCGGCATTTGAACCCGAAATAACTAATTGACCGGGACAGTTGTAATTAGCAGCAACAACAACATCGTCAATTGATGCACAAACTTCTTCAACAACGCTATCTTCCAAATTAAGAATGGCAGCCATTGTCGATGGATTTTTTTCGCAAGCTTTTTGCATTGCTTGAGCTCGTTTTGAAACAAGTATCAATCCGTCTTCGAACGATAATGCTCCTGCTGCTACAAGTGCTGAAAACTCGCCTAACGAATGACCTGCCACAGCAGATGGTTGAAACGAATCGCCTAAGGTTTTTGCGAGTATAACGGAATGAAGGAAAATTGCAGGTTGGGTTACGTTTGTTTGTTTCAAATCTTCGTCTGTTCCTGCAAACATTAAGTTAGTAATGCTGAAACCTAAAATGGTATTTGCTTTTTCAAATAATTCTTTTGCAAGAGGTGAATTGTCGTAAAGGTCTTTCCCCATTCCTACAAATTGGGCACCTTGTCCTGGAAATACGTACGCTTTCATCTTTTTAATTTTTAATTATTACTATTTAATTTTTAATTATTCTTCTTTTTAAAACTATTATATATAGAATTCAAAACGGTTCATCTTTATAAATGGTATTCATTATCCGTAATTAACTTCGTTGAGGGCTTCGCTATTCGTAATTTTTAATTCGTAATTCATAATTATCTTAGTTTTGTGCCAATCAAATGAATAAACTCTTGACGGGTCGTATCTTTCAAAAATGCTCCGGTAAAAGCCGAGGTAGTTGTTACAGAGTTCTGTTTTTGAATGCCACGCATTTGCATACACATATGTTGTGCTTCAATTACTACTGCTACTCCTAGAGGATTAAGGGTGTCTTGAATGCAATCGCGAATTTGGGTTGTCAATCGTTCTTGAACTTGCAAACGACGGGCAAATGCTTCAACGACACGTGCAACTTTACTTAATCCGGTTATATATCCATTAGGAATGTAAGCTACATGAGCTTTGCCGTGAAAGGGCAGCATGTGATGTTCGCACAATGAATAGAGCTCAATATCTTTAACAATAACCATTTGTTTGTATTCTTCCTTAAACATTGCCGATCGTATCAAGGCTTGCGGATCAACATCATATCCGTGTAATAAGAATTGCAAGGCTTTTGCTGCACGAACAGGTGTTTTTTCCAAACCTTCACGAGTAACATCTTCACCAAGTTCTGTTATTATTTTCGAATAAAATCCGGCTATTTTTGTGGTCTTTTTTTCGTTATAGTGATCAATTCTTGTGTAAGAATTGCCCGAATCGAATTCATCTATATCATCAGCATTCATTCTTTATCTTGACGCTTTAGTGTATGGTTTTTTTTATTACTAACCGGAGGCAAAAGTAAACATTTTTCTTAAAACAGCAGTTTTTGTTGTTCTTTAATTGATTTTTAGAGTTGTTAAACTACTGAATACACGGAACAATATAATGAAAAACAGTATAAATATCTCAGTGAAACGGTTTAAAACACATGTTTCTTTGTTTTTCTTTTTTTCTTACTTTTACATTTTTACAACAATCTATTATGTAAGAATAATCGTAATACCATTCATAATTCACCATTCATAATTTATAATTCCTATGGTTCTAATTGTTGCAGCAACTGCATTTGAAATACAGTCTTCGATCGAATGGCTTGAAAAACAGAATATCGATTCTACTATTATAAAGATCTTGATAACAGGCATAGGAACTCCTTCAACAATGTTTTCAACAATGAAATCTATTGCAAATGTGAAACCGGAGTTGATTATTCAGGCAGGAATTGCCGGCACATTCAATCAAACAATAAGAATTGGCGAAGTAGTTCTTGTTGAAAGTGAACAATGGTGTGATTTAGGTATTGAAGACAATAACCATTTTTTTGACTTATTTGATATGAGATTTTTAAACTCTGATGTATTACCTTTTAGTAATGGAAAAGTTAAGAGTACCATTCCTCTTTTATCATCATTAAGCCATTGCAAAAAGGTAAAAGCAGTTACGTCAAATACTGCACATGGAAATGGACAAAGCATACAGAGAATTATAGATAAATATAATCCCGATATTGAATCAATGGAAGGGGCGGCAATAGCATATATTTGTGGAATGGAAAAAATACCTTGTATACAGCTTCGTTCTATTTCTAATATTGTTGAACCTAGGAATAGGGAAGCCTGGAATGTTCCATTAGCTATTGAACATTTAAATGCTATTTTACAGAATGCTATTTCAGAGTTATGTTTTTCTTAATGGTATAATGATAAATAACTATCTGCTCATAGCAATTTTTAAAATTAATGAGATAGAAAGTACTTCATAGAAATGAAATATCATCATCATTAAAAACGCTTTTACATTGTTGTTTTTTGATAAATATATCGGTAAAAACCTATTTTGGTAATTCATTTTTTAAAAGAAATAATGTATTACGTAACCCTATTAGCATCCTAGGATTAAACCCGATATAAAGCCTTATTTTTATTGCCCGATATGTCGATTGTGGTTGATTATGCTTTACATTTGCACACGAGTTTTTAAAGAATAGAATTATAAAAAGATAGATATATTATGGCATTGCGATTTATGACAGCTGAAGAAGCTGCGTGTTTTGTTAAACATGATGATAATGTAGGATTTAGTGGATTTACTCCGGCAGGTTCTCCTAAAGAAGTTCCAACGGCAATTGCAAAGATGGCTGAAGAAGAACATGCGGCAGGTCGTCCATTTAAAATTGGAGTTTATACCGGAGCTAGTACTGGTGATTCGCTTGATGGTGCATTAGCACGAGCAAAAGCAATAAAGTTTCGCACTCCATTTCAATCGAACGAAGATTTAAAAAAAGGAATAAATAGTGGTGAAATAGAATACTTCGATTTGCATCTTTCGCAACTTGCACAAGAAATCAGACATGGATCGTTGCCAAAATTAACCGTAGCGGTTATTGAAGCATCAGATGTAACTGAAAGTGGTATTATCGTGCTAACATCGGCAGTAGGAAATAGTCCTACATTTGTTAATCAAGCAGATATTATTATTGTAGAATTAAATGCATATCATCCCAAAGCTCTTTTCGGATTACACGATATTATCGTTCCACTCGATCCGCCATATCGCCGTGCAATTCCAATAAACGATGTTCGCGATAGAATAGGGGTTCCTATTTTAAAAGTAGATCCGAATAAAATAGTTGCTGTTGTTGAATCGAATCGTAAAGATCAAGTTAAACCATTTTCACCTGTTGATGCTCTTACTACAAAGATAGGCGATAATGTTGCTGAATTTTTAGCCGGTCAGCTTAAGATGGGGAAAATCCCAAAGCATTTTCTACCAATACAATCGGGTGTTGGAAACATTGCCAATGCTGTGCTTTCTTCGTTAGGTGGAAATAAAGAGATACCTCCTTTTACCATGTATACTGAAGTAATTCAAGATTCGGTAATTTCTTTAATGAAAGAAGGAAATATATTGTTTGCAAGCGGATGTTCATTAACCGTTTCGGCTGATGTTAGTGCCGATGTTTATTCCGATCTTAATTTCTTTTTACCAAAATTAGTATTACGTCCAGCAGAAATATCGAATAGCCCGGAAATAGCAGCACGTCTAGGGTTAATAACTATTAATACTGCAATTGAAGCCGATATTTTCGGTAATATCAATAGTACCCATGTTATGGGAACTAAAATGATGAATGGTATTGGTGGATCGGGCGACTTTACACGGAATGCCTATTGCTCTATATTTACCTGTCCTTCAGTTGCAAAAGGTGGCGGTATCAGTGCTATTGTTCCAATGGTTTCGCATACCGATAATAACGAACATTCGGTAAAAGTATTAATAACAGAGCAAGGTATTGCCGATCTTAGAGGTAAATCACCAATGCAAAAGGCTCAAGTAATAATCGAAAATTGTGCACATCCCGACTATAAACAATTATTGTGGGATTATATTCACCTTTCATCAAAACAACGGGTTCCTCATGCATTACATGCTTGTTTTGGAATGCATGTCGAATATATGAAATCGGGTGATATGAGAAAAACAGATTGGTCTAAATACGTTTAAATATAAACGAAGATTTTTCTTTCAGTGATTTTTATCTAAAATACAATTGTTAAGACTCCTTAGTTAAAAATCAAAGCCAAAGTATACAATACTTTGGCTTTCTGATTTTTAATAAAGACAGGTACGTGAAGTTATTTTACTAAATCGTACCAGTAGCTATCTTTTCTGTAATCTTCAATTACAAAGCTGGTATCATGTACAACAAATGTACCCATATAACCGGTAATTTCTTTTCGGAGCATTAATAAACTATTCTCAATAAGATCCTGTCTAAATCCTTTTTCTGCAATAAGAATTACAATTTGCATAGAAATGATTCGTGCTAACGCTTGTCCTAATTCGGTAAGTTTACGTTGAGATATTTGTCCGTTAAGTTCAAAGTTCAAAACACTTTTAAGTGAATGAACCGCGAGGTTTGTATGCTCGTATTCAATCAGGAATTCATAAAGATTATTCTTTCCGGCTTGTTTCATTAATTTTGTAATCGTTTCTGCTATTTGAATGTATAAAATATCGTTCGAACCTTCAAATATTTGAAATGGACGACTGTCGGCAATACCACGACCTGCTATATGGCTATATCGGAATGCACGTGCTCCAACCAATTGAACTAGCGATTGTGCCGCTTCTTGCATAAGGTCGGTAGTAACGGTTTTAATTGAATTGGCAATTAAACCACTGGTATGTAAATCGTGTTCAAGTCCACCTATTTTTGTGCTATGAGCACACATAGTCGATATTATTGTGTATGATGCTTGAAGACGTGTTAAGCGAAGCTGTACCTGATCGTAAGAAAATAAACTCTTACCACCCACATTACGCTGTTTACAATGGTCGATAGCTTCGTCAAGCATACGTTGAACAAAACCCAATCCCATAGCCGGAAATTGTAAACGACTGCGATGTAGTAAATCGAGCAAAAGATTTACGCCTGTTGTTTTGTGGATTAGTTTATGCGATTTAGGTATTTCAACATCTATAATATTTCTACCATATAATATTTGGTGTAAACCTAAATTATCGTAAAATTCTTCAACCACAATTTGTTGGTTTGGAGCACTACGATCGCACACAAAGAAATCCATATCGCGTTTCAAATTGCCGTTGGCAGTGCGTTCACGACCTGTTAGTAACCAGAAATTTGCAGAGCCTGTTAACCCCGCCCAATGTTTTGTACCTTGAAGGTGATATTTACCATCCTTTTCGGTATATTGTGTTTGCATATTAAGAGCATCGGAACCAAAATCGGGTTCGGTAATCATCAAACCACCCATTTCCTTGTCTTTCAAAAAACGTTTAAACACCGCTGCTTGTGTTTCGCTTAATGCATATTTGGCTGTTGGCTGAATAAACAATGCCGAATTAATACCGAGTGTTAACGATAAAGCAAGACTCTCGTACGATGCAGCCGATACCATTGCCATGATTTCTTCCATTTTACCACCTCTTCCACCATGTTCCTTGGGAATACAAACCGATAAGGGGTTATGAGCCATAAATTTTGTCAAAACTGTTTGAGGAATTCCTCTTGGTAATGTTAATAGATCTGTACCTGCATCACCACGATAAATGTCTTGCAAAGTAATTTTAATATCATCAATAAATTGAGGGAATGGAGTATAGGTTTGAGTTTCCTCGCTTGTTGAATCAGTCTTTTTTTGCATATATAGATTTTGTTAAAAATGACAGCACCGAATTGTTTTTATAAATCGTAGATTTTATAAAACAGTTTTGAGTTTATACAATTCTGTCATAAAGATTTGTATTTCCTTACAAATTGATGTATTTAATTGGGAAATGAAGCTTATCTGTTTTGTTATCGTTACATTGTGAGAAATATCTTTTCAAAGCTATATCAGAGCAATCTTAATACAGCCTGTCGTGCATTTGAGTATCTGTTGAACAATCATATTTAATCATTCACGAAATATAGATTATTATGCTTAATCAGAGTTAAACATCAAACATACTATTACACCTTAGGTTTTTATGTCAATAATGGTAGACAAATAAGTAATAAATTAATCGTATATCTCATTTAAATACTTGTATGGTATCTTTTTATGATTGATATATAAATCAATCATACATCGTATTGAGAAGCATCAATTGCCGGATCAACAAGAATGTATACCTTTGCAAATATATAATGTTTGATAAACAAAGATGCAAAAGAGGTTCTCGTTTCTACGTTCCAATCCGGAGTTTTATTCCACTCTATTTAAGATATCACTGCCCATTATACTCCAAGGTTTTCTATCTACAGCATTAAACTTTGTTGATGTGTTGATGGTAGGGCAACTAGGTTCTAAATTGGTTGCCAGTGTTGGACTTGGAAATCAATTTACCCTTATTTTTTTGATGCTCATAAATGGAATAGGTAGTGGTGCAGGAATATTTGCAGCTCAATATTGGGGACGTCGTTATGTGAAGCATATACGTAGAACCTTTGGAATAGGCATTCGATATGCAATGAGTGCCGGATTGTTTTTTGCAATACTAACCTTTTTCTTTGCACCGCAGATCATCAGCTTTTACACTCCCGATCCCGCTGTTCAAGCTATGGGAGGACAGTATCTTCGATTAGTCGGCTTGAGTTATATATTCTTTTCTATTACAGCAATGTATGCAGCTGTATTACGAAGCACACGTTTGGTTATGGTGCCATTGGTAGCGAGTATTATTGCTTTAAGCCTTAATACGGCTCTTAATTATTGTCTTATTCTCGGTCATTTTGGTTTCCCTGCATTGGGCGTTACCGGAGCAGGTATTTCTATGATCATAGCTCGAATTATTGAATGTGCAATTATTATTTCGGTAGTTAAATATCGTCGCATTCCAACGTTGATTAATCTAAGAACATTATTGATGAATAAGATAGACGGTCAGCGACGTTATTTGAAAGTGGCATTACCTGTTATTATACATAGTATGGGTTGGGTTTGTGGAGTAACGGTATATATGCGTCTTTATGCATCAATAAGTACAACATCGGTGGCAGCAGTTAATATTTCCGAAACCTTAGAGAAAATGGGTTTTATGGCTTTTGTAGGAATTGGAAATGCTTGTGCTATTATGGTTGGCAACACCATAGGAGCAGGTAGGGAAGATCTGGCATACGATTATAGTAAAAAGTTTGTTTTTATCAGTATTACCGGAGCAATGTTGATGGGATTATTTATAATGTCGATCAAAAAATATATTGTAGGACTTTATAACCTTGATGCAGAAGGATTGAAAACCGTTTCGTATCTAATGTTTTTTATGTGCTGTGTGATGTGGATGAAGGCAGCAAATGTTATTTTTAACGGAGGTATATTAAGAGGTGGCGGCGATACTCGTTTTAGTATGATGATAGATATTTGTGGTGTATGGCTTGTTGGTGTACCAATGGGTTGTTTGGCTGTATATGTTTTTCATCTTCCGGTTTATTATGTTGTTTTATTTGTTTATACCGAAGAACTGGTTAAAATGATCGTTGGTTTCTATCGTTTCAGGTCTAATAAATGGCTAAAGAATTTGGTGCATAGTCATTAATCATTGAGCTCTAAGTTTGAATATAGAGTATTTACTTTAAGGATGTTATGGTAATATACGATGCAATGTATATTCAATTTTAATCAATAAAACAAGCAATTAAGATCACCTAACTTTAAAGTTGTGTGAGGTACATAGCAATTGAGCTTACCTAACTTTAAAGTTAGGTAACAAAACTAGTAATTAAGGACACAAAACTTCGAAGTTGTATGAGGTACATTGCAATTGAGCTTATCTAACTTTAAAGTTAGGTAACACAACAAGCAATTAAGATCACCTAACTTTAAAGTTGTGTGAGGTACATAGCAATTAAGCTTACCTAACTTTAAAGTTAGATAACACAACTAACAATAAAGATCACAAAATTTTAAAGTTGTATGATACAAATGACTATTGAATTCCTAATAAAACTCGAAAATATCTAAGATTAAAATCTATATCTCTTCTCGGTGAAAATACAAGACCGGATCTTTAAGAATATAACCTGCAATGAAGCTTTCGAACGAAACAATCTATTATTCATAAACAATTTCGAATCGCACATTCGAACCTTTTCGTAGCATTGCTGCAACACCACAATAGGTGTCTTGTGACATTTTAACTGCTTTTTCGACCTTTGCTTTATCAAGATTGTCTGAAGCTTTAAACCGGTAGATAATGACAATATCAGAATACACTTTAGGGTGTTCTTCGGTCATATAGGCTTCTATCTTTAAACTCAACGAAGATAGCGGTTCACGCATTTTAGTAAGTAAAGAAACAATGTCCATTCCAGTGCAACCTGCCAATCCTGCAAGAATAAGTTTTTTTGGCGATGGACCAAGGTTATTACCACCAAATTCGGTTGCAGCATCAACGATGTTGGTAAATCCGTCGATAGCATTTTCAAAAGACATTCCGCCTTTCCAATCGGCTGTTATTTCGTGTTTTATCATAGTATTTGGCATTAATTATATATATAGCTTATTCTGTTTAGAGTAATAAATGTTCTATCTATTCAAATATCGTTTTATTCTAAGGCAAATCGTTTATAAACAGTTCAAATTAAATTGCAAATTTAGACGTTCTTTATTATCGGAATTACAGTAAATATTTAATTTTTACTTCAATTTTTACTGTCGTGGTTTATAAGTCAAAAAAAGATGTATATTTGCACCCTCAAAAATAAGGTTTGGTAGCTCAGTTGGATAGAGCAACAGCCTTCTAAGCTGTGGGTCGCGCGTTCGAATCGCGCCCAGATCACATTTTGATTAAGAAACCCCTTATAATATTGCTTTATAAGGGGTTTTTCTTTGGGTGTGGTTGAAAGTAGATAAATGTAATCTACCCCGAAAACCATAAAAATTTCAACATCATTGTTAATTTACCTGCACATTATTTTATCAGTAAAAGCTACAATTCTGTAGTATTATGATTCATTTAAAAGCAACCTTTGATCGTCGAAGGACAAAGAAAGACGGTACCAATCCAATTGTTTTCAGAATAACAGTTAATGGAAAAACGAGAGACATTTCAACAGGATTATCTTGTTATGAGAAATTTTGGGATTTCAAAAAGTCAGCTGTAAAGGACAAGTCAGAAGAACTATTGATTCTCGGGAAGAGGATTAAGGATACCGAGTTAAAATTAATGGAACAGATAAGAACGTATGAAAATGATTGCCCATTCACATCAGACGTACAGGCTGTAAAAGATTATCTATGCAACAAGAAACCGAATGAATTCACTGTTAAAGAGTTTTGGTTAGAAGAGGTTAAAAGATTGCATCGGGCAAATAAACACAGTAATGCTCTTCTTCATGAAAGTATCTTAAAACGGTTGGAAAAACTGACAAGTTTCAATATCCCATTTCAATCGATTAATTATGCTTGGCTAAACGAATTAGAAACGAGTCTTAAAGAAGCAGGTCTTAACACAAACAGCGTTTCGGTTAATTTAAGAACTTTAAGGAGTGTTTACAACAAAGCTGTCAATCAAGATATAGTCGATAACAGTCAGTATCCATTCAGACGATTCAAGATAAAGCATGGTAGATCTGCTCCAAGAACTCTGACTATTGAAGAAATGAGAAAGTTTTTTCGTTTTGAACCAACGAATGAAAAGCTAAAACTAGCTCATGACTTTGGTAAATTGATATTCTGTCTCAGGGGCGTCAATTTTACCGATTTGGCTATTATGACAAAGGATAATGTTAAAAATGGAAGACTGGTGTTTCATCGCAGTAAGACTCATAAGTTGTACTCAATAAAGATTTTGCCTATAGTAGAAGAATTTATCGATTCACACAAATCCAATGTTCAGAATTTATTATTAAACATACTCTCTGATACTGAGTATAGTGACAAAAGAAATTTGCCAAAACATATATCTCAAAGGGTAAAAGTTTTAAACAAGTGGCTTAGGATGATAGGTACAACATTAAATATCGATGAACCTTTATCGACTTATGTATATCGTTATTCCCACGCTAATATTTGTAGGGAACTTGGGTATTCTATGGATATTATTGGACAAAGCTTAGGTCATACTCCGATTATGACTGTCACATCAGGATACCTTAACGACTTTGATATGAGTATAATCGATAGAATGAATGAGCATGTAGTAAACGCTGTAATGTAGAATTAAGAGGGGAAATCAATCCCCCCTCTTTTAAAATTATCTATTGAATCCTATTGAATCGTTCGTTCAAACGTATTTACAATATTATATACATTTCCAGAATAAACACTATATAAATCGACTAAATTACCTTTATATATTTTATTTTGGTCAATAAAACATTTCCCATTTGCATCTCTTTTAGATATTATTTCTAATTTTTCTAATTCTTCAATTGCTTTATATATTGAAGATTGTTTATATCCTAGTTCTAGGATTATATTTTCGACCTTTAAACTTACTTCAATTGACTTTTTACTTAATTTAATAAATAGATATAAAAATAGATCTCGAGTACAATTGTTTTTTGATTTTAATACAT
>Ga0265338_10005877_pt1 | contig 15825 bp, 17 predicted proteins | sample 42126metaG_FD_193579 | JGI IMG/M metagenome (GOLD analysis project Ga0265338, IMG submission 193579) | Rhizosphere microbial communities from Carex aquatilis grown in University of Washington, Seatle, WA, United States - 4-21-26 metaG | ecosystem: Host-associated > Plants > Roots > Rhizosphere... | reverse complement strand
TCTGGCGGGCCTGTCCGCGCTGTCCGGTCGGCTGTCAGAAGCCCGGATGTGGAGCCAAGTGCTTTCATTGGGAGAGCAGCAGCGGCTCGCTTTTGCCCGCCTTTTCCTTCAGCGGCCCCGCTGGATCTTCATGGATGAAGCCACCTCGGCCATAGATGAGCCAGGGGAGGCGGCGCTCTACAGGACCTTGATCCGCGAGCTGCCGAATGCGGGAATCATCAGCGTCGGCCACCGCTCGAGCCTGATTGCCTTCCATGAGAGGCGCCTGGTCCTGGAAGGAGAAGCACGCTGGCGGGTGGAAGCGATCGACGATGCCGCAAACGGCAGGGTGGCCGTGTGACGCTGCTGCGCCGCTGGATTTGGATCCTCATCATACTGTCTGGGGCCTGTCTTCCCGCGCATGCCCAGGGAGGAGGAGCCTCTTCGGTTACCCAGATCGGAATCGACGAAAAGCTCGGGGGCACTGTCGCGTTGGACGCGACATTTGCGGGAGAAGACGGCTCCCCGGTTACTCTGCGTCAGCTCATTCACACTCCGACGATTCTTGCCCTTGTATACTACAATTGTCCGAACGTCTGCGACTATCTCCTCACGGGAGTTGCGGGAGTGTTGAAAGGCTTGCCGGCCGAGCCGGGCACGGACTTCAACGTCATCACCATAAGCATCGACGATCGCGAAACACCCGCTGACGCACGTCGGGCCAAGCGGATCGGGCTGGAATGCATCGAGAAGCCGTTTCCGCCGGAGTCCTGGAGATTCCTGACGGGTACGGTGCCGAACATTGCCGCGATTGCCGATTCAGTCGGTCTCCGCTTTGTCAGGCGAGATACCTATTTCGACCATCCAGTCGGGATCATCATTCTTTCACCGGCGGGAAAGATCGTGCGCTACATGAACGGCGCGGATTTTCTGCCCGCGGACCTGAAGCTGTCCCTTCTAGAGGCATCGGAAGGACGGGTCGGGCCGACCATCGCGCGCTTCCTGAGGATCTGCTTCAGTTATGACCCCACCAGTCACAAGCTCGTGTTCAACATGCTGCAGGTTGTTGCCACTGTTACTATCAGCGTGGCGGGGGCATTCATCGTCTATCTGGTATTGGCGGGACGAAAGAGACGACGGCAGGCACACGCGTCTCGGCACACGCCGGCTCCCGGGGCCTGACAGGGTCCGTATGGGGCGCCGCGCTGGCGGCCTAGTGTGTCGGCAGTCTGTGAGACGCTTCTTCCAGCCTCCGAAAGCCCTCGGTGCCTTTCAGCCTGTCGTTGGACTGCGCATAGTCAAGAGCGGTCTTTCCCAGCTTGTCTTTCGCCTTCGCATCCGCGCCGGCTTTCAAGAGCTCGGCGACAACCTCCGAGCTCTTGTTGTATCTGGCAGCGAGCAGCAGCGCGGTCTCATCGATATGGTCCTGAGCGTTGGGATCCGCGCCCGCCTTCAGGAGCGTGGAAACAATCTCCGGGTTTGGGTTGTAGCAGGCGGCGAGCATCAGCGGGGTATCGCCGTCAATGTCCGCATCCTTCACCTCTGCGCCGGCCCCAAGGAGCGTGGTAATCACTCCGGGATTCTGGTTGTGCGCGGCGGCCCACATCAGCACTGTCATTGACAGCGTGTCCCAAGCCTTCACGTCTGCGCCGGCCTTCAAGAGCATCGTGATCACGTCAGTATTCCGCTGTCCCGCGGCGTACATCAGAGCGGTATATCCGTCCCCGGTCTGAGCATCCACATCTGCGCCGGCCTTCACGAGCGTCGTGATCACCTCGGGGTTCGGATTGTAATCGGCGGCAGCCATCAGCGGGGTCCAGCCATCGTTGTCCCGCGTGTTCACGTCAGCACCCTTGCTGATGGCGGCTCGTACCTCTTGTGGCGTGCCCTTCCTTACAAGCTCGAAAAAGGCCGTGGTCTGCGCAGAAGTCGACCCTGCCGCTGCCATGATGAGGATCGCGACAAGGGCCTGTTTCATACCCGGCATTCCGAATGTCCCCCGACACTTCACCGCAGCTCCAGGTCGATCGTGGACCCCGGCTCTATTTTCGCGCCGGGAGCCGGCGTCTGGCGGACTACAAATCCGGCGCCGTGGATTGTGACATTGAGGTCCTTGCGAAGCAGAAGGGGCAGGAGAAGCTTCTTCGGCACACCGGTGAGATCGACCATTGTGTCCCCAATGGCTGCAGGCAGGGCTGGAGGTGGGGCTTCCTGCTCGGAGCTGGGGATGGCTGTTTTCGTCCCCGCCCGGGGGATGCCAACCTGGTCGACGATCCTGAGGGCCACTGAACGGAATATCGGCGCCGCTATCTGTCCGCCATAGTACTGCAGCCCTCGCGGGTTCTGGATGGCGACATACACAATGTAGCGTGGATCGTCGGTCGGGAATATTCCCATCACGGAGGCCACGAAGTTTTCGGCCGAGTAGGTGCCTGTTTTCCGGGAAGCCTCCTGGGCCGTGCCCGTCTTCGCGGAAATGCGCACGCCGTCGATCGCCGCCCGGTTGGCGGTTCCCGCCGGCAGGGTGGCAGTCTCCATCCAGCTGAGCATCGTGCGCGCTGTCCCGGAAGAAACGACCTGCCGAAGCGGCTCACGGTTGAGCTCTTTTATCACGATGCCATTCGGAGAGACAATCTTGCGGACCAGGTGGGGCCTCAGGAGAATCCCGCCGTTGGCAAGTACCGTGGCCGCGGCCAGCATCTGGACAGCTGACACCGCCACCTCCTGACCCATGGCAATGGTAGCCTTGGAGCGCGCAGACCACTGCGAAACAGGCTTGAAGAGCCCCGAGGTCTCGCCCTGGAGCGGGATGCCTGTTGGCTTTCCGAAGCCGAAAAGTGAGAGCATATTGAAGAAGCTCTCGTTGTCCGTCCTGTCCGAAGCGTAGGCCGCACCCACGTTGGATGAAAACTCTATGATCTGCTGAGGCGTGATGACGCCATACGGAGCGAGGTCATGGATTCGGATGACCTCCCTGCTAGAGAACTTTTTCTCATAAACGTCAGAGGCGTTAAACCGGTCCAGCGGCGTGATGACGCTCAGGTCCAGGAGCGAAGAAAGGCTGAAGATCTTGAACACGGATCCGGGCTCATATGCCTCGGTTACCGGTCGATTCTTAAGCGCATCCGGGTCGATCCGAGGTGAATCCTGCTGGAACTCGTTTGGATCGAAGTCAGGCAAAGCCGAGTACGCGAGGATCTCCCCTGTGCGCGCGTCCATAACGAGTATAGCCAGTGAATCGGGCTTCTGCGCCTGCATTGCATCGCGCGCTATCATGTCCGTGATGTACTGGATATCCAGGTCGATCGTGAGGACGACTTGGTCGCCAAAGGCCGGGTCCGTGTCCGTGCTGACCGGCGGAGGGGCAAGCGCGTCGTTGTACGTCCGCTCAATTCCGTCAAGGGCCACCCCGTCCGCGCCGAGGTATCCTACGACGTGGGATGCAAGGTGTCCTTGCGGATAGAAGCGGCCATAGTAGTCCTCGATTTTCACGCCGGAGAGCTTGCCGTCGGTCCTCAGCTTCTCCAGCGCCGCCGATTCTTCAGGTGTGATCCTCTGCTTGACAACGGCATAGCCATCATGGCTGCTCAGAATGTTGAGCACAGAGTCGGCAGGCATCCCCAAAGTGCCCGCGAGCTGCCTGACGGTCTCCTCCGGGCTCGTGACCGAAGGGGTCCAAACGGAGACCCTCTGGAGCCGGGTGGTGATGGCCATGATTCGGCCTTGCCGGTCGAGGATGCTTCCACGCTGCACTTTTGCCAGCGCGAGCCTCTCCCCACCTTGCCGGGACGGAACGATTATCGCAAGCCGTACGAGCTGCACGACAAGAATGAGGGCGATGAAGCCCAGAAACGACGCGAAGACAAACAAGCGCGTCCTCATAGGCACTCTGCCCTCTGTATCGACATTTGCAGCGCGGCGCATTACCGCCGCGCATGTGGCCGACTATCTGAGCTTCAGAAGCGCCCGGATATTGGTCACAAGATCGGACGGGGTGGCATCCGCATCCATGCCGACGCGGACCAAGCCTTTCTTGTCCACGATCCAAAAGGGAGCCGAGTGGCCCACGTCGTAGCCTCCGCCGAACTGCGCGCTCAGTCTGTCCGCCAGTGACAGGTCAGGCTTCGAGAGGCCCTGAACGGGCGCATCTGAATCAGCGCCTGCCCCGCTTGCTTCCTTGTCTTCTTTCGAAGCGTCGCTTGCCGTATTCCTTTGCGGCGCAGCCTCTATCTTTACTTCCATAGGCGGCGCCACAGCCTGTGTGTCCGGATCCACTGTCACGCCTATCCCGTAATTGGCCCACACTGCCTGTACGGCCTCCGGCGCGCCACCGACAAAGTGCCACACGTCAAGCAGCCCGAGCTCCTTGCTGTATGCTGCAGTCACCTGCGGAATGTCGCGCTTCGGATCGGTGGTCACGGCGACGAACACGACATTCGCCGCGTCCTTTCCAAGGAGGGCGTACGCATCCTTCTCCTTGACCGCGATATACGGACAGATATCCGTGCAGTGAGTGTAGATAAAGGACAGCACGACCACCTTGCCCTTCATGGCCGCCATGTGAAATGGCTCGCCGTGCTGGTCGATGAGGGTAAAGTCGGGCGCCTTCATCGGCTGCTGCAAAAGATTTCCCACCAGGCCAGTGACGGGCTGCTCCTTTCCGCCAAGCGCTGACGCCGGCACGAGCGCACAGCATGAAAGCAAAGCGATGATCTGGAGCCTGAGTAGACGCATCGAATAATGTCCTCCCTGTCAATGTCAAGCTACTGTTTCGTAATACCTATGGCCATCGGAGAAACTCTTTTTCGCAGACACCAACGCTCCGCCCCCGTCTCGTCACTGGGCCGGCCATCTTTCCTTTGCATGATGGAAAGCGTAAGCTTGACACAGCTGGTCGGGCCGTAATTTCGATCAGGGCAAAGCGAAGTGAGCCGATACAAGTAAAGGGGAGGGGTTGCAGCAACTCACTGTGGAGCGCACTGGTTCGCCGTATTTCCGATTGGCTTTGCCGATTTTGATTCTAGTTTTTCTGGCTCCCTCAAGTACTCATGCGGAAGACGAGTCTCTGGCAACAGATGAAAAAGCAATCGCGGATCCGATCCCGGCCGGCCTTCTTCAAGTACTGAAAGCTCCACCCGCTGCGTGGCGTTCTCCTTTGCTCGAAGTGTACCGATGGAATCTTTTTCCTGACATCCTTGTCATTGACACCATTGACTTCCACTTGCAGGACAGAATGTTTACACGGCTTGCCTATTTCGTTGAAAAGAGAGGATTTCGCGGGAAACTCATGACGAACGTCCAGCTTGACGGCCGGCATGGGTGGAACGCACACGACTACAGCCCCGACGGGCTGGCCTCCTTTTTCAATGCCGCCTCAGAGAGAGCCTTTCCTTTGAACCCTGAGGAGAAAGACCTCGAGCTACTCGCGGCAAAGGAAGGTATCCTCATCGCCGACAAAAACCATTTCGCACCAGGTAAAGGCGGGGTGCTTGCCATCTCTCGATCTTCGTCGGCTATCGAGCGTCAGTACCTACTGACCCACGAGTCATTTCACGGAATCTTCTTCTCGTCCTCCGAGTACCGAGAGTTTTGCTTCAATCTCTGGGATTCGCTGCCGCCCAACGAGAGACGATTCTACCGAAGCTTTTTAGATTCGCTTGGCTACGACAGCAATGATCGACATCTCGCCGTGAACGAGTTTCAGGCATACCTCATGCAGCAGCCTCTCGAATATGCTACCTCCTATTTTGAGCGCTTTCAGGCCCGCTTCGGCAAGTCCGGTGCCCTCGAGCCGACCCGTATCGTGGCTGCGGCAAGGGACCTGGACAGGTTCCTCCGGTCCCGTTTCGGGGTCCAGGCAGGCGAAACGGTCCGTCCAGTCGGTCTAGGGGAGCAAAGGCAGTGAGAAGGTTTCTTCCCGCCTTCGTTTCGCTACTCGTCCTGGGCGCGCAGCCTGCATCCGCGCATCCTCACGTCTTCATCAACAACAGGATGACCGTGATGTTCGAAGGCGGCATCTTGCAGGGGATCGGCTTCACTTGGACCTTCGATGACATGTTCTCAAACATGATTTTGTTGGACTATGATCCGAAGCACACTGGAAAGTTCGACGCGGCACAGGTCAAGGCAGTGAAGGAAGGCGCGTTCGACAATCTGGAGAACTATCACTACTTCATCGCAATTTCCACCGGGAAGAAGCAGGTCGGACATTTCAAGATCGAACGGTTCACTCCGAGCGTGACAGAAGAGAAAAAACTCGTGTACTCCTTCTTCGTTCCGCTGAAAGTCCCTGTTCAGCCGACGGACCAGACGGTACACCTCACCGTTTATGACGATAGCTACTTTGTAGCATTCGATCTTCTGCATCTCGACGATGTGACCGTCAACGCAAGCCCGGACATCACCTGTACGCTTTCCATCGAGAAGACAAAGGTGAAGCCTCTCTGGCCGGGTCAATACATGCCCGATCAGCTCGTAGTCAGATTCAAGGGGAGCTCATGAAGGGATCCGTATTTGTTCTTTTCCTTGTCATTTCTGCCGTGTCCTGTTTCGGCCAGGTGGGTTCCAATCCCTTCACGGCAAAGGATTCCGGGCCGCATTCTGAGGGCTTCCTGCACGAAATGACCTCAGGTGCTTCTGCCTTCTTCGTCAACGCGATGGCCCCGGTTCAGAAATCTCTCAATGAAAGCCTGGCTGCCATCACCCGTTCTCTCAAGGGTTCCCAATCACTTGCAGGGCTCCTTTTTGTCATGCTCGTTTCTCTTGTCTATGGCATGTTTCACGCAGCAGGGCCGGGCCATGGCAAAACAATTGTCTCATCGTTCTTTCTAGCGAACGACGCGAAAATTCGACACAGCATCATCGTCGGGTACCTCATTGCAGTGGTGCCGCGCTGGCAGCCCTTGCCGTGGTGCTCATACTGTACTATTTGATCAGGGGACTGTTTTCCGCCGGCATTGAGCAGGCCGACCACTACATCCAGCTTGTCACTTTCGGCATGATCGCGGTACTTGGCGCTTACATGCTCGTTGGTAGGATAAGGGGTTCTCATCATCACCACGATCTTCACGCTGAAAACAGAAGCGGGACCATGACGATAAAGAGCCTTCTCGGAATCGCGGTGCCCGCTGGGGTAATACCGTGCCCCGGGGCCGTCGCGGTGATCCTTTTCGCGCTTTCCCTGCACATGCTGGGAGTGAGCGTGCTTTCGGTAGTTTTCATCTCTCTTGGCATGGGGGTGACGATAAGCATGACGGGGCTCATTGTCATCCTCGCCAAGCGTGGAGTCGTGAGGGCTTTGGCGGGAGCTCACGAAGAACGGGGTTCCGTGCTGCGCAGGGTGATCGAGATCGGCGGCGCGGCAATTCTCTTTCTTTTCGGCCTGGTGCTTTTCCTCGCCCAGCTATAACGCCGGCGCGCCGGCAAGACCGCTGTCAGACTGTGCAGATCAGCCGCTTTTCGGGCGCTTAGCTTCCAGCACGCCTCTGTTCTCCCCAAGGAACTCCAGCAGGTACTGCTGGACATCGCCGAAATATCGCCTTTGCAGAAGCACTCCCGCTTTCGTGATGAAACGATAATGCCAGCTCTCGTATCGATAGCCAGTGATCCCTTCGTACCCTTTGGGATATGATAAAGAGAAGCCGTACTCCCAGGCGTGAGCGACCAGCCACATGCCTGCGCGTGTCTGGGCAAAGGCATCCGTGATGGAGCCGAAATCGATTGCCATCCCGAGCTGGTGCTGCGAGGCGCCCGGCCGCGCAGATTCGCGGTCTGCCATCTCCTGCCCGTAGGTCTTCACCTCCCGCGCGTAAACATACTTCTGGTACTCGAAGGATCTGTACCCGGAAGAATAGGTCAGGGTGATACCGTCCGCCTTTGCGGCGCTGGTCATCTCCATGACCGCAGGCAGGATCGCCCTGCGGAGGAAGATGTCTCCCCATGACACTTTGAGGGGGTAGGCTTTGAGGTTGACAAGATCGTCGGGCGCGAAATCTGCCGCGAGCGTATGCATTTTGTCCACGAGAACGAAAAAGCTCGCGGGCTCGTCCAAAGCCTTCGCGACCAGACGCAGGAAATCCTCCGGTGAGGCGAGGATGCCCGCTTGGATCCCCTCCGGGAGAGATTGCATCATGGCCTGCAGCTCCGACACGGAAAGAGCGAACTCCGCGCCGATGCGGGTACCGCCGGCCCGGGCAGCCTGCGGAAGCAGGACTTCCGCAGCGAGGAGCCCGCACGCAACGATGAGTCCAAACCCTTTCGACTGGAGTTTCATTCCTCGCGGCAAACCTTGCACAGACCGAACAACGTAATGGCATGATCCTCGATTGAAAAGCTCTGCTGGCGTCCGATCGTTGCAATCCGATCCTGATCGAGACAGAAATTCAGGTCGACTATCCGGTGGCATTTCGTACATGCCAGGTGATGATGATGGCTCTCAGTTCCGCATAAACGGAAATAGTGAGTCCCATCGGCAAAATCGATCCTGTCGAGTACTTTCATGCGCAGAAGCTTTTCGATGGATCGATAGACAGTAGCGCGGCCAATCCGAGGGTTGGATCGGTGCAGCCTCTTGATGAGATCTTCGGCGGAGAACGCGGCGCCGGACTTCCCGAGACCAATCAGGTTCTTTGCGATGACTTGCCGCGACCGCGTGCTGCGTTCGCTGAACTCTTTGAAGGCGGCTGTGATCCTTTTCTCGATGTCCATGTGACGATTCTCGCGAGGCTCCGAAGCATAGCCCAATTCGCCTTCTTTGCCTATGTTCCCGGCTGCACGCGCCAGTTTCATGTCATTCCTCCATCGCTCCGCACCTCTCTGTCCAGATCGACCGCGGCTTTGACCACGCGGGGATGGCCGCGGCGCCCCAAGACGATCGCGGCACCGTATACGATGGCGGCGATTGCCGAGATGGAAAAACCGATCGGCGGATGCCGCCAGGGACCGATGAAAGAGACGAGCAGCCCTGCCCACGTGATGAAGATCCCGAAACCCAGGGAAAGAAGGAGCGAATGCAGCGGCTGATGAGTCATTCTCGCGGCAGCGGCGGCCGGTGCGATCAACAGAGCGGAAGCAAGCAGGACCCCTACAACAAATGTGCATGCAGCGGCCGCGAGTGCGAGAACCAGGAGAAACACGACCGAAAGAGCGCGCACCGGAACGCCGCGGGCTCGGGCCGATGTCGGATCAATCGAGGCAAAAAGGAGGGGACGATAGACGGCGGCCAAGGCCACGAGAGCCGCTGACCCGCACGCAATCATCCGGTAGATGTCTGCCGGTTGTATGCTGAGAATCGAGCCGAACAGGATCGACACGCCAGCGTTCGCGTGCGACGCACTGGACCGGGTGTAAATGCTGAGAAACAGGACACCCAGCCCGAGCGCAAAGCTGAGCACCATGCCGATCTCCACGCTGCGGCCCCGCGCGCGCTCGCCGAGGGCTCCCAGGCTCAGCGCCGAGACAAGGGAGAAGGCGATCATCCCGACGAGGGGCGACTGACCGAGCAGGGTGGCGCCGGTGGCCCCGGCAAAGCAGATGTCCATGAAGGCTTCTGCGGCGAACGCCTGCATCCGAAGAACAAGGAAGTAGCCGACAACGGCGGCCATCGCCGCAGCAGCGGTGCCCCCCAGGAGTGCCTTCTGGAACACATCCGAAACGAGCAGATCGAACATCACGCGGCCTCTCGTCCCATCGGGGAAAGAAGTCGTACCGGAAGATAAACAAGGAAGGAGAGCGAGGCGATGAAGAAGCTTACGGGGAGTCTGCCGCTGGCCGCGGCGAGGAAGATGCCCAGCCAGACATAGCCCAGGCCGAGGCCGACGGAGACGAGAATCGCCGCGAACGGACTCTTCACGAGCCGGGTTGCAGTAGCGGCAGGACCCACCAGGAGGGTGAATACGAGAAGCGCCCCCATGACCTGGATGGAAAGTGACACCGTCACGGCGATTACTGCCATGAAAATGACCGAGAGGAGTTTCACAGGCACACCCCGGGCCTCCGCGGCCGGCGGATCGAATGTGCTGAAAAGCAAAGGCCTGTAAAGGAAAACGACCACCGCGAGAATAAGACCGCTCGCGACCGCGGTCATCCTGACGGCTTGCGCGCTGATCCCGAGGATGTTTCCGAAAAGAATCCCATACACGCGCGCGGCGTACCCGGAATACAACGCCAGGAACAGAAGCCCCAGGCCGAGGGCGAAGGTCATCACGACTCCGATGGAGACGTCACGCTCTCGAACATCCCTCCCGATGAAGCCCACCGCCACTCCGGCCCCGAGGCAGAAGACGAACAGGCCATAGACAGGCTCGACACCAAGCAGGACTGCCCCTGCTGCGCCGGCAAAGCCGATGTTCGGCAGGGCATGGCCGGCGAACGTCAGCCCGCGCGAAACCAGAAAGTATCCGCTCACGGCAGCGACAACCGCCGCGAATGAAGCGGTGAGTAAGGCGTGAACAATGAATGGAAGCCGAAGGACGTCCAGCATGTCAGAGCTGCGCTCCGACGACAAACACCCGTCCCAAAGCCTTCACGACCTCAACCTGAGATCCATAAAGCGCGCTGAGACACTCGCTCGTGATGACCGCCTGCGGCGTCCCGATTGCGCTGTGCGCTTCCGCCAGGTACAGCACGCGGTCCACATCGGAGAGCAGCGGGTTGATGTCATGCGTGACGAACATCACCGCCACTTTGCGCGACCGGCAAATGCGCCTGACCAGGGCAATGATTTCTCCTTCGCGCGAGATGTCCAGGTTCGCCAGGGGCTCATCGAGGAGAAGGAGCCGGGGGTCGGTCAGGAGTGCCTGCGCAATCAGAAGCCTTTGCCGCTCCCCGCCGGAAAGCTGTCCGATGGGCAGTTCGGCCAGCTCAATAGCGTCCACCTCCTGGAGGACCTGGTCGATACGGTCGCGACGCGCCCGGCTGGGCCATCCCGGCCCCCACTTGTTGCCGTCAAGTCCGAATCGGACGACCTCGCGGCCGCGAAGTGTCATATCTGACTCGATCATGCGAAATTGGGGCACATACCCGATATGGTCGTTGCGCTTCCCCGGTGATTCCCCCATCACCTCGACCCGTCCTGACTCGGGTCGCACGAGGCCGAGCAGGAGCTTCAGCAGTGTGCTTTTCCCGGCTCCGTTTGGGCCCAGGACGGCGATGTATTCGCCGTCCTGGATCGTGAAGGTCATCTCATCCTGGATGATCCTGCCGCCTAAACTCACCCGCACGCTGGAGAGCGACACAACAGGAGAAGCGTTTAGCTGCACCTCACTTCCCATGAGGTCTCATTTCCCCAAAGCCCGCTCGAGAGCTGTGAGCTGGCTCAGCATCCAATTCTGATAATTCATCGCGGACGGCATTGTTTCCGTGACCGGCACGACCGGAATGCCTGCGGCCCTGGCCTCCTCCTGAAGCTTGGTCGTGACGGAAGACACCGTCTGCTCGTTATAGATCAGCACCTTGATCATCTTCCTTTTCACCTGGCTCTCCGCGGTCACCACCGTGTCAGCAGGCGGATCGTTCCCTTCCGCAATCGCCTTCTGAAACTCGAACGGCGTCAGGACGGAGAGTCCGATGGGCGTCGCCTGGTAGAGGAAAATCGTTTCAGTCAGCCCGACGGGAGTGCCGCTCCACTTTGCCTTGAGCTGGAGAATCTTTTGGCGCACTCTTGAGAGGGATTCACTGAATGACTGGAGATTCTTAGAGAAAAGCGCTGCGTCAGTCGAATCGAGCTTCTTCAGGCTGTCCGTCACAGCTTGGGCGATCGCCTGGACATTGTCTACATTGTACCACACGTGTTCATTATCGGGGAGTTTGTTCGGGGCTATATCAAAGCCCTTGAGAAGCACTCGCCGGGAGCTCGTAGAGGCCGACAGCAGCTTATCCATCCAGTCGTCGTAGCCTCCGCTGTTTTCTATCACGAGATCCGCCGAAGCGATGGCCCTTGCGTCGTTCACACTTGACTCATATTCGTGGGGATCCACGTTGGGGTCCGAGAGAATGCTCGTGACATTCACCTTCTCACCCCCCAGCTGCGCAACGATATTGCCATAGAAGTTCTCCGCGGCAACCACGTTTATTTCGGGGGCCGCTCCAGCTGAGACTACTGGGACAATAAAAGCAATCAGCGCGACGAGTATCGCGACGCGCCGTGAAAAGTTCGAAATCCGACAAACCATCTTCCACCTCCTGAAAGATAATTGATTTCCCATCTCAATGCAAATGAGACAGCCTATCTATAACATAGAGTAATGATTGCCGAGGCCGCTGTCAATGAGATAATGTTTCAATAGCGGAAACCAAATCCCAAATATCGAGTGCCGGTTAACAGCCGGTGCACGATCTTGCTTTGCCTACACGCCAGCCTTGCCGGGCGTGAGCGTCCGATAGTAGCTCCCGCAGAGGTGCTTGGGGTTGACCACGTCTCGGACCTTATACTGGTAGGCCGTTACAAAAGGCTGCGGGATCGCAGAGCGCGCGTTGATCACGTAGACTGTCAACAGAGGCTTGAGCCGCGCCTCTTGTCCGGCCAGATACTGCGAACCTTCGGCCCAGAAGTCCTCCAGGTAGCGAACGAAGGTTTCCGCGTCCCGCACCGGCAGTCCTTCGGCGAGCCACTTGCGCGCCTGGTTTTCGGCGCGCCCTTGGCCGCCTTGTTCGTCGGACGGCGGTTCGTATACTGACGCGCCGCGGGATCCCAGAATGCGACGTAGTAGATTCGGCTGTCCAGCCCGCCGGACGCCCTTCGATACAGGATGAATGGTTTTCGTTCCATTTTACCTTCAGTGTATCAAGGGGCTATGCGGGACGCGAGAGCGTCCCTTCTTATTTTATTATAATATAATGAATTAGACGCCGCAACGGGGAATAACATGGGAATCGATGCAGCTGGAACTGCTTTGTCAGCACGAGTTATGCACGCAAAAGCTTCAACTGCGCTATGGCACCTTCTCGAACACAGGGATCTGGTCAATCGGCGCAGCGGACTCGACGGTCTGTCCGCCTTCCAGGAGCGAGCCGTCATAGAAGTTCTTCCAACGTCCATTGGGCAGATAGACCATTCTGGACCGAAGGGACGGGGCAAGGACCGGAGCGACGAGCAGGTTGCAAAAAAGGTATTCGTCTTCCACGGCCCATGCCTCGGGATCCTCGGGGTAGTCGAAAAAGAGCGGACGCATGGGTGGAGTGCCCGTGTCATGGGCGGCGCGCATGGCCTCGGCCATCCGAGGCCGCAGGCTCTCCCGCAGCTCGATGTGCTTCGCGCAAATCCCGTAGACCTCCTCGCCGTAGCTCCATATCTCGTTCGGGGAGCCGGAGCGGCAGGAGGCGCCGCCAGTCGTGCCAACCTGCGGCTGCCGCGGTTCGCGGTCGCCGTGCAGGCGCATGACCGGACAGAAGGTTCCGTACTCGAACCAGCGCGTGAACAGCTCGCGGAACGCGGGGTCATTCGGGTCACCGCCGTGGAAACCCCCAATGTCGGTGGTCCACCATGGGATACCTGCGATGCCCATGTTCAGCCCTGCAACCACCTGGTTGCGGAGGCTCCGCCAGCTGGAGTGGATGTCCCCAGACCAGACAAGGGCGCCATAGCGCTGGCTGCCTGCCCAGGAGCATCGGATCAGGTTGATGACCTTTTCCTGTCCTGCCTCTGACATGCCCTCATAGAAGGCCCTCGCGTACATAAAGGGGTAGATGTTCCCGACGGCGAGGTCCGAGCCGAGGTGATAGCGATAGTTGTCGAAGTCATAGACGGTGTATTCCGGCTCGGCCTCGTCGAGCCAGAAGACGCGGATGCCCTTGTCGTAGTAGTTCTTCCTGACCTTGGCCCAGACGTACTCGCGGGCCGCGGCCTTGGTTGCGTCGAAGTGCAGCGTGTTGCCCTGGAAGTCCATGGAGACGCGTATGCCGCGTTCCGTGCGGATGAGATAGCCGAGATCGCGCATCTCTGCGAAGTTCTCGCTGCGGTAGTCGACAGTCGGCCAGATGGAGACCATCAGCTCGATGCCCATGGCCCGGAGCTCCGCGATCATGGCCTCGGGGTCCGGCCAGTAGGTCGGATCGAAACGCCAATCGCCCTGCGTGGGCCAATGGAAGAAGTCGACTACAATCACGGACAGCGGGACGCCCCGGCGCTTGTACTCGCGCGCCACGCGGAGCAGCTCCTCCTGGGTCTGGTAGCGCAGCTTGCACTGCCAGAAGCCCATGGCGAAGTCGGGCATCATGGGCACCCTTCCGGTCACACCCGTGTACCGCTCCAGGACGTCGCGCGGACGGTCGGCCGCCACCACCCAGTAGTCAAGGGCCTTGCTCGAGGATGAACGCCAGACCGTGCCGTTCTTGGCGAACGTGACTCGGCCTATCGAGGGATTGTTCCAGAGGAAGCCGTAGCCGAGGCTGGACAGGCAGAAGGGAACGCTCGCCTGAGAGTTGCGGTGCGCGAGCTCCAGCTCCGTGCCCTTCAGATCGAGGTAGGGCTGCTGGTACTGCCCCATTCCATATATCCGCTCGTCGGTAGAGAGAGACTCGAAGCGCGCCGTAAGCTCATAGTCGCCGCCCTTGATGGGGCGGAACTCGCGCGCCTCCAGGTCCAGGGCAGAGCAGTCTTCAGACAGGATGTCCTTGCGGTTGCGCAGGGACTCGGCGATGATCGGCTGCCCGCGCGCGCCGAAAAAAGTGAGTTTCCCCGAGCGCGCGATCTCGGCCCGGATCGCCCCGTTGGAGATCGAAGCCTGGCCGCCGGCTATCTCGACCCGAGCCCCTGCCGGCCGAGGAAGGAGAGCCCAATCCTCGTCGGGCATTGCCGGCCCTTTGGTGGCCCGCACCCGCAGCGCGTCCGGCCCCCAGGCCTCGACCCACAGTATCTCGTGGTCCTCTTCCCGTGTGAGCCGGTCTCCGTTCTTGCCAAGAATCGCCATGACGAGGCTCTCCTCTATCCCTTGACGGCCCCACTTGTGAGCCCGCTGATGATGTACTTCTGCATGAAGACGAAGATGAGGACGACCGGGACGATCGTGACCACCGCGAAAGCGCTCAGATAGCTCCATTTGGTGCCGTACTGCCCCAGGAAATTGAATATTCCCGCGGTGATCGGGCGCATCGCCTGGTCCTGCAGGAATGTCATGCCGTAGGCCAGGTCGCCCCAGCCGTAGAGAAACGAAAACACGGTGCACACGATCACGCCCGGGGAGGCAATCGGCAGAAAGATGCGCAGGAAGGCCGAGAAACGGCCGCAGCCGTCGATGCGCGAGGCGTCCTCCAGCTCTTTGGGGATGGAGGCGAAGTAGCCGATCAGGATCAGGACCGAGAAAGGGATGCCGATCGTCACGTCGGCGAGGATGGCCGAGAGCTGGGTGTTCAGCAGGTGGGCGTTCTTGAACATGATGAACATCGGGGTGAGGAGCACCGAGACAGGCAGCATCTGCGTCACCAGGAAGCCGAGTATGAATGCCCGCTTGCCCTTGAACCTGTATCGAGCGATGCCGTAGGACGCCGGTATGGCCAGGACGAGGGAGATCAGCATGGCGCAGGACGATATCACGAAGCTGTTCTTGAAGGAGCGGAACATGTTGAAGTCCCCATGCTGCAGCTGCGCGAAATAGGAGCTCGTGTTGAGCACGCGCGGCAGCAGGGTCGGAGGTATCTGGAAGATCTCGATCTCCCTCTTGAGCGAGGTCACGACGATCCAGTAGAGCGGGAACATGACGATGACGAAGATGACGATCGAGACGGCGCACAGGGTGATCGACCTCAGCCTCGTGCCACGGCTCGTCATCCGACCCTCCTGTCGTCGTACACAAATTTCAGGTACAGGATGCTCACCGCCAGCAGAATCAGGAAGAGGATGTTCGCCGTTGA
>Ga0265338_10005876_pt1 | contig 15827 bp, 19 predicted proteins | sample 42126metaG_FD_193579 | JGI IMG/M metagenome (GOLD analysis project Ga0265338, IMG submission 193579) | Rhizosphere microbial communities from Carex aquatilis grown in University of Washington, Seatle, WA, United States - 4-21-26 metaG | ecosystem: Host-associated > Plants > Roots > Rhizosphere... | reverse complement strand
AGATACGACCAGGGAACCTCGGATAAATAATGGACAGCTTGAGAAAAATGGTCTTGTGTACTGGTTTCGCAGCGAAGACGATATGTTGGCTGACCTACGTGCAGGAAAATTTCTCGAGGCAGCCATCATCCATGGCCTGCAGGTCTCGGGCATCAGCATCCGAGAAGTAGAACGAGCAAAAAATGAAGGTAAGATCGCTATCACCGATATTGAGATTGTCGGTGTGGAAACGATCATGGAGGCCAAGCCCGACGCACGGGCTATTTTTATACTTCCGCCTAGTTTTGAAGCATGGCAACAGCGCATACAGGCGCGGGGAACGATGCACTCTCAGGTATATAAACATCGCATGGAAAGTGCCGTAAAGGAATTTGCGGCAGCGCTTGAGCATGATTATTACTGCTTTGTCATAAATAACGACCTACATGAAGCTGCCGAGCGCATTCACCAGATCGCCACAGCCAATCAACTTGATCAAGCGTACCAACTAAAAGCTCGTCAGTTGACTGAACAATTATTGGCTCGAACTAAGGCCTTGATTATAGAACTCTCAAACACACCTCTGGGTAGTTAGCACTCTTGACAGCTGAGTGCTAATTAGCTACACTGGCACTATCACATTATGAGTGCTATGACAGATAGACAATGCCAAATCCTAGCCGCCATCGTTGAGCAGTATGCCGAGGTAGCAAGCCCGGTCGGTTCAAGTCTGCTCGCCAAAGCGTTTGGTGTTTCTTCGGCTACTATCCGAGCTGAAATGGCTGAAATGGAACGCCTCGGCTATATTACCCAACCACACACTAGTGCTGGCCGGGTGCCAACAGATAAGGGCTATCGTCTGTATGTAAACAGTATTTCAAGCGAAAAAGTTGATGAGCGGGCCATTAGCCGCGGCGAAGGCCGGGCTGAGCGGGCGCTTACCACAAGAGTCAGTGATGGCGGAGCTCCTGAACGGACTATTCGTAACGCTGTTGATACACTGGTTGATCTCACTCATAACCTCGGTATCGCTACAATTGGCGACCAACTCTATATGAGCGGATTATCTAACTTGTTTGGCCAACCTGAATTTATCCATACGGCCCAAGTGCAAGAAGTTGCCCGCCTGCTCGATAACCTAGAACCATGGCTACATGAGGCGGCTCCCAATAAGCCACTCAGCGTATATATCGGCCGGGAAAATCCGATCGGTGGAAGCGCTGGCTGCTCCCTGATCATTAGCCGATTCCGTAGCCCTTATAGTGATCAAAGTTACATTGGTGTCCTGGGCCCAACCCGGCAGAGTTATCGTGATGTAATGAGTCTTGTCCAACGAGCTGGTCAAACTCTAGAGAGTGTACTGTAATATGGCCACTAAGAAAAAAGCCGACCAACCCAATCACGCCAATCAGCCAAACCTTATAGAGCTGCAACAACAGATTGGTGAGCTGACCGAAGCACTGCAACGGGAGCGAGCTGACGCTCACAACCTCCACCGACGTCATGAAGAACAACTAGGTAGCCTTAAGAACATGGTTAAAGCCAGTGTCATTCGTGAACTACTGCCGGTTATAGACAACTTTGAACGGGCCCTAAAACACGTTCCAAAAGAACTTGAGACCAATGATTACGTCAAAGGCGTCCAGGGCGTAGTCAAACAGTTCGAGAAAACACTCAGCGACATGGGCGTAGAACGTATCCCGACCGTTAATCAACCCTTCGATCCACGTCTGCATGAAGCCATCAGTATGGATGAGGGAGACGGCAATGTTGAAGTAGTCAGTGAAGAATTGCAGCCTGGCTACAAACTTGGTGATGAAATTATCAGACATGCAATGGTAAAAGTAAGGATGGAGCAATAGCAATGGGAGACAAGGATCCACGCCAAGTAATACCAGATGAGGTCATGGCGCAGTACCGCGCCGAGAGTAGTGAAGCACCTGCAGCGGCGGTTGATTTGCGTACCGCAGGAATGCAAATCGTGGAATTACCCGACCAGATTCCTGGCGTTGAAGTTGCTACACCTAAACTTGATCCATTACCATCGCACTATAACAAAGCAACCATGCTTCTCATGTCAGAAGCATTGGGGCTGCGAAGAGATTAAACGAACTAAATAGTAAGGAGAAACAATATGAGTAAAATTATCGGAATCGACCTTGGTACCACCAACAGCGCTATGGCCGTTATGCAATCAGGTAAACCTGAAATTATCGCCAACAGTGAAGGAGCGAGAACGACCCCTAGCGTCGTAGCCGTTAACAAAAATGGTGAACGTCTAGTTGGTCAGGTGGCTCGTCGCCAGCAGGTAACAAACCCCAAGAACACTATCTACGAAGTAAAGCGTCTGATTGGTCGCCGTTGGGAAGATAAAGAAGTCCAACGTGATATCAAGCTGATGGGCTATGAAATGGTCAAAAGCGGCAGTGGTGTCAAAGTAAAAATGGGCGACAAAGAATATAGCCCTGAAGAAGTTAGTGCGATGATACTTGGCAAACTGAAGAGCGATGCTGAAGCCTACTTAGGCGATAGCGTTACTGAAGCTGTCATCACTGTTCCAGCTTACTTTGACGACTCACAGCGTCAGGCTACCAAGGATGCCGGTAAAATTGCCGGCCTTGAAGTCAAGCGCATCATTAACGAACCAACTGCCGCCGCGCTAGCCTACGGTCTTGATAAGGGCAACAAGAAAGATGAAAAGATTGCCGTCTATGACCTTGGTGGTGGAACCTTTGACGTCTCCATTCTCGAACTAGGTGACGGAGTCTTTGAAGTAAAAAGCACGAACGGTGATACCCATCTTGGTGGTGCCGACTTTGACCGGGTCATTGTTAACTACTTTGCTGATGAATTTAAGAAAGACCAAGGCATTGATGTCACCAGTGACAAAGCGGCCATGCAACGTCTACGTGACGAAGCGGAGAAGGCCAAGATTGAACTCTCAACCACTAACGAGATTGAGATTAACCTGCCATTCCTAACAGCTGATGCCGAGGGTCCAAAGCACTTTGAGCACAAACTAACCAGGGCTAAACTCGAAAGCTTGGTCGGTGATTTGATCGATAAGACAGCGGATCCTTGTGAGAAGGCTCTCAAAGACGCCAAACTAAAAGCGAGCGATATTGACGCAATTGTACTGGTCGGTGGTATGACTCGTATGCCAGCGGTCGTAGAAAAAGTGAAGAAAATCTTTGGCAAAGAGCCAATGAAGGGTGTCAACCCTGACGAAGTAGTAGCGATTGGTGCTGCTATCCAAGGCGGCGTATTGCAAGGTGACGTCAAAGACGTTCTATTGCTCGACGTAACGCCGCTAAGTCTCGGGATTGAGACTCTCGGTGGTGTTTCAACGAAGTTGATTGAACGCAACACAACTATTCCTACGAGCAAGAGTGAAACCTTTTCAACCGCTGCCGATAATCAGCCTCAGGTAGAAATCCATGTCCTCCAAGGTGAGCGTGAAATGGTTGCCGACAACAAGAGCTTAGGACGATTTGTCCTTGACGGCATCCCACCAGCACCTCGTGGTGTGCCGCAAATTGAAGTGACCTTTAATCTTGATGCTAACGGTATCTTGAACGTAACCGCCAAAGACAAGGGTTCAGGCAAGGAACAGAGTATTACCATCCAAGGCAGCAGTGGCCTATCAAAAGACGAAGTCGAAAAGATGGCCAAGGAAGCTGAAGCACACGCTGAAGAAGACAAGAAAAAGCGTGAAGCAGTTGATGCGAGAAATATTCTCGATAGCGCGATATACCAGGGCGAGAAGCTCAAGACCGACAACAAAGATAAGCTGGCTGAAGATGACATTAAGAAAATCGATGAAGCCATCGAAACGGCCAAAAAAGCCGTTGCCGATGAAAGGGCAGACAAAGACAGTCTAGAAAAAGCCGCTAAGGAACTCAGCGACACCTTGATGCCAATCGGTGCCAAGCTCTATGAGCAGAACAAGGACGAAAAACCAGCTGAAGACGGCGGTGACAACGAAGCTACAGATAAGAAAGACGACAAGGACGAACCGGTTGAAGGTGAAGTTGTCGACGACAAAGAAAAGGATGAAAAATAATGAGTTCGTTTATCCTATTCACCACGTTTGTACCACTGGCATTTGCGGCTGGCGTATACTTTGGCATACAACACGCCAAAGGTCACTACACGCGCAGAAGTACTGTGGCGATTGAAGGTGAAGTCATAGAGAAAAAACGCTCGGTACGCTAATCCTAGGAAAAGGTAACGAAACATGGCTGATAAGCGAGATTACTATGAAGTGCTAGGCGTCAGTAAAGGCGCTAGTGCTGATGAGGTTAAGAAAGCTTTTCGAAAAGCAGCCATTGAACACCACCCAGATAAGCAAGGTGGTAACGAAGAGAAGTTTAAAGAGATAAACGAAGCCTACGAAATTCTCAGCAACCCAGACAAGCGTAAACGCTACGATCAGTTTGGTCACGCTGGCGTTGGCAGCAGTGCGGCAAGTGATGGTGGTAACCCGTACGCTGGCTTTGGTGGCCAGGGACAAAATATTAACTTTGATTTTGGTGACCTCGGCCTTGGCGATATCTTTGGTAGCTTCTTTGGTGGCGGCGGTCAACAACGACCCCGTCAGGCGCATGGCAGAGATGTTGAAACCAGCGTAGAGCTGAGCTTTGAGCAGGCGGTCTTCGGTACAGAAGTTGATCTTCGTCTCAAGCTCGAAGACACCTGTGAGCACTGCAAGGGTACAACCGTTGAGCCGGGCCATGAAATGAAGACCTGTGATACCTGTAAGGGTGCAGGACAGGTCACCCGGGTTACAAGAACCGTCTTTGGTAACATCCAGCAGGCGAGTGTTTGTCCAACCTGTAAGGGGACTGGTAAGGTACCCGAAAAGGTCTGCACCGTTTGCCGCGGTAAGGGCACGCAGCCAAAGACGCAGGAGATTACTCTGAAAGTTCCAGCGGGCGTCGACGATGGCGCCACGATTCGCTTGCGTGAACATGGTGAAGCAGTCGCCAACGGTCCAAAGGGCGATCTATACGTCAATGTCCGGGTCAAACCTCACAAAAAGTTCACTCGCGAGGGCGACCTTATATTGAGCGAAGAACACGTCGGTATGGTAGATGCTGCACTCGGTACTGAAATAGACGTTGAAACCGTCGATGGACCAGTCCGCATGAAGGTTCCAGCCGGTACCCAAAGTGGCAGTGACTTTAAGCTGTCCGGTCATGGGGTACCACACCTAAGCGGCCACAACCGTGGTGCCCATATTGTAACGATTATCGTTGATACACCAACGAAATTATCTCGTCAGCAGCAAGATTTGCTCAGACAACTCTGAGAAGTAGGGGTTGCAAAATCATAAGCATTATGGTATAGTGTGACTATGATCGACAAAAGGCCGAACATGAGCCATCCCATCCCTGTTAATCTTCTTCCGATGCCTGCAGAAGCGGGACGTGCCGAAGTGCTCGGTGAACGTCGTCGCTATAGTCGCGAGCTGGCGCAGGCGGCCCTTCGGACTGTTGAACTGTATGAGGCAGCTTACGTTGACCCCCTAACCGGTCTTGGTAACCGTCGAATGCTTGACGAAAAATTACCTAAACTGTTTCGTTTTGCCGAAGGATACGGCCTACCTATTGCGCTGGCTTTCGCTGACATACGTGGTCTGAAGCGCACGAATGACAAAGACGGACACGAGGTAGGCGACCGACTTATCAAGGCTGGTGCAGCAGCTTTTAGTAGTATCTTACGTGATGGGGATCTAGCGATTCATCTTGGTGGTGATGAGTTTGTCGGTGTTTTCATGGGCTATACTCCTAAAAAAGATCAAACACCCGAAGAGTTAGACAACGCCACGATTAATCGTTTAACAGAATCGTTTGATGCAGCTGCCGTTGCCAATGGGATTCCCCCAGAGCGACACGTGAGTCTTGATGTGGCGATAATGACAGCGCAGCCCGGTGACACGCCTGAGTCACTCTTAGTGCGTGCCGACAAGGCAATGCAATCTCATAAAGACGCTTTTTACGCAGATATGGAACGGCGCGGCCAAAAAATTCACGATAATCGTGTCGCTTAACTTCAATTACCACTGTACAAAATAAACAAGCCTCATATAATGAGCAGTAAGATGAAAAAGCTTAAGCTCAATCAAAAGGGTTTTATCCCTATGATACTGGCTATTCTCTTTATTCTTGTAGTGGTTATCATATTCGTATACCTCAGAGTACGCCACAACAGCCACTAGCATTGCAAATAATTACAAATTCTGTTATAAAATTCAACTTATGACAGAACAAGCGCCACCTAATGCTGGTGAAACATCCCCAATTGTTCGTAGTGTTGATAGCTTTACTAATCCCAAGGATGAAGCTAATCCGCTAAACTATCCTGGTGAGCGTCCCAAGACAAGCTACCTTACTGATGGCTCGAGTGTGTTTCCGCTCGAACTCATTACGCACGAAGGTTCAGTGCAGTTTGTGGTTCGCAGCGAAACTGGCGTGAAACCGATCAATGAGGTTTTAGCAGAGCTTGGTGTTGAAGCACTTGAGAATCGTTATCCGATCACGAGCTACGGTGCAAATGTATCACCAGTAGCACTACGTAAAAAATTAACGGCCACCACTCCAGCGGGTGACCCAAATGACACCGCCAATATTGTGAAAGTGCCTGTACGTCCAGATTTACTAGTCGTGCCAACGGTTTATGGCAATTTGCATGGCTATGATGTGGTTTGGCATGGTGAGCCTGGTCAAAAAGGCAATTATTTTGCCGAACTGTACAAAGGCCCTGAGACTACAGACACTAAAGTATCGGCTGCAGTCAGTTTCTTAACTGCCGAGCAGCTTCTTATTTTGCACGCTACAGAAGCTGCCTACGATTTGGGCATAGCCGGACGGATTAGCCTGGAAAATGGTATTACCATCCCAGCCATGCGCTACGTCGGCACCGGTACGGTTTTATTAGAGAACGGGCACCCCGTCGCGGTAGCTGGTATATCTGCCGATAACCGGCAGCTTCGTCCAATGACCTCAGCCGAAACACTGACACACGTCCTAGAATTACCAGAAGTTAATCAGGCACTTCAAGCCGAAGTGGATGATTTTAAAGAAGTAACACCAGACGTAGAAAATTATATAGCGGCCGCGGACAAGCGTGATCTGGATGGGAGAAAAGCACTACAAAAAGTTGTGGCTGGTGTGCTATCTCAGCTCGGTCTGCTGAAACAAATATCAGATCTAGATGCTAGTGACACGCGCATTCTCTCAAGGGCCAACCCGTCAACGCTGCCAACCCTTGCAGACATACGCAGTGGTAACATCGTCAAACCAGACGCCCTAATTCGTATGCCTGAACAGGAAACCATAGGGCTTATAAATAGTACTAAACGAGCTATTGTTCTGCGTGCTCTCAGACGACATCATCATAATCTCCGCGCCAAGCAGGCTGCCAAATAACATCGCGATGTGACTTGGCGTAGCCTCGTTAACGTGCCATAATCCGGCCATGACCATATCACTCAAATTCTTGATAGAAGCAGCTGAAAAACGGGGCTGGGCAGTCGATCGAATAGATGCTGACCGTGGCTTTGCCATTTTCCAGCCACCAGATGAGGAGCCTATTGTCGTTCGAAACAGTATTACCGAGCTCTCGACGGCTCTAGCTTTCAGTATTGCTACCTATAAGTACACCGCTCAGTTGTTTGCGAAAAGAGTTGGCTTTCATGTTGCCGATAGCGTCGCGATCAACGAAGACACCAAACCAGCCGAAGAACTTCTGGAGCGTTACAAGCGAGTGGTGGTTAAACCAATGGATGCAGCGCACGGCGAGGCGGTAGCCACTAATGTCACAACCAAAGCCAATCTTGATCTGGCTATAAAACAGGCTCACGCTGCAAACGTTAAGAGTTGGTCGGTTGTCGTCCAGCAGTATTGCAGCGGCAAAGATTATCGGTTAATCGTGCTCGAAGATAAGGTTATCGCGGCAATTGAGCGGGTACCCTTTAGTCTGATTGGTGATGGCGTGCACACGATTGCCGAGCTTGTACAGCAGCAGTTTACGGAACTCCACGCGAGGGAAGATAGCCAGATTCTAAAAATGGAGCTACGTGAGGAAGAAGTATTTGCCGCGCTCGCACCAATAAAGCCTACCGATACCCTAGAAAAGGACAAAGTGATAACCGCTCAATCAGTTGCTAACTTGAGCAGAGGTGGTGAAGCGATCGATGTCACGGGCAAGGTACACCCAACCGTCGAGGCTCAGTCGGTGGCCTTTGCCAAACTGGTCGGTCTCGGCTTCTGTGCGGTTGATGTTTTGTCCAGTGATATCAGCCAAGATCCTGAAGTTGCCGGTACGGTTTTTATAGAGGCGAATGTTGCACCAGGCTTCCGGGGGCATTATTATCCAAAGACGGGCGAGAGCCAGGATATTGCTGGCCAAGTCCTTGATGCGATCATTCGAAAACGACACTTGCAAAAAACTGAAAATAATGTATAATTTGCCGGTCAAGAGTAAAGTAAGCAAAGACAAGGGTAGCTATGACCAAACTAGCAATCGAATACAATCGTTCGCTCCCCATCGGTGTTATCGGCACCGATCCTTATAATTTCTTGCTATATGATAAATTCTTTGATGATTTCCGTGTCGTAACTGAGGTTAAGCAGGACTGGTTACACGAGATGCCCCTTAAAGGGCAGGTCAGTGCTATGGGTAAAACGGTCCAGTTTGGCGATAGTATCTCCCGACTTCTTCGCTCAAGAAGGTTTGTCGAGTTGTCCAAGGCCGATCCTAAGCGTAAATATGTCCTTTACTCACCGCTAGATCCACCGTATAAAGTCAATCCACTGGTCTATTTAATGAATTCACCGACGATTGCCCACGCCTATGAGAATAAGCGTTACTTTAGAGATGAGTTCGCCGATCTTATCCGTATGCCTGAGTATGAGATTAAGTACATGAACGAACTCGACCGAGCAGCCGCTTACCGTGACCTAAAAGAGCAGTTTGGCTCATTTGTTTTGCAAGATGAGGAATCGTCTGGTTCCAAAGGTACCTACGTTATTCATAGCCAAGATGACTACGTCGATGCGGTAAAGGCTCTGAAGAAATATTCTCAGGGTCGTACGATTGTAGTATCCCAGTTTGTAAAAGGTGAAGTTTCAAGCATCCAGGTCTGTATTACGAAGTACGGAATCTTTAGTGGTGGGCTGCAGCGTCAGCTACTCGACAGCAAGTATCTTTGTAATCCAAAACTTGAAGGCGCGACTCGTTGGTGCGGCGGTGAAGTTGGTACCGATTACCCAGATATCGTCCAACACCACGCCCAAGAAATTGCGACGATTGTTGGTTCGGAACTTGCTAGTCACGGCTACAAGGGTATCTTTGGCATTGATCTCATCGTCACACCAAATGGTGAAGTCTACGCCATTGAAATTAACGCTCGGCTAACTGGTTACTCGCATATCATCAGTGGTCTACAAATGCTTGAAGGCAAGATACCCTTCATGCTTCTCCACGCGCTTGAGCTCGGTAACTTTAACTATGAAGTAACTGACCCCGAAGCGCTGCCAAGTAGTAGCCACTACAAAAAACCAGTGTCACTGCTGATTGTGAATAACCCCCTGACTGATGACCTAGTGCTTAAAACCAAGATCGATTCTGGTCTCTACCGCTTCAAAGACGGCAAACTAAGTTTCGTTAAAGAAGCCTACTCACTTGAAGATCTACGCGGTGAAGACACTCTGCTGATCTCTAGTCGTTTCAGCCAAGGCGATGCTATTGAATCAGGCAAGCGCGTTCTAAAGATCACGAAATTTGGCAAAACCATGGTCAAAAGTGATCTCAATGGTAAAAACCAAGTGCTGGTTGATGCGGTTAAGAAACACTTTAAACTACCTCAGTAACCACACTTTAGATAACGCTCATGCTATCATGGGCGTATGACAGCGCTCATCGTCATCGGGCTACTAGTCGGTTTGCCCATTTTGCTCACCATACTGTTACGGGTTAACGCAGCTCTGGTCCTGCTAGCTGTCTGCGCTGGTAGTGTCTTGCAACAGTTCGCCGGTAACGACGTCACGACCATTGTGAACTCCTTTAGTGCAAGTGCTAGTACTAATGTTAGCCAGTTTATTCTGCTCATTTTACTGTTCCTGCCAGCCGCACTGACTATCTTATTCCTCAAAAAAAGTATATCGGCCAGCAAACTACCGTTTAATGTGCTGCCGGCGATCGCCACGGGGCTCATTTCGCTGTTGCTCGCAGTACCTCTGTTACCAGGTGGTATTCAGGCCAATATTGTTCGCACCAGTGAATGGTCACACGTACAGCAGTTTCAGTCCGCTTTGGTTGGGGCAGCCATCCTCGTTAGTTTCTTGACGCTCTGGATGACACAAAAGCACCACAGTAAAGAGAGAAAACACCGCAAGTAACCACCCATCAGACAATTGACTTTTCCCCTGAAATACGGATAATGTAAGGAGTTAATTTCCGGGCCCATAGCTCAGCTGGTTAGAGCACCTGCCTTTTAAGCAGGGTGTCCTGGGTTCAAGTCCCAGTGGGCCCTCCATAACGATCATGCACAAGCGGCCATCGAGGCCGTTTTTGTTATAGTAAAGCTATGGCAGTAAAGATCACTTACTTTGTCCATGGAACAACCACGGACAATGAGCAGGACCTTGCAACGGGTTGGCTTCCAGGCGAGCTTTCAAGTGGCGGAGAAGAGCAGGCGAGAAAGCTCGGTGAACAAGTCAAACATATTCACTTTGACAAAGTGTTTTGCTCTGATTTAAAGCGAGCTATTGATTCGGCAAAGCTTGGTTTTGCCGGTCGGTACGAAATTATTCAGGATAAACGGCTGCGTGAATGCAATTATGGTGATATGAACGGTGCTCTTGCGGCAAATTTCAAGGACAGACTAAAAGATTTTATTGACGAACCTTTTCCAAAAGGTGAAAGCTACAAAGACGTCCAGGCTCGACTGGCCAGCTTTATTGAGTTTCTGCGAACTAATTATGACAGCAAACACATTGCAATAGTTGCTCATCAAGGTCCACAACTAGCTTTGGATGTATTACTTAGAGCAAAGACGTGGCAGCAAGCGATAGATGAAGATTGGCGTAAAACTAAATCTTGGCAACCAGGTTGGGAATACGTAGTACGTTAACGACGACCAAGTCACAAACCATTTTTGCTTATGCTTGCTCACAACAGTTTTTAGAAGGATAATTCTCTAATAATCTTAAAAAGGAGCGATATGGCTGAGGCAATTCCTGACGTAGAGCCTGATTATCTTGCTCATGCAATGACTGAGTTCGCTAGAGTTAGAGGTGAAGACCCTGCCATCGTTGCTGCTGTCGTCAGGGAGCAGTTCGGACCCTTTATGCGTCAAGTCGGTAGAGACATGGCATCTTTAAGTATCGTTGATCGTCCTGAGGTCCCACTCGTAGACGAAAGAATTACTGAAGCCGAATTCTCAGATGATCTACCGGATGTTGTAAGAGTACTCTGCTGGGCATTGTCGGAAATTAAGGAAGGCTTTGTGGAACACGTTACACAAAATGAAATCGCCGCCCGCAGGGAACGTTTACGCTCTGAGTAGGCTTCCGAAATCGACAAAGTAGACACCAAAAACGCTTGCAAAGCAGATATACACATAAGACAATAGTTTCTAAGGAGTACCAATGAAACCAAAGAGTATATCAGCCCTCGTGTATAAGGTAGTAGATCTAGAAAAGACCCTAGCTTTTTATGAAGGACTGGGTTTCCGCGTTGATAAAAATGATGGGGAAATCGCCGTCGTATACGTGAACTGGTTTTCAGCGGAGTTCCATGTAGCGAACGATATCGATGATAGTCCAAAAGACGGTCCATTGGTACTGGTCAGCGTTGATCTAGACACGTTTTATGAAGCAGCCATTAAAGCTGGATATAAACCAGAAAACGAACCACAAAAAACCATCAACGGACGACGCGAATTTAGCCTGCGCGATCCGAATGGTTATCTCATGGTTTTCTTCGAAAAGAAGTAACCGGCCCTACTCTCTTAATACAGTTTTTGAGCAATCCTTAGATACTGGGCGTTGTTTCAAATAAAGATTTGAAAGCTGTGCAGGCCAGCTCGCGTGCCGCAGAAGCTTTTGCTCTATCACCAATCTGCTCAGGGTCAATGCCACCATCTCTCAAATCTTGCTCTACCTGGCTATAGTAGCCAGCCTCTGATGTGGCGTCAGCCAATTCGTCCATGACGGGACCAAGTGTCTCAAGTTCAAGGTAGTAGGTAATCGTATCGTCCCACCTGCGGACCATCTTCCTGTCAAAAAGCTGAGTTGTCTGATCAACAAGCTCCCTGCCTTTAATCTGCTTAAAGCCCAAACATCTTGTTACGTGAACAGTCGTTGGCATTCCCCCAATCGTAACGACCGGCTCGCTATCTGCAGCATTATCGTCCTGGGTGATACTGATTTTTCTATCATTGCCAGCCAGCGCATCTTCGACTAAACGATCAAAGAGTTCGCTCGACAAAGCTTGCGCACTTATTTCTAAAGTAGTTAATCCCTCGGGCATATAAATCTCCTAATCCGAACATTATGTTTGCGAATAGATAAAAACACAAGCATAAGCAAAACGACCCGGCCCTAGCTAGACAAGGAATCAAGAAACTGCATATCTTCTGGACTGATCTCAAAATCAAAGATGTTGGCATTTTCTTCAATGCGTTCTTTGTGGGCAGATTTAGGGATAACAATCATGTTTTTCTGTAGAGTCCAACGAAGTAAGATTTGGGCATTAGTTTTCTTATAGTGTGCCGCAATTTTAGCTATGTCTGGATTATCCAAAAGCGTGCCTTGGGTCAGTGGGCTATAGGCCTCAAAGGCAATGTTTGCTTGCTGGCACAGTTCGTAGACTTCGTGGTCATAGTCAAAAACTGAGCAGCGTACTTGATTCACGCTCGGTGCAACCGTTGCGAAGTCTAGAGTTGCACGAAGTTGATCGGTACTATAGTTGCTCACGCCAATCGCTTTAACTTTCCCAGTCTTATAAATAGCTTCCATCTTTTTCCAGATGGGTTTAAGTGCGCCGGGCACAGGGAAGTGAACGAGATAGAGATCAATATAGCCAATGTCAAGTTTAGCAAAGCTGGTTTCAAAAGCTTTCTCAACGTGCAAGAAATCAGTTGGAAATAGCTTTGTTGTGACCCAAAGTTTTTCGCGGGGGATGCCACTTGCGCGAATGGCCTCTCCAACTGAGATTTCATTTCGGTAGTATTTAGCCGTATCGATATGTCGGTAACCAGCAGCAAGTGCCATACTAACGGCGTCGCTGGTTTCCTGACCAGGAGGAATTTGATATACGCCCAGTCCAAAACGGGGCATCTTTGTTTTATTGTTTAACGTAATCGTGGAGTCGATGCGAAGCTTAGTCATAATCCCTCCCTCTCACTATAACAGATCAAAATACGTACAAGCTGATACGAACGCTTGTAGTATCATATGACTAGTGACAAGTATCCGAACCAAAACTTTTAAAGCTAGTCTGAAGCTATCCCGCTCAATGCGAAACTTAGTCAATGACGACAACGTCGTTAAAAAGCGTCGAGGCCTAGATCGACTAGAAAAGTTTTTTCCACCCCATCGATCAACGAAGATTGAACCCGTGTCTGCCAAGGGTTTTAAGGCTGAATGGATAAAAACACCACGGTCACGTGATAGCCGAGTCGTACTGTACATTCACGGCGGTGGCTTTGTGCTGTATCCAAAGTTATATCGAGACATGATCAGCCGAATCGCTACTGCTAGCCAAAGCATTGTTTTGTCGCTTGATTATAGTCTATCCCCGGAACACAAATACCCAACTGCACTTTATGAGGCGCTCGCTGCCTATAGCTGGCTACTCAAAGACTATCAAGCTAAAGATATCGCACTAGCTGGTGACTCAGCTGGTGGCGCGTTAGTACTTTCACTCATACATTTGATTCATAAGAAAAAATTACCCAATCCGGCTTGCGCTGTCGTCTTATCACCAGCTACTGACGCTACCCTCAGCGGTAAGACACTGACCTCAAATAAAAAGAAAGACTTCTTCTTAAGTACGGAAGCCCTTGATTATTTTGTTGGTGCTTATTTTGGTGACCAACCGAGAGATAACCCAATCGCCTCACCGCTTTTTGGTACGTTTGAAAACTTCCCACCATTACTTGTGCACACAGACAAGAGTGAGGTCATGTACGACGATTCGGCACGGCTCATTAATAAAGCTAAACAGGCTGGCGTGAAGGTTGAAAGTTATGAGACGGACAATCTCTGGCACGTCTACCATATCTATGCTCGTTATGTACCTGATGCGAAAAAAGCCATTGATCACATTGGTCGGTTTATTCAAAACAACTTTACGTAGTATCTAGAGGTGAATATTAACAGCCCCGCCAATTTCGCCCGGCTTGAGAATTTGTAAGGGCTGGCGAGCCGATGGGTCTATAGCAATACCATCGACATCTGCGGTACCTTGTATGTAGTAGGTATAACTATTTGGGTTCATTGCTTCACTGAATGATTCAAGTTTTTGGAGCGCTTGTGCCGCTTGACCAAGCCCGCCGCCTACCTGACTCGCCATTTGTGCGCCGGCGTTCATAACAATACTAATCGGCACGGTTTTGCTCTGACCGGGGGACAATGTAAAGGACTCAGTGTTATCGGCACGGGCCACTTGCTGTTCAACCATTGGAGCCTGGCCATTATTCAAGCCTTGGTTACCCGGGCTATTGAACGCCTGGTTTTTATTAATGGCAACAATAACGGCGCGCACACTTTTTATCGTTTGTGGTGCGTCCGTTGCCGTAACGGTGAGTTTAACATCGAGCGTTGGCTGTTGTATCGAGGCACTGGCCGGAGCATCAAGTTTGACCTTCACTCCACCGTGTGTGAAGTTCTGTTTTAATTTTGAGAATAGACCCATAAAAGCAGGTTACCTTTCTAGCTACTGTTTAGAGTATAGCAAATCACTCTTCTCAGGCATCTGTTATTATAAAATCGAAGGAGAACAATATGACTGAGCTACTTTATATGCAGGACTTTGACGTCGAAACATGTCAGGCAGTTGTTAGGGACGTACATAAAACAGAGGATGGTCGAATAGATCTTGTACTTGATCGGACCTGTTTCTATGCGCGGGGAGGTGGCCAGGACTGGGACCAAGGCACCATTAAAAAAGACGGTAGTGTTTTTGTTGTCCAAGAAGTGCATATGGATGAAAATGGTAACGTCCACCACATTGGTGAGACGGAAAGCGGAGGCTTCCAAGTAGGAGATCATGTAACTGGAAGGGTAGATCATGAACGACGAACTATTAATACCCGACTTCATTCGGCCGGTCACGTTATTGATATGGCGATTGATACCCTGGGTCTTAACTGGATACCAACGAAGGGTCAGCACTACCCGCATTTATCAGCTGTAGAATACAGCGGAGACTGGGACCCCGAAAAAGCAGAAGTATTGAGAACCGGAATAGAGAGTCGAGCAAATGAATTTATTGCTCGTGGCACAGACAATACACTGAAATTTATGCCAGTTGAAGAGATGCACGCCATCTGTCGCCACGTACCAGATAACATCCCAAAGCATAAGCCAGGCCGTGTTGTTATCTATGGCGGCAATTTTGGTATTCCATGTGGTGGTACACACGTTAAGAATCTCAGACAAGTCGGTACGATTACTGTCCCCAAGCTAAAAGCCAAAAAAGGCATCATCCGGGTAAGTTATGTTGTAGAGGGAATCAACGCGTGAGCAAGAACACCGTATCTCAAAAAAATGGTATAATAACAGATATATAAAACGCGGGAGTTTGTGTGTCGGGTCATTCCAAATGGTCAACAATTA
>Ga0265338_10005875_pt1 | contig 15827 bp, 15 predicted proteins | sample 42126metaG_FD_193579 | JGI IMG/M metagenome (GOLD analysis project Ga0265338, IMG submission 193579) | Rhizosphere microbial communities from Carex aquatilis grown in University of Washington, Seatle, WA, United States - 4-21-26 metaG | ecosystem: Host-associated > Plants > Roots > Rhizosphere... | reverse complement strand
GCCGGGCCCTCCTTCGTGTTGCCGGAGGCCTTGACCCCGCCGTACGGCATCTGGTCGGCGCGGAACTTGGGCGCCTCGTTGACGGTGACGCCGCCGAACTCGAGCTCGCGCGCAGCCTGCAGGCAGGTCGGAAGGTCGCTCGAGAAGATCGCCGCCTGGAGCCCGTACCGTGTCGAGTTCGCTCCCCCGATCGCTTCGTCGAGGCTCGTCACCCGAGTCAGCGTCACGACCGGCCCGAAGACTTCCTCGCACTGCACCTGGTCGGTCGGCGCCGGGCCGGCGATCACCGTTGGGCGGATCACGCCGTCGGCGGTCGTGTCGCCGCCCGTCAGCACCTTGCCCTGGGAGGCGCCGATCCACTCGAGGATGCGCTCGCGCTCGCTGCCTGCGATCACCGGGCCGACGTCCGTGTCGGGATCGGCGGGATCGCCGACCTGCAGCGCCTCGACCGCCGGCACGAACTCGGCGACGAAGTCGTCCCAGGCCTCGGTCAGGACGTAGATTCGCTGCACCGAGATGCAGCTCTGGCCGGCGAACGAGAAGGCGTTCGCGGCAAGCTTGGCGGCGGTGCCTGCCGGTGCGTCGGCACAGACGATCGCCGGGGTCGCGTTGCCGAGCTCGAGCTTCACGCGCTTGCGATGCGCGCGTTCCGCGATCCCCCAGCCGACCGCGCCGGAGCCGGTGAACGTGATCAGCTTCACGCGTTCGTCGTCGACCAGCTCGTCCCCGATCGCCGAGGCCGAGCCCGAGACGACGTTGATCCAGCCGCCGGGCAGGCCGGCCTCCTCCTCGAGGTGCGCGAGGAAGAGCGCCGAGAGCGGGGTGGCGGACGCCGGCTTCAGGACGACGGCGCAGCCGGCCGCGAGCGCGGGCGCGATCTTGTGCGCGACGAGGTTGAGCGGGAAGTTGAAGGGCGCGATCGCGCCGATGATCCCGATCGGCAGGCGCAGCGTGAACGCGAGCTTTCCGGTGCCGGCCGCCGAGGCGTCCATCGGCACCATCTCGCCTGCGAGCTTGCGCGCCTCGACCGCTGCGAAGGTGTAGGTGGAGACGGCCCGCTGCGCTTCGACGCGCGCGGCCTTCAGCGGCTTGCCCGCCTCGGCGGAGATGATCTGCGCCGCCTCTTCCTGCCGCTCCTCGAGCAGGCGGGCCGTGGTGTCGAGGATGCGGGCCCGCTCATGGGCCGGTAACGGCTCGCGCATGGCGTGCGCAGCCGCGTCGAGCGCCTGCCGGGCCTCGGCCGCGCCGCCTTTCGCGATGCGCCCCACGACTTCACCGGAGTACGGCGAGCGCACATCGGTCCACTCGCCGGTCGTCACGGGAGCGCCGCCGATCAGCAGTTGATGGTCAGTGCCGACCGTCGTCATGCGCGCAACTCTAATCTTCCGCCGTGAGCTCGCGGCCCATCATCAGGATCGGTATCCCAGTCCTCTGGGTGGCCGCCTCGATCGCCATGGTGGCCAGCGTCGGCGTGCCGACCTCGCACGACCTCGTGTTCTTCTGGTTTGCGCTCGGGATCATGTCGTTCTCCGTCGCCGACCTGCGGCGGAGCACATCGCGTCTCGTGATCGAGTGGTCGCCCTTCATCGGCGTGCTGTTCGTCTACGACCGCCTGCGCGGTTACGCGGACGGGATGTTCGTGCACGCGCGGGAGGTGCCGCAGATCAAGGTGGAGGAGGCGCTCTTCGGGAAGCCGATCCCGACCGTCTGGCTGCAGTCGCATCTCTGGCACGGCGCATCCGACCTGCACTGGTGGGACTACGCCACCTGGTTCATCTACCTGACGCACTTCTTCCTGACCCTGATCGTCGCGGCGATCCTGTGGCGGTGGGCGCACGATCGCTTCGTCCGCTTTGCGACGATGGTCTGCGTCCTCTCGCTCGCCGGGTTCGCGACCTACGTCCTCTACCCGGCGGTGCCGCCCTGGCTCGCCGCGCAGCACGGCTCGATCGGCGAGGCGCACCGGACCGTCTCGGCCACCTGGCAGCACGTGCCGATCGCCCACTTCGGCTCGCTGTTCGAGAAGGGCCAGAGCTACGCGAACAATGTGGCTGCGATGCCGTCGCTGCATGCGGCGTTCTCGTTGCTGATCGTCATGTACGTCTGGCGGCTGGTGCCGCGCTGGACGCGGCCGCTGCTCGCGCTCTACCCGCCGGCCATGGCGTTCTCGCTCGTCTACTCGGGCGAGCACTACATCGTCGACTGCATGGCCGGCTGGGTCTACGCGGTGGCGACGTTCGTCGCGGTCAATCTCGTCTTCGAGTACCGCGCGCGGCGTGTCACCGCGCTCGAGCCCGTGTACGTCGATTGAACGCCGTTCGGCCGCTCCATTTCTGCAACGTGACCGTCGAGGGCCAGCTCTGGCCGGTGTACGGCTGGGCAGTCGACGGCCCGGAAGGGACGATCCTCGTCGACACGGGGATGGTCGACTCGACGCCCGAGCTCGACCAGGAGTGGGCGCCGGTCCTCCTGCCGTGGCCGGATCTCCGTGGAGTGGTTGCGGTGATCAACACGCACCTGCATTTCGACCACTGCGGCGGGAACCGTCGCTTCGCCGGCCTCCCGACCTACGTGCAGCGCGTCGAGCTCGAGACCGCCGTCGCACCGGACTACCTCGAGGAATGGGTGCGTTTCCCCGGCGAGTCGTATGTCGAAGTCGACGGCGACGCGGAGCTCTTCCCCGGCGTCTCGGTGCTCTTCACGCCGGGACACTCGGCGGGGCACCAGTCGGTCGTCGTCGAGACGGGGGACGGAGTCGTCGTGCTCGGCGGGGACGTCACGTACTCGATGCGCGAGCTCGTCGACGGCGCGACGCCGTCCATCCTCCGGATCCATGCGTTGCGTCCGCAACGTGTGTACCTCGCTCACCATGAACAGCCGTGGGTGCCGGAGTACAGTTGACGCCGGTGAACGCGTACATCGTCGACGCCGTCCGCTCGCCGATCGGGCGCAAGAACGGGACGCTGTCCGTGCTCCGCGGCGACGATCTCGCAGCGCAGGTCCTGAACGGGCTACTCGCGCGTCACGAGCTCGACCCGGCCGAGATCGAGGACGTGCAGATGGGCTGCGTGACGCAGATCGGCGAGCAGGGCTGGAACATCGGCCGTATGGCGGTGCTTGCGGCGGGCTGGCCCGTGTCGGTCTCGGCGACGACCGTCGACCGCCAGTGCGGCTCGTCGATGCAGACGAACTTCAACGCGGCCGCTGCGGTCATGGCCGGCCAGCTCGATCTCGTCGTCTCGGCGGGCGTCGAGATGATGTCGCGCGTCCCGATGGGCTCGAACGGCGGCTCGATCTCCGACCGCGTCACCGAGCGGCACGAGATCGTGATGCAGGGCACCTCCGCCGAGCTGCTCGCCGACGAGTGGAAGCTGTCGCGCGACGCGCTCGACGCGTATTCGCTCGAGTCGCACCGGCGCGCGCTTGCAGCCTCCGACGGCGGCAAGTTCGAGCGGGAGATCGTCCCGGTCGAGCTCCCAGACGCACCGGCCGTGTTCGCGATCGACGAGGCACCGCGACGGGAGACCTCGGCCGAGGCACTCGCCGCACTGAAGCCCGCGTTCCGGCCCGACGGCGTGATCACGGCGGGCAACTCGTCGCAGATCGTCGACGGCGCCGCGGCGGTGCTGATCGCGAGCGAGGCTGCGGTCGAGCGGCACGGGCTCGAGCCGCGGGCGCGGTTCGTCTCCTTCGGCATCGCCGGGGTCGACCCGACGCGGATGCTGCACGGCAACCCGCAGGCGATGGAACGCGCCGTCGCGAAGGCCGGGCTGACGCTGGACGACATGGCGGTGATCGAGGTCAACGAGGCATTTGCGTCCGTCGTGCTCCAGACCGCCCAGGACCTCCACCTCGAGGACCGGCTCGACGACGTCAACCCGAACGGCGGTGGCATCTCGCTCGGGCATCCGCTCGGTGCGACCGGTGCGCGGATCACCGCGACGCTGATCTCGGAGCTGGAGCGGCGCGACGCCCGCTATGGGATCGCGTCGATGTGCGTCGGCTTCGGCATGGCGATCGCAGGCGTGGTCGAACGCGTGTAGGTCGCATGCGGCGCCTCTTCTTCGGGTCGCCGTTGGGGGCTACGAACTGCCGGCGAACTGCCGGTGCCAGGCACCATCCGAAGTGTCACGCCGGCGTGACAAGTGTGTGACGATTGGCTCCGACGCCTTGCGTACCGCGGCCGGCGCTCGCATCATCGTTCTCACGGGTGGGATGCCCGGGCGCTTCGGTCTCAGCACTGGCTCCGGCTGGTGCCTGGCACCGACCGAGGTGCGCACGGCGCCACAGGCGGCGCACTCACAATTGAGAATGGGCTGCGGGCTGCAGCGGCGCGGTAGGATCGCCCGCCGTGACCACAGAGATCCGCAAGATCGGCGTCGTCGGGCTCGGGGCCATGGGCTCCGGCATCGCGCAGCTCTCCATCGAGGCTGGGTTCGACACGATCGGCCGCGAAGTCGACCTGCTGCGCGCAGAGGGAGGGCGCGACAAGATCGCGCACTTCCTGACCCGCAAGGTGGACAAGCGCCAGCTGACGCACGAGGCACGCGACGCTGCGGTCGCGCGCCTGACGCTGACGACCGAGCTCACCGATCTCGCGGAGTGCGACGTCGTGATCGAGGCCGCATTCGAAGACCTCGCAGTGAAGCACGAGCTCTTCCGCGCGCTTGAAGCCGTCGTGCGTGACGACGCGATCCTCGCGACGAACACCTCGGCGCTCTCGGTGACGGAGATCGCCTCCGTGCTCGAGCGGCCCGAGCGCGCGGTCGGGATGCACTTCTTCAACCCGGCGCCGCTGATGCCGCTCGTCGAGATCGTCCGCGCCGAGCGGACGTCGGTCGCCGTTTGGGACGCCGCCTTCGAGCTCGGCGCGAAGCTCGGCAAGACGCCGATCCGCTGCTCCGACACGCCGGGGTTCGTCGTCAACCGCATCCTGATCCCGCTCTTGAACGACTGCGTGCGCGTGCTCGACGAGGCGGGCGTGACGCCCGAGTCGCTCGACGCCGGGATGAAGCACGGCGCCGGCTGGCCGATGGGCCCCTGCGAGCTGCTCGATCTCGTCGGCGCCGACGTGCACGTGCACGCGAGTGAGGCGCTCTACGCGAAGCTCCGCGAGCCGAGGATGGCGCCGCCGCCGCGCCTCGTGCGGATGTCGCTCGCCGGGAAGCTCGGCCGGAAGACCGGCGAGGGCTTCTACACCTACGACTAGGGCAACGTCCGGGCCCACGCCTACCTTGGGTGGGCAGATGGCGATGTGCCAGGTCTGCCGCCGTACCCTGCTCGCCGGCGAGCGCTATCGCACGTGGCGCTGGGCGCGACGCGACCAGACGGTCTGCGCCGTTTGCGAGCCCGATGCGCGCGACGCAGGCGCGGTGCGCGTCGTCGACGCCTACGAGATCGTTCGCGCGACCGGGCTCACCCAGACCGTGCGGCGCGTGGCGTAGGCCGCATCACGACGCCGAGCCGCCGCGCGGCGACCCCGATTGTTCCGCCCTGCACGACCACGGATGCGAGCACGACGACGAACACCGTCTCGTAGATGCGTTGCGCGTCATCGACGTGGCGCGCAAGCGCGAACGCGGCGAGCAGGATCGGCACCGCGCCCTTCAAGCCGCCCCACATGACGAAGAGCCGTTCACCCGTGCGCAGTCGCGCCGGAGCGAGCAGTGCGCCGAGCGCCAGCGGCCGTGCGATCAACGCGGCGAACGCCGCGAGCAGCAGGCCGTCGATCCAGCGGCTCGTCGTGAGCCCCGACAGGTCGATCGTCAAGCCGAGCACGACGAAGACGACGATCTCGGCCAGGGCGGCGAGCCCGTCCTGGAACACGCGAATCTCCTCTGCGAACGGTGCGCGCACGTCGCCGACGATCAGCCCGGCGACGAACACCGCGAGGAATCCCGAGCCGTGTGCGACCGTCGCGACGCCGTAGACGAGACCTGCGAGCGCGAGCGTGCGCAGCGTGTAGAGGCCCGCTGCGGGGAGCGCGACGCGCTGCAGCAGCCTTCGCTCGAGCAGGCCGCCGGCAACGCCGATCGCGAGCCCGATCGACATCTGCTCCGCGAACACGCGCACGACGATCCAGAACGACGCGTCGGCATGGGTCGCCAGTTCGATCATCCCGAGCATCAGCGCGATTCCGACCGGGTCGTTCGCCCCCGACTCGCCTTCGAGGATCGTGCCGGTGCGCCCCTTGACCTCGCGCTCGCCGAGCACCGAGAACATCACGGCCGGATCGGTGGGCGCGATCGCGGCGCCGAGGAGCCCCGACGTCACCCAGCTGAGGTCGAACGCCCAGTGGGAGAAGACGGTGATCAGTCCGGCCGTCGCGAACGTGCCGAGGACGCCGAGCGAGACGATCGGCACCGCCGCGGCGCGGAAGCGGCGCCAGCCGATCGACGACCCGCCGTCGAACAGAATGACGATCAGCGCCACCGTGGCCACCTTCTCCACCGTCGAGATGGAAAGCACGAGCGACGGGTAGATGTCCGACGCGAGCGCCGCTGCCACGAGGAAGAAGGCCGCGGACGGGATCGACGTGCGTGCGCTGAGCTTCGAGGCGAGCAGGGCAGCCGAAAGCGCACCCGCCACGAGCAGGATCGTGAGGCCGAAGCTCGTCAGGTCGTGCATTGCTGGGGAACGTACAGCGCCGACGGGTGACAAAACTCCTTACATACCCCTCATTCAGGGCATAATTCGGCAGGAAAGACTGTGGATGCCGATGCGCCGGCTTTGTCTCATCCTGCTCTGTGGCCTGGTCGCCGTTCCGGCGGCCTTGGCTGCCGCGCGCGCGCCCGGCGACGGTGTGCTCGAGCTGAGCAAGGTCGACGGCCTGGTGGTCGTGACCGGCACTCACGGCACGCTCTGGGGCCAGATGGACAAGGGCAAGCTCATCGTCACCGACCCGATCGTGGGTGACGGCCAGGTGCTCGTCAGTGGCTGGGACTTCAAGAAGCCCGGTCAGGTCGACGGGACGACGGTCTACGGCGGCACCGACCTGCACTTCCGCGTCACCGGCGGCAAGTACAAGCTCAGGCTGCAAGGCGCCGGCATCGACTTCACCGCGGTCGGCGTGGGCACGGCGCAACTCGGTGGCGACGTCCTTGCGGACGACCCGGGTGTGTTCGTGCTTGACAGCGGCAAGCCGACCCCGGTCCCGGCGTTCCCCGCCACGCGGCTCGTCACGTTCGGCATCCAGCCCACGGCGACGCAGTAGCGTGTCGTCACCGACCCCGAACATCCTGGTGGTCGAGGACGAAAGCTCGATCGCCAGCTTCGTCTCGCTTTACTTGAAGAACGCCGGCTACGGCGTGCGCACCGCCTCGAACGGCACCGATGCGCTCGCGCAAGTGGCGCAGGAGATGCCCGGGCTGATCGTCCTCGACCTGATGCTGCCGGACATCGACGGCATCGAGGTGACGAAGCGCATTCGTCAGACGAGTGACGTGCCGATCCTGATGCTGACCGCGCGTGACGAGGACGTCGACAAGATCATCGGCCTCGAGGTCGGCGCCGACGATTACCTGACCAAGCCGTTCAATCCGCGTGAGCTCGTCGCGCGCGTCAAGTCGATTCTCCGCCGGTCGACGCCCGAACGGCGCGAGCGCGAAAGCGAGACGATCGAGCACGGCGACCTGCACATCGATGCGGGCCGTCGCGAGGTTCGGGTCGTCGACGAGGAGATCCAGCTGGCGCCGAAGGAGTTCGACCTGCTCTGGGAGCTGCTCGACCATCGCGGCCTCGTGCTCACGCGCGACCAGCTGCTCGAGCGCGTGTGGGGCTACACCTTCGCAGGCGACACGCGCACGGTCGACGTGCACGTCCGCCAGCTGCGCCGCAAGCTCGGCGATGCGTCGCCGATCGTCACGGTCTGGGGCGTCGGCTACAAGGTCTCGCCCGCGAAGGACGCGAAGAGAGACCCTGCGAAGACGTAGGCTGGGGCTCTGATGCTCGGATCGCTACGCGTCCGGCTGCCGCTCATCTTCCTGGCGGGGATCGTCCTCGCGGGAGTGATCACCACGGCGATCTCGATCCGCCTCTTTTCACAGTTCACGGAGAACCAGACCCTCACGAAGCTCAATCGCGAGGCGAACGGGATCGCCGCGCTGTACTCGCGGGCCGTCAACCAGGGCTACGGCAACAAGAAGGATCGAGCTGCGCCGCAGTTCGCGGCCGCGAACCTGGAGCGGGCGACCGGGGATCGCATCTACTACCTGGGTGGGAATCTCTTTCCGGGACAGAAGAGCGGGCTGACCCCGCTGCCGCCGGGGACGATCGACTGGCACGTCGGCAAGTCGCTCAGCTTCACCTTCACGCCACCGGGCCAGACTCGGCCGTATCTCGCCGTCGCGAACCCGATCGCGCTGGGCGGGCAGGTCGTCGGTGCGCTGATCGTCGCCACGAAGAAGACGAATGTTCGCCAGCAGGTGGTCTCGCTGGTCGAGCGCCTCGCGCTGGCGGGCATGCTCGGCGTGGTGATCGCGGCGTTCCTCGCCTGGTACCTGTCACGCCGGATCGTCAGACCCGTGCTGCAGCTCTCGGACGCCGTCGACGACGTTGCTGCCGGGAACTACGACGTCAAGGTCCCGCCGAACGCGCCCGGTGAGCTCGGCCACCTCAGCACGCGGGTCGCCGAGATGGCAAACCGGCTCGGCGAGGTCGAGCAGATGGAGCGGAACTTCCTGATGTCGGTGTCGCACGAGCTGCGCACGCCGCTGACCGCGATTCGCGGTCATGTCGCGGCGCTGCTCGAAGGCGTGATCGAGGATCCCGAGCTGCGCCATACGTCGCTCGAGACCGTCGAGGCGGAGACACAGCGGCTCGAGCGTCTCGTCGGCGACATCCTCGACCTCGCGAAGCTCGACACGAACCGGTTCACCGTCACGACGGAGGAGGTCGACATGGCGGCGCTCATCGAGCAGGCCTTCGACCGCTATCGCGACGAGGCCCAGCGCCGCTCGATCGACTACCGGCACGAGGTCGCGGCGCGCCCGGTGATCACGTCCGACGGCGACCGTGTCCTCCAGGTCGTCGGCAACCTGCTCTCGAACGCCTTCCAGGCGACGCCGAACGGCGGTCGCATCTCGCTCGCGCTCGCGCAGCAAAACGGCACCGTGCACGTCGCGGTCGAGGACAACGGCCCGGGCATCTCGGCCGACGACCGCGATCGGCTCTTCCGCCCCTTCGTCTCGAACAAGAGCGGCGGCACCGGCCTCGGGCTCGCGATCGCGAAGGAGCTCTCGATCGCGCTCGGCGGCCGCATCGACCTCGACTCCGAGGTCGGCAAGGGCTCGCGCTTCGAGCTCGTCCTACCGGCTTAAGCCGAGTCGCGCAGGCGGACGACGTTGGTCTCGGCGGGCTTGAGCGCCGCCTCGATCCGGTCGAGCCGCGCGTTCAGCCCGCGCCAGCCCTCGGTGAGCAGCTCGACGAGCAACGCCAGGTCGTCGATGCGCGCATCGCGCTCGGCGTCGATCGTGTGCTCGAGCTTCTCGAGCCGCCGGATCGCGTTGTTCGTGAGCCCTTTCACCTCGGCGAGGCGCCGGGAGATCGGGGCGGCTTCCTCGCGGAGTCCTTCGCGAAGCGCTTCACGGATCTCTTCCATGAGGGGCGAAGCTACCGTCCGCACCGGATGGAGGCCCGCGAGCTCGAATACGACCTGCCGCAGGAGCTGATCGCGCAGCACCCGGCCGCGCGGCGCGACGAGTCGCGGCTGCTCGTCTACGCGCGCTCGACGGGCGAGGTGTCGCACCACGTCTTCCGGGAGCTGCCCGGTCTCGTCGACGCCTTGGCGGTGGTGAACGACACGCGCGTCGTCCCGGCGCGGATCCCGATCGAGCGCCCGCGCGGCGAGGTGCTGCTCCTCGAGCAGCTCGACGGAGATGTCTGGGAGGCGCTCGCGCGTCCGACGCGCAAGCTGCGCGCGGGCGACCGGCACGGGGCGGTCGAGCTGCTCGAGCATCTCGGCGAAGGGCGCTGGCGTGTCCGGCTCGAGGGCGAGCCGCACGGTGCGGTGCCGCTGCCGCCGTACATCACGGAGCCGCTGGGCGATGCGGAGCGCTACCAGACGGTCTACGCGCGCGAACGTGGCTCCGCGGCGGCGCCGACGGCCGGCCTGCACTTCACGCCGGAGGTGCTCGCAAAGCTGGACGTCGAGCGCGTGACGCTGCACGTCGGGCTGGACACCTTTCGGCCGCTGCAGGAGGAGGTGGTCGAGGCGCATCAGATCCACGGCGAGCGCTACTCGGTGGAGCCGGTCGCGTGGGAGCAGATCCGGGCGGCGCCGCGCGTCCTCGCCGTGGGCACGACAACGGTGCGCGTTCTCGAGACGCTCGCGGCCGGCGGGCCGCTCGCCGGCCGCACCGAGCTCTTCATCACGCCCGGCTTCACGTTCCGCCGCGTCGACCAGCTCCTGACGAACTTCCACCTGCCGCGCTCGACGCTGCTCGCGCTCGTGATGGCGTTCGCGGGCGTGGAGGAGGTCCGGCGGCTCTATGAGCTCGCGGTCGAGGAGCGCTATCGCTTCTATTCCTTCGGCGATGCGATGCTGATCCTGTGATTTGTGGAACGAGCGTACGCGTCTCTTCACCGTGGTCTGACCACCACGCTGGTCTCAGTGCGGCACGTCTAGACGGTGCAAAAGCCCTGCTCGCCCGACGCTGTGGATGGAATGTCGCACTCTCGTAACCCTGGTCTGACCACGGGTCTCGGCCCGGCAGGGCGCGTCTTCGAAGTGCACGCGACCGACGGTGCAGCACGGGCCGGCGTGCTGCGTACCGGCCACGGCGAGGTGCGCACGCCCGTCTTCATGCCGGTCGGGACGAAGGGCACCGTCAAGTCGCTGCACCCGGACGAGGTGCGCGAGCTCGGAGCGCAGATCCTGCTCGGCAACACCTACCACCTGCACTTCCGTCCCGGCGAGGACCTGATCGCGGAGCTCGGCGGGCTGCACCGCTTCATGTCGTGGGACCTGCCGATCCTGACCGACTCGGGCGGCTTCCAGGTCTTCTCGCTGCGCGACACGATCGCGAAGGTGGACGACGACGGCGTGACGTTCAGGAGCGTCTACGACGGTGCGACGACCCGCTTCACGCCCGAGCTTGCCGCCGAGATCCAGGCCAAGCTCGGCAGCGACATCGCGATGTGCCTCGACCAGGTGCCGGCCACCGGTGTGCCACGCCGCAAGCTCGAGGAAGCCGTGCGCCGCACGACCACCTGGGCGGAGCGGCAGCGCAACGCGCCACGTGCCGACGGCCAGTTGCGCTTCGGGATCACGCAGGGCGGCGTCGACGCAGAGCTGCGACGGCGCTCGACCGAGGAGATCGCCGCGCTCGATTTCGACGGGAACGCGATCGGCGGGCTTGCGATCGGCGAGGACCGCGACGCGATGTTCGAGACGACGGACTGGTCTGCCGCGCTCATGCCCGCGGACAAGCCGCGCTACTTCATGGGCATCGGCGACCCGGAAGGGATCCTCGAAGTGATCGAGGCGGGCGTCGACATGTTCGACTGCGTCCTGCCGACGCGCACCGCGCGCACCGGCAGCGCGCTCACCCGCGACGGGCGCATCAATCTCCGCAACGCACAGTACGCGCGCGACCAGGCGCCGCTCGACGAGACGTGCGACTGCCCCGCCTGCGCGCGCTTCACGCGGGCCTACATCCGCCACCTCGTCAACCAGAACGAGCTGCTCGGCCTGCGCCTCCTGTCGCTCCACAATCTACGCTTCCTGATCGAGCTGACTCGCGGCGCGCGCGACGCGATCGAACGCGGCAGCTTCGCCTCCTACAAGCGCGACCGACTCGAAAGGCTCCAATGCCCGGCTTCCTGATCTTGATCTTGATCTTCGGCGCCATCTGGCTGCTCTTCGTCATGCCCGCGCGCCGCCGGAAGATGTCCCACGCAGCGATGCAGAACACGGTCGCGGCGGGTGACGACGTGATCACCGCCGGCGGGATTCACGGCAAGGTGCGCGAGGTGACCGACGATCTCGTGCACCTGGAGATCGCCGCGGGCGTCGTCGTCGAGGTCGACCGGCGCGCGATCGCGGCGGTCGCCCGCGAGGTGGAGGTCGAGGTCGAGCCCGACCCCGAGTCCGAAACGGAGACCGGGACGGAGCCCGAGCCGGTGCCGGATGAGCCGGTTGACGGGGCGACCGAGGAACCAAGCTAACCTTCTCCGCGCGTGTCGTCTCGGCGTTCAAACCTGTTCCTGATCGGCCTGATCATCCTGGCCCTGGGCGGCGTGGTCTACCTGGCCCTGCCCGGCTCGCCCGGCCACCGGGGTGTCAAGAAGGGCCTCGACCTCCAGGGCGGCCTCGAGGTCGTGCTGAAGGCGGAGCCGCCGGCCAACCACAAGCTGACGAGCGCCGACCTCGATCGCTCCGTCTCGATCATGCGCAACCGCGTCGACAAGCTCGGCGTCGCGTCGCCGGAGATCCGCAAGCAGGGCACGAACCAGATCGTGATCCAGCTCGCCGGCGTGCACGACCCGGCGCAGGCAGCGCAGATCATCGGCAGCACGGCGCAGCTCGAGCTCTACGACCTCGTTCCGGCGCTCGTGCCGCCGTCCGTGACCGCCAGCGGCGGCCAGCCCGTCGCGATTCAGAATCTCCACGACCTGCTGTCCCGCGTGCAGTCCGTCGCGAAGACAGGGACACCGAGCGGCTACGTGCTCTTCAAGCCGATCAAGACGACGACCACGACCGGCACCGGCAAGAAGAAGAAAACGAAGTCGACGACCCTCTGGGTGAAAGCGGCCGGGCCGATCGCGACGCTGCATCGCGACAAGCAGACCGGGAACGCCGGGCTGCTCGACGCCTACCACAGCAAGGTGCCGAAGGGCTGGTCCGTGCTGCCCGTCCCGGCGAAGACCGTCGTCGTCTCCTGCTCCGCCGCGACGACCACCATCTGCCCGGGCGACAACGCCGGGCTGCCGCCGGCCGGCAAGACCGACTACTACCTCTTCAAGCACGGCGCGTATCCGAACGACCGGTACTCGACCGACGGCAAGTACCCGAACATGGGCGGCACCGACCTGAAGCTGTCGGGCACGCGCCAGGACTTCGACCCGACGACCGGTGACCCGATCGTCCTCCTCGCATTCACGGGGCAGGGCAACAAGATCTTCGCGCAGGTAACGAAGAACGAAGCCGTGCGCGGCCAGATCCAGGGGCAGGGAGCGAACTGCGCCGCGAGCTGCGCGTTCGCGATCGTGCTCGACAACGAGATCCGGTCCTGGCCCGCGATCAACCCGACGCAGAACCCGAACGGCATCAACCCGGCCGGCACCGGGGCGCAGATCACCGGCATAGGCAGTCTCAAGGAGGCGCAGAACCTGGCGCTCGTGCTGCAGACCGGCGCGCTGCCGGTGACGTTCGTGCCGCTCGAGCGCACCGACGTGTCGGCGACGCTCGGTAAGGACTCGCTGAAACAGGCGCAGAATGCCGCGATCGGCGGCCTGATCGTCGTCGCGCTCTTCCTGCTCTTCCTCTACCGCTTCCTCGGCCTCGTCGCCGTGATCGGCCTCGGTATCTACGCGGCGTTCATGTACGGCGCAATCCTCCTCTTGGGCGTCACGTTGACGTTGCCCGGCTTTGCCGGCTTGATCCTGACCATCGGCGTCGCGGCCGACTCGAACGTCGTCGTGTTCGAACGCATCAAGGAAGAAGCACGCGCCGGCAAGTCCGTGCGCGCTGCGATCGCGGCCGGTTACGCGAAGGGCTTCCACACGATCATCGACGCGAACGTCGTCACCGCGATCACCGCGCTGATCCTGTTCGCGGTCGCGACCGCAAGCGTCAAGGGCTTCGCGCTGATGTTGCTGATCGGCACTGCGGTCTCGCTGATCACGGCCGTCGCCGCGACGCGCGCGATGCTTGGGCTGCTCGCCGGTTTCCGCTGGTTCGAGAACCCGACGTTCATGGGCGCGAGCCATTCGCAGCGCGGCCGCTGGCTGCAGATCGACTTCATGAAGCGCACGTTGCTCTGGTTCTCGATCTCCGGTGCGATCCTCGTGATCAGCGCCGGCTCGCTCGCCTTCCGCGGCCTGAACCTCGGCATCGACTTCAAGGGCGGCGCGCAGATCACGTTCCGCACCGCGAAGCCGACCTCGATCTCGCTCGTGCGCTCACAGACCGCGGCGATCGGCCGCGGTGACGCCGTCGTCCAGGGCCGCGGCACGCCGTACGGCAGCGAGAGCTATAAGAGCTTCCAGATCCGGTTGAAGAAGCTGTCCCAGTCGCAGCAGACGAGGCTGGGCTCGCTGCTGACCCAGAACGTGCACCCGATCGCCGAGGGGACGACGAACGTCTCGTCGAGCTTCGGGCGACAAATCGCGCGTTCGGCGATCCTCGCGATCCTCTTCTCGATGCTCGTGATCACGCTCTACATCACGATCCGGTTCCGAGGGCTCGCATTCGCCGTGCCGGTGATCGCGGCGATGCTGCACGACGTCCTCATCACGGTCGGCGTGTACTCGGTGACGGGACGTGAGGTGACCGAATCGACGGTCGCCGCGGTCCTGACCGTGCTCGGTTACTCGATCTACGACACCATCATCATCTTCGACCGTATTCGCGAGAACGTGCCGATCATGCGGCGCGCGTCGTTCGCGACGATCACGAACGTCTCGCTGTGGGAGACGATCCGCCGCTCGTTGGCGACGACGTTCATCACGCTGCTCCCGGTCGGCGCACTGTTCTTGTTCGGCGGGCCGACGCTGAAGGACTTCGCGTTCGCGCTGCTCGTCGGCGTCACGTCGGGTGCGTACTCGTCGATCTTCATCGCAGCGCCGCTGCTCAACCTGTGGAAGGAACGCCGCGACGTCGACTACATCCGGCGCCGGGGCCAGGACACGCCCGAGGGCACAAAGGGGAACCGCCTGCTGGCCGACGCCGAGCAGGCCGCGGCCGCCGAGCCGACACCGGAGACGCCGATTGACGTGATCGAGTCGGTCATCACCGACGGCGACACGGAAGCGAAGCGCGAGCGCCGCCGGCAGCGGCGCAAGTCGCGTCCGCATGGCCGTGCCAGATAGCGATCTCGACCGGCTGCTCGCCGTGCTCGGCCCGCGGCTCGACGAGTTCCGTTCGCTGTTCGACGAGCTGAGCGGGCGCTGGCGCGGTGACGCGATCAGTGTGAGGGAGGGCACCAAGCGCCGCGTGCAGGAGCTTGCACGCGACCTCGGGCTCGTAACGCGCGAGGAATGGGACGAGCTGGAGCTTCGCGTTGCTCAGCTCGAGCACCGGCTGCGGCTGATCGAAGACCGCGACTGACTGATCCGGCTGCTACCGTGATCAGTACGGAATGCGGATAGGCCGCACTCCCGTGAGATCGCGTCTCCTTCGTCGGACACACGATCTCGACGTCCGAAGGAGTTGAGACAAGTGACAGATTTTCGTCCCCTCGGGGTGTCCGAGGTCGTGTGCCAGTTGCTGGCCGCGCGCGGCATCGAATCCCCGTTCCAGATTCAGAGCCTCGTCATCCCCGAGGCGCTGCGCGGCGGCGACGTGCTCGCCAAGAGCCCGACCGGCTCGGGCAAGACGCTCGCGTTCGCGATCCCGATCCTCGAGCGCATCGACCCGGCCGGCCCGAAGCCCGCCGCGCTCGTCCTCGTCCCGACCCGCGAGCTCTGCGTCCAGGTGACCGAGGAGTTCGCGCTGATCTCCGGCGACAAGATCAAGGTCGCGTCGGTCTACGGCGGCGTGCCGCTGAAGGCACAGGCGAACGAGGCCAAGAACGCCCACGTGATCGTCGCGACGCCGGGCCGCCTGCAGGACCTCGTCGACCGCGGCCTGCTGGCGCTCGACGCCGTGCAGGTGCTCGTGCTCGACG
>Ga0265338_10005873_pt1 | contig 15830 bp, 10 predicted proteins | sample 42126metaG_FD_193579 | JGI IMG/M metagenome (GOLD analysis project Ga0265338, IMG submission 193579) | Rhizosphere microbial communities from Carex aquatilis grown in University of Washington, Seatle, WA, United States - 4-21-26 metaG | ecosystem: Host-associated > Plants > Roots > Rhizosphere... | reverse complement strand
AGCTTTCATGACGATATATATTCAAAATACCCCAACTGCACCATGATCGCATCAAAATCCAAATCCATCAGTCTTTATCTGAATAAAGACTATGCCTTATTTCTTGGTAATAATACTAGCAACCGCGTCGAAAGCGAAGACATTGCCCGGGTATACCCTCAAAGCCTTTATTTTAATGCTGAAGGTTTTGATTCCGACATTTATGGTTATGGCATATGGAATTCTAAACAAAGGATCTTTGCAGATGATATCCTGGCTTCATCTGCTTGCGTCATCTTTCTATCAGGTTTTGATTTTGACCAAACCCCTTATAAATTGCGTCTTTTAGAGAGATCAAAATACGCTAACGCCTATCTCTTGGTTGGTTCAACTGAAAAAGAAGCCTCAGTGTTGTTTTCGCTAGCCAAAGAAAATTTGGAAAAGGGGAACTACCCTCAAGCGTTTGCCTTGGCCTTAAAAAGCAGGCAACTCAATTTTCAACCCAGGGGCGAAGTGGATTATTTCCTTGCCCTGATCTACAGTCATCTGAAATAAGGATAAATGGCAAAAATCCTCTTTATTTTTGTTCTACCTCTGGTTACCCTCATCGCATCATTCTTGCTAAGAGCAGCCTCAGGGCCGTTTTGGCAATACTCTGATCCTTGTTACCTTTATCTGTTCAACGCATTTCAGATCATCCAAGGCCACGTGCCATGGGACGTTTCCCATCCAGGCACACCGCTTCAAGTCTTGATCGCCGTCTCTATCTGGACCTTTAATATCGGACGCAATGCGTCTGACACGGTCCTTCAGGCGCTCATCGATCCTGAATTCTATCTTCGGGTCGTTTATATTTTTCTGGTATTGAGCTCATTTTTGACTTCCGTCATTTCAGGTCTCTATATCTGGCGTAAAACCAATGACAAACTCGCGGTTTTACTGGTCCAATGCGTTAATTTATCTTTTTTGTTTCTGCCGTCCTTCAATAGCGGCAAGTTTCCTGTATTGCCGGTGGTAGCCAATGTCAGCCCGGAACCTTTAATGATGGCTGTCATGAACCTTGTTAATCTTTTTATCCTTGGGCTCTATTTTTCCAGAGAGCCGCATAAAAGCCGGCATATCATTTACCTGGCTGTTGCGTGCGGCTTAGGTTTTGCCGTTAAAATGAACTTTATCTTTATCCTGCTCGCCGCTTTTTTGCTTGTTCCTTTACGGAAAAAAGTTTTTTTTATGTTTGTTTGTGCATTGTCCTTTGTCATTTTTACGTTACCCATCCTAAGCAGTTACCCGCAGGTTTTTGGCTGGATGACCAAAATGGCAGGCTATTCTTCGCGATACGGGACCGGAAGCCAGGAATTCATCGATGTGGGTACTTTTCTTTTATATCTAAAGCAGATGATCATGCATTACTGGTTCTTTATTGTTGCAGCCTTAAGCATATTTGCCTGGGGCCTGATCCGGCTTATTAAAGACATCCAGCATCGAGGCGCCCGTTTCCTGACAGTGCTGAGCTTTTGCTTCCTGCTCCATATAGCAGCCACGGCAAAATACTTTTCCATCCATTATCTTTTACCGGCTTTTGGGTTGTTTGGCAGTATTTTTGTGCTTTTCTATTTGGATCTGAAAATACCGTCAGAAATACGAAAAGGCCTGACTGTTGTATTTATTTCTATCTTTACCGCCGTTTGTGCCTTTTATGCGCTAACTTATTATCAAAAGCTGGAGGCATTCACCCAGGACATCGGCCATTTTAATGAAAGAATATCTAAAAAATACCCCCAATGTACCGTCATTCCCTCAACCACCGGTGACATGGATTTCTTTCTTAATGAACAAGAAGCATTGCAAAGGGCTAATGGCACTGCTTTTAGACTGGAAAGCGAAAGTTTATTCCATTTATACCCTCACAGTTATTATTTTTTTTCCGAAGAAGTGACTTCTCCTGATCCTAATGTTGAGAGCTATGGAATATGGAATTATAAATACAGGGTTTGGGGCAACGATATTGTGTCAAGCTGTCCCTGTGCTATTTTTATAAAATATACTTCAGACTTTTCTTCTTATCCTTATCAAGTACAGCTCCTGGAAAGATCAAAACATTTAAGCGCCTATCTTTTGACAGGTTCAACGGAAAGGGAGGCTAATGATTATTTTGCCCAGACCATGGATGCCCTTAAAAGGGGGGAATACCAACGGGCCATGGTGCTGGGGCTTAAAAGCAGGCAGCTTAATTACCAACCGCAGGGCCAGCTTGATTACATCCTGATGATGATCTACCGCAAGCTTCAACCAGCCTAAGCTTTTAGGTCCAAAACCATGATATTATCAAAAGTCTTAACCTTGGCATCGGGCAAGGAAAGAATGAAAAGGAATATTTTTTTATGCTCTTGCGGCATGGGTGGGCCGGACATGGTAAAACAAATGATCTGATCTTGCTTTTCATAAAAACCCTTAAAATCCTCAAAAGTTTTGAACCTCTCTACCGGCCTGTGTGAATAAAATTGGAAAAATTCATCCTTGTCACCAAAAGCACAAAAACGGGTCTGGGGTGAAGCAACGTTTTCTGCAAATTGAACGGATTCCCTGAACTTATACTTAAAATTTTCTACGATAGTCGAGGGCAAAAACAGCCATTTCCCAATGATCGTGCCCATGGCAAGGACAATAAAGAAGATGGTGATGGGGCGAAGGCGGGCGGTAGAGTCTTTAACAATGGTTATGATCCCATTGGCGAGCAATAAAAATAAAAAGGGCAGAAGATAGGCAAAAAAACGGGGATATAAATAAACAGGCTGAGAGAGCCAAATAGGGAAAACCATCAAAAACAAAAGGGCCACATACACCCGCCAATGAAGGAGCCGGTTATTGGAATGGATGAAGCCGATGAACATGAAGATCAGGCAAAATAACCCCAAAGGCCACAAAGGAACTGACCATAGATCGCGCCATAAGGTCAATGGAAAATCCGGCACCAGGGCCCTGTGATCCCGGGCCATAAAGATCAACCCTCTTAAGACGGAAAAATAGATCAAGAGCGATCCCAGGCAGGAACCTGCGATGGAAAGCGAAATATTGACTATTGATCCCTTCTTGATAGAAGGCCCATGGTTGGAAAAGAAACGGATGCTGATCCATAAAAAATGCAGGAATTGGGCCAAAAAAACGCACAAAAAATAAACATGAAAAGAAGAAGCAAAAATATTTGTCAAGGTAAGCATTACTGCGGTCTTAAGGCTGGGCTTCTCAAGCAAAGAAAAATAAAGAGCGCTCGATAGGATGGTAAAAAAAATACATGCGGAATAACCGCGGGCTGAGGCGCTCCAGATGATATGGGCCGGTGCCAGAGCCAGGAGAATGGCCCCAAGAAGGGCCGTGGCAACACAAAAGTATTTCCTTACCCATTGCCAAAAAAGAAAAATGCTCCCTAAGCCAAACAACAGGGCAGGAAGCCGTAATGTCCATTCCTTAATACCCAAAAGATGGCAGGTAGGATAAACGAGCGCTGTGTATCCCAGATGATTTGACGGGTCAAAGGTCTTAAAAAGGGCCTCAAACAGGCTATGGGCCTGGGCACCATGAACAGCGATGTAAAGTTCATCATAAAAAAGGCTGCGCGTCATGAGATGGATACGCAAGCCCAGGGCCAGTAGGAGGACCCCCAGGATAAATCCTTTTTCTTTTAATTTAATCATCTGTGCATTGACAAGAAGTGATAAAAAATTTAGACTGACACTAATATAATATAGAAATAATTCTACACAACATTCTAAGGCAAATGAAAAAATTATTACAAAATAATTTTTTGATCGCTTTTCTATTTCTCCTCGCTTACTTAGCCACCAGCCCTTATATATACGGATGGGACGATCAGCACCTGGAAATCCCCATCCTCAAGCATCTCATCGATCCCTCTCTATACAAAGGTGACTATTATGTGGAGAGCGCGACCAAATATTTCACCTGTTGGCTCTATCCCATCCTGGCAAAGATCATCACCGTCAAACAGATCCCAGCCACCTATTTTGCGCTTTTTTTAATTTCACGTTATCTCATGTTTTATTTTATATACAGGCTCTGGCTTTTGATCGGAGGCAGTATATTTACAGCGGTATGCGCCACCGCGATGTTCCTTCTGCTTGGCCGCACGGATGAATTCCTTTACCGCAGTTTCTGCCATGAAGAATTCGCCTTTATTTTTATGTTCTCCGGTTTCTATTATTTTTATCGCGAACGCTTCCTGTTGGCCGGCCTGCTTTGGGGACTGGAGGTCAACATCCACGCCATCTACAGTTTATTCCCCATGCTGTACATGCTGACCTTCATTCTTTTCTGCCATCCTAAACGCTGGAAATTGATCTTTCAAACAAGCACCATTTTTGTGATCGCAGCCTTACCTTTTTTATGCTGGCAAATCCCCATTTCCATCGCCAGGGAGATCGCCCATCCCGTTCCTGCCCAGGAATGGATCCCGCTGTACCTGCTGGCTTGCCCGCAAAACTTCCTTTTCAATGATTCCTCTTTAAAAGATGTCCTGAGCAATATCCATGTTTGGTGGGACAAGATGGGGCCCTATCTTTTCTTGATGGGATTAAACATATTCCAACTGGTGGTCAACCCGTCTTTCCGGCGTGACAAAAAAACACAAGCCATCATAGGGTTATCCTGGGCGCTGCTGGGAATGGTCTTTTTCTTTGATTACATTGATCCCAAACGCTTTGTCCTGGACCTGAATCTGGTGAGGGTGGCGCAATATTTACGCTTCTTCATCATGGGTTATACGACTCTTTGGGCTTGTGAACAGGTACTGAATTCCAAACCTTGGCTCGGGCTTACGGCAGCTGTGCTTATCCTGGCTTGCGGCACCAACAGCCTCATAGGATTGTTCTTCCTGGGGCTTGTGATCTTGATATTTACCATTGATGCCATGTTAAAGCAGACAGATAAATGGGGAAGGATAAAGGGAGGGATCATTTTAGGAGCGACCGGATCTGTGGCCCTGGCTCTGATCCTGGAATTGGTCCATAATGACCAGGTACCTGTATTTTGGAACAGGCACTATATCGTTCTTGCCGTAACCGTCATTGTTTTTTTGGTCTTATTATTCAAACCCACCCATATCTGGCTTCGCCGGGCGTTGCTCATCATACCTTTGTTAGGATCATTTATTGTTTGCATGTATTTCATCTCCGAGTATTTAGACTTAAAAGCCACCGGCCCCGGGGCCTGGCAAATGCTGCGCGACTGGGAAAACATGCAGCTTTATGTGAAGGACCATACGCCTAAGGATGCGCTCATTTTAACACCCTATGATGTGCCCATCGGAGGATTCCGGATCCATTCGGACAGAAAACCCCTGGTTTGTTACCGTGATTGCGGCATCATTGGTTTTGATTACGCAGCAGCTAAGGAATGGTCCCAACGCATCAATGATATTAAAACTTTTAAAATGTATATCAGCCCGGACGACCGCTTGGATGAGGCTGTGTTCATGGCCATCACCAAATACCACGTTGATTACATCGTTTTTATGAAGTACTACGGGCCGCAGGGCGATACTTTTAAATTCAAAAAGATCTACGAGAATACTGTTTTCTCTTTTTACAAAGTCTTATAGGTGCCGATGCTTAAAAAAGAACCTGCCGTTTTAACCTGCCTGGGCCTATTAGTCTTCCTTTGCTTGACCTCATTGATCCTACGCTATCAGCAACTGGACCGCATTCCTTACGGCTTCCATGTAGATGAAATGAGCTCATCCGTGGATATTGGATGCCTTGTTTCGGAAGGGGTGGATGCTGATAATGTCCCTTATCCGCTTTTTTCAAGCGTTAACTACGGCACTCCCAAGCCGCCGACCTATCTTTATCCTGCTTTTGCCTGGGCTAAGGTCTTTGGCTATTCAGCTCCCAGCTTACGGGCCTTAAGTGTATCCATGCACCTTTTGGGAATTATAGGATTATTCTTTCTGGCCAGATCGTTCTTTGGATGGCGTTGTGCCGTTTTAACGGCAACAGCAGCTTGTCTTTCGCCTTGGACCTGGAATATCAGCAGGGTGGCCTTTGAATCTTTGTTTGCGGTGACGTTTTTGATAGGGGGTATGTATTTCTTTTTTAAATCTCCCAAAATTTATAACTCTCTTTTGTCTGCTTTGTTTCTTACGGCAGCCATGTATTCCTATCCTCCTATCAGGGTCCAGGCACCTTTGATGGTCCTTTCATTGATCGCCTATGCCCATTACAAATATCCGCGGCCGTTAAAATCGTGGGGGACCTTTGGTTTAACCATGGTCCTGTTTAGCATTCCCTTGATACAAAAGGTCCTTTCCGGCGAATTGCAGGGACGATTTAATACCATCAGCATTTTCTCCAGTGCTTCAGGATCTGATATAGGACGATCCTTCATTAACAATTTTTTCATACATTTCAGCCCTGATTTTTTATTTTTAACAGGTGACCCTTCTTATGTGCACTCCACAAGGCATTTCGGAATTTTAAGCTGGCTGGACATTCTAGCCTTAAGCTTTGGCGTGATATGGCTATTTATGCTTATCGTCGGGTGGCTGAGGGAGGGGAAACCCGAAGCCAGGACCCGACGATCTGATAAAGGGATCTTGCTCTTATTATTGGCCAATATTTTGATCGGCGTACTGCCTGCTGCCTTGACCAATTCCGAATTGCCCAATGCCTTGCGGATAACAGGGGCCTGGCCTTTTAGCTGTCTTCTAAGCGGATATTTACTCTGGCAGGCTTGCGAAAAATGGTGGGGAGCATGGATCATCACCACTCTCACGGCAATCCTGTTTGCGATGGTGTTCTTTAATGTTTATTTCAAGGCTTTCCCTCAGGAGGGCAAGGGCATGTTTGCATATTGGACCCTGGACCAGGCCAAAGAATTAAAGACCGATGAAGATTGGTTAAAATTTGTCATGCTTTACCGCCGCCAGGATTATAATGCCCGCTATTACCTGATGCAATACAAGGGAGTTGGTTGCACACAATCCAGGAAAATATGGAATGGAGTGAATGAACTTCTAAAAAGCCATGGCAGCCCCTAAAGACATCATTATTTTGGGTATCTCTGCTTTTTACCATGACAGCGCTGCCTGTATCGTCAGGAATGGCGATATTATTGCCGCTGCCCAGGAAGAACGCTTCACCCGTCGAAAGCATGATGCTTCGTTCCCTGCTCAAGCCGTGCGCTATTGCCTTAAAGAAGCAGGCATTACCATCAAAGAGGTTACCTATGTGGCTTTTTACGAAAAGCCCTTCCTGAAATTTGAACGCTTGTTAATGACCTATTTGGCCTATGCGCCCCAAGGCCTTGTTTCATTTTTAAGGTCCATGCCTGTTTGGCTAAAAGAAAAAATTTTCATGAAAGACCTGATCCAAAAGGCACTCGACTTCGATGGCCAGATCATTTTTCCCGAACACCATGAATCCCATGCCGCCTCTGCTTTTTTCCCTTCGCCTTTTGCCGAAGCTGCCATTATCACGCTGGACGGCGTAGGGGAGTGGACAACCACGAGTTTCGGTACGGGTAAAAATAACAAGATCGAATTGACCCATGAAATACAATTTCCCCATTCCCTGGGGCTTCTTTATTCTGCCTTTACCTATTACGTCGGATTTCGCGTCAATTCCGGGGAATATAAATTAATGGGCCTGGCCCCTTATGGTAAGCCGAAATATTCGGACATCATCAGGAAAGAATTGGTTGATATCAAATCCGACGGATCTTTTCGTTTGAACATGGATTACTTCAATTATCCTGCCGGGCTTACCATGACCAATGAACGCTTTCATCGTCTGTTTGGAGGCCCCCCAAGAATTCCAGAAACCGCCATCAGCCAAAAAGACATGGACATCGCCGCTTCCATTCAAGAGGTGACCGAGGATATCATGTTTAAAACAGCCTGTCATGTACATCAGCTGACCAAACTGCCTTACCTGTGCCTGGCTGGCGGGGTTGCCCTTAATTGTGTAGGCAATGGAAAGATCCTAAGGGAAGGGCCTTTTAAAGACATCTGGATCCAGCCTGCCTCAGGCGATGCTGGCGGCGCCTTGGGTGCCGCCTTGTTAACCTGGCACCAGTATTTAGGGAACTCCAGGTCTGCAGACGGCATTCATGACAAACAACAAGGTTCTCTATTAGGGCCCATGCCTGATGAGGATATCAAAGCCCTGGCTGACAGCAAAGGATGGGTTTATGAGTCTCTGACGGATGATGAGCTTGCGGCACGGATCGCTGATCTTATACAAAAAGAAAAAGTGATCGGGCTTTGCCAGGGGCGCATGGAATTCGGACCAAGGGCGCTTGGTTCACGCAGCATTATTGCTGATGCGCGCAGTGATAAAATGCAATCTGTACTTAACCTGAAAGTTAAGTTCCGCGAGTCTTTCAGGCCGTTTGCACCCAGCGTCCTGGAAGAAAGAGCCCTGGAATATTTTGAGCTTCCCATCAAAAGCCCGTATATGCTTTTGACGGCTTATGTCCAGAAAGACAAAAAGATCGAGTCTCCGAAAGAGCGCCTGGGACGATCCGTGGTGCCTGCCGTTACCCATGTGGATTATTCAGCCCGTGTACAGACCGTGTCCAACGAGGTCAATGGGTTATTTTACAGGATCATCAAAGAATTCGACGCCCGGACCCAATGCCCGGTCATCATCAACACCTCATTTAACATCAGGGGAGAGCCGATCGTAGCCACTGCTGCGGATGCTTACCGCTGTTTTATGTGCACCAATATGGATTATCTGTTGATCGGGAACTTTCTCTTTGAAAGCCAAAAGCAACCTCATAAGGAAGATTACAAAAAAGAGGACATTTCAACCATTTTGGACTGATCATGGAAGAAAAAACGAAACCAGGTGTTCTAAATTATGTGCTGCCTGTCATCCTTCTCATGGCCGGCGCTTTGCATTTTGTCAGGCATGGACTGGATGCCCTGGCTGTCATTCCTGTTGTATTTGGAAGCTTTGGCTTATACATGGCCCTATTTAACCATGTTTTATTTAAACGTGTTGAGCGTCTGGTCATCAAGCTTTGGTACCCCATAGGTCAGCTGATCACCGTGCTGCTTTTGACCATTACCTTTTACGTGGTTTTTGCGCCGGTGGGCTTGTTCTTAAGATTGATCAAAAAAGATATTTTAAATAAAAAATTTAAAACTGATCATTTATCCTATTGGCTTGGAAGATCTAAACAAGAGCAGGATAATTACACCCAACAATTTTAAATCTGGATCCATAGAAAGGCAGGGGGCCATGTCAAAGATAGGGATACTTAAAGAATTGTGGGATTTTTTAAAAGTCCGTAAACGTTATTGGCTGGCTCCCATCATTATCATTTTCATCCTTTTAAGCCTTTTGATCATCTTTGCCCAAAGCTCAAGCGTGGCACCGTTCATTTATACACTCTTCTAATATGCCTACGAAGCTCAAACATAAACTGTCGCTCATCTTTTTAGGCGTCTTGTTTGCCCTTGTTCTCCTGGAGTCAGGGCTACGCCTTGCAGGAACGATCGTTCTTTATCTCCAAGAGCGGTACAACCAAGTGTCCTATGCCTCCAATGAATACCGTATTCTATGCCTGGGAGAGTCGACCACGGCTTTAGGAGGTGAGGATTCCTATCCCAGTCAATTGGAAGCAATGCTCAACGCAGGTCACCCGGGCATAAAATTCACCGTCATTAACAAAGGCCTTATCAGCACGACCACTGAATATATTTTAAGTCATCTTGACAAAAATCTGGATATTTACAAACCTCAGCTGGTGATCCTGATGATGGGGGTCAATGACGCGGTTTATTTGCATGGTCATAAGGCTTTGTGGCTGGAGAACATGAAGGCAGGTTTACAGGATTTTCGTGTTTATAAATTAGTTCATCTCTTATATCAACATATAACACACCGGATCAAAGAGTCTAAAACTTCCCCAGAGATGCTCAATCCGCCTGAAGACAACCCTCAACAAATTGAAAATTTCCTGGAAATCCTGGTCTCCAATCTAATAAAGCAATACCAAGACCATGTCACTGCCTTGGCCAAATTCCATCAAAACGGGCAAATGCTACAAGCCCGCCAGGAAGAAGATTCAGCCAAAAAAGACCTTCTTGCCGCCAGTTTGGCCTGCATTCAATTGGCAGAGCGTTATCGTATGGAGGCTCGACTGCCTGACGCCCAGAAAACCCTGGAAATGGCAACCTATCTTAATCCCAGGGATGCGGACATTTACGTGGAGTGGGGGAATTTCTATTTGTCCCAGGGAAAATATCTCCCGTCTGAAAAATCTTTTCAATTAGCGCTTGCCCTAGATCCTGCCAAAAGTGAAGCCTTTGCCGGCCTGGCCCATGCTTATTACCAAGAGCATAAGCCCGAGGCCTTGGCGGTTTATGCCCAATATTTAGTAACTCAACCGCAGGATTATTGGGCACGCATTGAATTGGCCCAATGGTTAAAAGATGCCGGCCGTGATGACCTGGCAGAGGCGTATTTGAACCAAGCCATAAAGATCAATCCTGGCCTTGATCAGGCTTATGCAGAAATGGGGCAATTGTATCGGAAAGCGGGCAAGGAGGATCTGGCAAAAGGTTATTTCCTGAAAGCAGCCAAACACGAAACCTACGGCTATAGCCCTGTTACATTTGTAAATTTTGCCCTTGCGGTGAATAAAATCCTGAGCCGGAAAATCAAGGTCATTGTCATGCAGTACCCCTTAAGGGACATCGGCCCCTTAAAAGATTATATAGGGCAAAAAAATGCCTTAACCTTTGTTGAAAACAAACAAAATTTCAAAGAAGCAGTAGCGGGGCAAGACTATAACTATTATTTTAAAGATAATTTTGCCTACAATTTCGGTCATTGCACCCGCGCTGGGAATGAATTGATAGCAAAAAATCTTGCTAAAGAGATAAAATAAAGGTGACAGGTACATTTTTCTAATAAATATTAGTAGAAAAATGTACCTGTCACCTTTATTTAAGGGGATTCACCCGTCTGACGCATCCAGGAAGCAACATACACAGGGTCATTTAAATAAGACCGGCCCCAAGGCCATTGAAACCCGGCTTCAATGGTGATGTAAGCCAAATCCGTCTGAAACCAAGGATCCTTTACCAAGAACGAAGGGCAATCCTGCGCCTCTTTAGAAAATGTATGAGGATCGATCTTGATATGTTTTAGACCGGCCCAATACAAGACCTCATACGCATGCCGGCACCTGCTGCTTTGCAGGCTTTTGGAGAGATCAAAATATTGATACATATTTATCGTACCGTTAAAGATGGAAGGATAATAAAAAACCCCCGGATTATACCGCTGATCCTTGAATATCCTAGTCAGATAGGTGCTGGTCATAAGTCCATGCGCCGTAAAAATAAAGATCAATAACGGCAAAAAGACCTTAAAAGCATTCCCCTTGAATTGTTCCCATACCAACTGCAGCACCAGCGTCAAGGTCACATAATAGATCAAGGAAAAGAGGCAGCCATACCAGAAAATCGTCCATACTCGAACATTGTGGGACAACTGAAAATTGTGGAAAAAGACAAAAATAATAAGAAGACCAAAAGCAGCTGAAATTTGCCTGACCCTTAAAGAAAATTTTCCTTGTTTGAATAGCAGATAAATAAAGGCTGCCATCAAGCTTAAAAAAGCTGCCGTGTACAGCGCTTGTAAAGATATAAGGAATGGATGCGATGCCAAAGGTTTAAAATCCCATTTAAGCCCCGGATGAACGGAAAATAACAAATAAAAATTGGTCAAAAGATCATGAAGGTCGGGCAGGAATAATTTTGATAAACGGGGAAAGTCCCGGTAGGCGCCAAGATCAGCGGTTTTTTGGAGCACGATATAATGAAGCCAGGGCAAAAAGAAATGGATGATGATGAAATAAAACACAGGTAAGACAAGAAAACACGCCAATACAGCAGCCTTTTGCTTAAATTTAAGGAACAGGGGATAGAAAAAGACGCCAAGGACCAACAAAAAGAACAATCCTGTTTCGTCAGAGAAAAAAGCGATCAACGCACTGCTCAAACAAGTGATCATCATAAGCCAATTTATTTTTCCCAAACGGCCAATTTGAGTGATCATCACCAAACTTAAGATTCCAAAGAAATTGACCATGCTTTTAGCGGGATGGGAAAGCTCGACAATAGGGCTTAAAAATCCCGGAGATGTGAGGTATAAACCTGCCCCCGCAAGGGCTATTACAGGATGACAATCCATGTTCCTGAAAAATTTATAAAGAAGCAGGGGCAGACCGATAAAGAGAAAAGGCCATTGCAGGGATAAGATCGGGTGAGGGGGAATATGGTCCCAGCAATTGGCGCGGAATTTGGCATCGATCACCTCAAGCAAATTGGAAAGAGGCCGGGACAACCTGTTAGGATCGATCTCAATGATCTTGGTATTAAGCGCCTTGGCGAAATCCGAACAATACCAGTGTTTGCCGTTCTCGAGGATCCATATATGTGTTTTTAATTTTTCAAACTCCACCCAGGTCAGGTCATAATTCAATAACACGTAATAAAAATATAAATAGATCAAAAGAAGGTTTATAAAAACAAGGATAAAGATCCAGGTAAACCTGTTTTTACCAGGCGAGGGTTTCACTTTGGCCTCCAGATCGTTATCGAATAAGGCCTGCGATCTTGAGGAGCATAGACAAAGACTGAACCTATATTTTTATAATTAACCCTGAAAGAATCCGGCAGCAACCAGGAATAATAGCCGGCTTCCAGTAAGATGAAATCAAACTCTTTTTTTTCTGTCATTTTCTGGACTTTGATCAAATAATTATAGATCATTTCACTGCAATCAAATTTCCTTTTATGGATTGTTGGAAGCCAAAAAAATGGCATATGGCCGTCATCAAAGATCTCCTTATCATTTTTGATCAATAAGGGCGCCGTCAGGGGGGTATTAAATATACAATTATTTGATCGGACCAGCTTTTCTATTTCTTGCCAACCCGGCACGCCTCTGGCGCTTTTAGAAAAATATTTATAATCATCATCTGAAGTAAGTGAAAATAAATTATAGATCAATAAACCCGAGAAAACAACCGGCCACCAGCTAAACTGGCCCATGATCCGGGCAATAAAGATCACTAAAAAAGGAGATAGCAATTGAAAGAAATACCATAAATTGGCCCCGAATTTTCTTCCCATTAATAACACAAGTACTGCTGTAAAGAAAATACCGGCATACATAACAAGTGTCAGGCCGGCCAGGAGATCTTTAAGATCTTTTTTCCACACGACATAAATAGAAAGGATCGTTATGAACAAAAACATCCCACTATTTAAATTTAAAAACTCATGGACCTGTCTTTCGAGGACAACATTCATGATATTTTCCGTTAGGGAATTAAAATGTATAAAAAAACAATCGTTAAGATAATTCGGGAAATAATGGTCCATCAATGCCGCACTAAATGCCGAAAGGATCAAACACCAGCACCCAAAAACCAGGGACTTCTTTTTTGATATAAAGAAAAACAAATATGACGCCATTACCAGGAGGCCAAGAATGAAATACGGTTTGGTATAAAACGCAACTACGCCGCAACAAACACTGACAAATAAAGAAAAGAAAGTATATTCAAAAAGAAAAGGTATGAAAATGGTCAATAACATAAAAAACAATCCTGTAGACGCGGGGTCCACACAGGGGGTCGTGGTCAATGGATAAAGCAGGGAGGCATACAAGGCCAGGGTGGCCCAGCAATTTAACAAAAGCGGGGTCTTTTTTTTATAAAGGACCAGGGATACCACAAAACAGCAGGCGTATATAAAAAAAGCCGTCAGTGCCCGGTAAACGACCAGGTTATTACCGTACAGTTTAACCAAAGGCAGAGCGAACAGGGGATAAACAATGCCGTAAATATTTATGTATTGAGGTTCCAAAATATAACTGAAAGGCTTGATGCCGTGCAGCATCAGGGTTGTTATGGCCATTGATGCGCCTTCACGGTAGATAATAGGATAAGGGAAGGTCATTAAATAATAATGGTAATGAAGCAAGAGAGCTCCAAAATATAGCAGAAAAAAACCAAAAATGACCTTAAATCCTTTAATGATCATAGGGAACCCAGATCTTGAGTATAAAAAATTTCCTGTCTTGAGGTGAATTAACGATCATTTGTCCAATATAGCGGTATTTTTTTATCATGTCATTGGTCATGACATCGGAGGCATACCCCGCTTCTAATATAACCAGATCAAAAGCGTCCGCTTGCATCATCATTTTTACCTTAGCAACCAGGGTGGCCTGGGCCTCGGTGACCCTATTGTCTTCTTTTAAAAAACGGCCCACCCATCCATGGCGCTCTCCTCCTTGGGAAAAATGATCCGTTCCATCATCATAAATTACCTTATTCTGCTGGATCAACAGGGGTGAGATCAAAGAAGAATGGAAAATTTGGCTCCTTGATCGGATGAGCGTTTCCACTGTTTTCCAACCCTTTGTATTGCCCTTATCAAAATACTTATAATGATCGTCTGAAGTAAGCAGGAACAGGTTGTAAACCAGCAAAAATGAAAAGGGTATCATCCATAGCCTGAGGCGTCCTGCGAGCCAAGCCACCGCGATCACCAAGAAAGGCGAGAACAATTGGAAAAAATACCATAAATTAGCCCCCAAGTGCCTGCCCATGGAAAACAAAAGCACAGCTGCAAAACAGATCCCCGCGTAAATATGCAGCGGAAGGCATGGTGCGCCCTTTTTAAACATTCCTTTGATATCTTTAAGGGCAAAAAATGCTGAAAACATAAGTAAAAGAATAATACCTTTATGTAGATCGGCAAATTGATGCAGCTGCCTCTTTAATACAATCATCATGGAGACATCTGCTGAATGGTTGTAATTGACAAAAAAACAGTCGTCAAAATAACTTGGAAAGAAATAATTCATGACAAACATGCTGAGTAATAAAGCCCCGAGACAGACGCACCCGAAAAGAACAGCTTTTCTCCTCGAGACAAAGAAAAACAAATAAGACGCCAGGACCGGCAGCCCCAGGAAAAAATATGGCTTGGTATAAAAAGCCAACAGTCCGCATACAAGGCTGGTAACAAGGGACGCCAGGGAATAATCAAAGAGAAAGGGAATAAAGATCGTCAGCAGCATAAAAAACAAACCCATGGAAGCCGGGTCAACACATGGCGTGCTGGTCAAGGGATAGAGCAAGGAAGCGTACAAAGCCAATACAGCCCAACAGCCTAACAAAAAAGGAGTCTTTTTCTTATGGAGGACAAGAAAGATAACAACGCAGGAAGCTAGGATGAAAAAGGCTGTAATGGCGCGGTACACGATCAAGCTTTGGCCAAACAGTTTGACCCAGGGCAGGGCGATCAAAGGATAAACAATACCATATAGATTGGAATATTGAGGTTCAAATACAAAATTATACGGATTAGCACCGTGCAGCAATAAATAGGTGGTTGCCATCACCGGCGCTTCCCGGTAGATAATAGGATAGGGGAAGCTGATCAAATAATAATGATAATGAAAAAGTAAGACGGCAAAATAAACTAAAAAGCAGGCAAACACGGCCTGAAAAGCTTTGACAAGACCGGGCCGGGACATCAATAAAGCCTTGGTTGATTCAAAAAGCAATATTAAAAGGCAGATCAAGGAGATAACCGTCGCTGCCTGATGCACCGGTGTCTGCCCAAAATCCACTTTAACGCCGTGCACGCCTTCTTTAAAAGTAAAAATAATGAGACCCAAAGGATTATCCTTGAGAATATCAACCGGTTGACCGTCCACCTTGACTGTCCAGCCCGGAAAATAAAAAGAATTGAAACACAGCAGCAACGGCGATGTGGCCTGTACAGTAAAGCTCTGGTG
>Ga0265338_10005872_pt1 | contig 15830 bp, 11 predicted proteins | sample 42126metaG_FD_193579 | JGI IMG/M metagenome (GOLD analysis project Ga0265338, IMG submission 193579) | Rhizosphere microbial communities from Carex aquatilis grown in University of Washington, Seatle, WA, United States - 4-21-26 metaG | ecosystem: Host-associated > Plants > Roots > Rhizosphere... | reverse complement strand
ATGACCGTCACGGCAATCACTTTCGTCAGCACGCCGCTGTTTGACCGTCGTGGTGGATTCGGGAATTTTGTCGGATGCACACTGGTGGTGATGCTTGTGTTCATCGCCACAGTGGCGGTGGCGTTTATCTTTTACGGAACCGTTCGCTGGCTTTTTTGCTGGCGCAATTTTAAGCGTTTCCTCTTCGGCCTGGCGTGTCTCGTTACGCTGATTGCGCTGGCTTACGCCGAGGAAGACTGGCGCGGCTGGCACGCCTGGAACAAATTCAAACACGAATGGGAAGCCAAAGGTGAACATTTCGATCTGGCTAGCGTGGTGCCGCCGCCCGTGCCGGACGACCAGAATTTTGCCATGGCGCCGATTTGGGTTGAATCCATCAAAGCCACGCTTGGCCCTGAAAGAGCGCGGCGATGGTATGGAGACAAATTCCCCGACAATGGGCGCACCAATTTCACCGACCGGCTGGAATTGAACCTAATGCGCAGCGAAGTTTGGGGGTGGAAGGATGAGCCAACCAACGGTTATTGGGCGAACGGAACCATCACCGGTCTCAAGCCTTGGCAGGCGTATTATCGTGCCCCGATTCAAACAAATCGGAATTCGACAATCACGACCAATGAATTCCCAATCGCGCCGCAGCCGCAATCGCCTGCCGAAGATGTTTTGCTGGCGTTGAGCAAATACGATCCGGCCATTGAAGAATTGCGGCAGGCGAGCCGGTTGCCTTATTCACGATTTCCGCTCGAATACACGAACGAATCTCCGGCGTCCATTTTACTTCCTCATCTGGCCGCGCTGAAAAGGTGCAGTCAGGTTCTCGCACTGCGCGCCGTCGCCGAATTGCAAAACGGCCAGAGTGAAAAGGCGTTCGCGGATGTGAGGCTAGCGTTGTATATGGCCAATTCAATTCGCACCGAACCGTTTTTGATTTCGCATCTGGTTCGTATTGCCATTTTGCAAATCACACTTCAGCCGATTTACGAAGGCTTGGCAGAACACCAGTGGTCGGATGAACAGCTTGTCGCGCTTGACGCGGAACTATCGAAGTTTAATTTTCTCCCGGATTACAAACTGTCCATGGAAGGCGAAATGGGATGCGATGATGGGGAAATAGATCGTTTACGTCGTCACCCGGAGCAATTGAAAAATTTGGGTGGTTACTATGATGAAGAACACAGAAATTGGCCAAGCCCATCCATGCCAGGCGGTTTAATTGGTCGTTTGATTCCCGCGGGCTGGTTTTATCAAAACCAATTTCGTTGCGTCCGCATGATGGTGGAGTTTTACATCCCGTTGGCGGACTTGAATCAGGGAACTATTTTTCCGCCGGCAGTCCGGCGCGCGGGTGAACTTTGGCATGCCGAGACAAAAAAAATCACACCCTACAACATTCTTGAAAAAATACTGTTTTCAGGACTTGGCAATGCCGTGAAAAGATTTGCTTACGGTCAGGCTTCGGTGGATTTGGCGCGCACGGCGATTGCGCTAGAGCGTTACCGGCTGGCGCACGGCGAATATCCCGAATCGCTCGACGCGCTTGCGCCGCAGTTCATGGAAAAAGTTCCGCATGACATCATCGGCGGCCAGCCGTTGCATTATCGGCGCACTGCGGATCCGTCTTCGCAAAGCTCCGACGCGGCAAGCGGCCAATTCGTTCTCTATTCCGTCGGCTGGAATGAAACGGACGATGGCGGCGTGGTGGTCAACCAGAAAAGTCGCAACCCCCGGGATGAAAGTGGCAACGCCCCGGATATTTCCCAAGGCGACTGGGTCTGGCGGTATCCGCAGAAATAATTCTTTGGTAGGGCGGCGCTGCTGCGCCGCCTTGATCTAAGTTTGGGCCGAGCGGCAGCTCGGCCCTACCGTTTTTATCTGTGTCCATCCGTGTCCATCTGTGGTTCAATTAGCGTGTGAACATCACGAATTTGAATCCCGACACGGACATCGGCGCGAGCGCGTGGCTCGTGGAACTGGACGAGCACCGCATTTTACTCGACGCCGGAATGCACCCGAAACGTGAAGGTCGCGAAGGATTGCCCCTGTTCAAGTCGGCGAAAGGCAACGACCTCGACGCGATTGCGGTTTCGCATTGCCACCACGACCACATCGGTTCGCTGCCGGTGGCGTGCCGGCATTTTCCCAAAGCGCACGTGCTGATGACGGAGTTGAGCTATTTCATCGCCGAGCGCGTGCTGCACAATTCGGTGAACGTGATGACCCGCCAGCGCGACGAGCTGGGCATCCGCGAGTATCCGCTTTACACGCACGACGAAGTGGACGACATCGCGCCGCAGTTCCAGGGCTTCAAATACAACCGCCAGATCGAGTGGGGTTCATTTCAAAAATCGCGCGCGGGCCTGCCGTCGCCGACGCTGGAATTTTTCGACGCCGGGCACACGCTTGGCTCGGCGGGCATTCTGATCCGCGGCAAAAAAGAGACGCTGTTTTACACCGGCGACGTGTGTTTCCACGACCAGACGATTTTGCGCGCGGCACGGTTCGAGGACGTGAAGGCCGACGTGATGATCATGGAGACGACGCGCGGCAACCGCGAGGTGCCGAAAACTTTCACGCGCGAAAAGGAAATTGAGCGGCTGGTGGCGGCGATTCACACGGGGCAAAAAAAGAAGGGCTGCGTGCTGATTCCGTCGTTCGCACTGGGGCGGACGCAGGAAATGCTGGCGATGCTGGCGATGCTGATGCGCGAAGGGAAACTGAAGGAACAGCCGATTTTCATCGGCGGGCTGGGCCGGGTGTTTACGGAGATATACGATCTGGAGGCGCACCGGACGCACCGGCAGCACACAAACCTGCAACTGCACGAGGCGTTGCAGCTCATCGTCCTTGAAAAGGGCCAGGCGGAGAAAATGAAGTTGAGTGGCGGGAAAATCTTCGTCATCACCGCCGGCATGATGAGCGAGAACACGGCGGCGCACGATCTGGCGGCGCGGATGATCGGGGACGAGCGTCAGAGTATTTTCTTCGTCGGTTATGCCGACCCGGATTCGCCGGCAGGGCGCTTGAAGGCGGCAAAGCGCGGCGAGACTTTTGTCTTCAGCCCGAGCGCCGGGCGCGTGACAAAAAATTGCGACATGCAGGATTTCGATTTGACGGCGCACGCGAACCGCGGGGATTTGCTGGAGTTCGTCGGGCAGGTTGCGCCGAGGGTGGTGCTGCTCGGCCATGGCGACAAAGGGGCGCGGGCATGGTTCGAGGAACAAATCCGTTCGCGCTGGCCTAAAATCAAGGTCATCCAGCCGCAGTCTGGCAAAGCAGCATCCGCATAAAAAGCAGACCGCCGGGGAATTGGGGCCGGCGGTTTCCGGGCGGGGCCTGACTTCAATGGCCCATGTTGACAATGTTGGACAGGTTAAAGATGGGCAGGAACATGCAGATGACCATGCTGCCGATGACGACGCCGAGGACGACAATCAGAATCGGCTCGATGAGCGACATCAAGCCGGACAGGGTGTTTTCAATTTCCTCGTCAAGAAAGTCCGAGACGCGTTCGAGCATGGTATCAATGTTGCCGGTCTGTTCACCGGCGCTCATCATGCGGATGATCATGCTCGGAAAGACAGGATGCTTGGATAGCGCCTGGGAAATGCCTTCGCCGCGCTCGATGTCGGAGGCGGCTGCCTTGACGGCCTTTTCCAAAACCGTGTTGCCGACGGTTTGGGAAACAATCTGCAGCACCTCCAGAATCGGCACGCCGCTGCGGACGAGCGACGCCAGCGTGCGGGTGAAACGGGCGAGGCAGATTTTGTGCGCGATGGGGCCGAAGATGGGCAGCTTGATGCGCTTGGCGTCCCAAAACTCCCGGCCCTTCTTGGTTTTGATATAATGTAGCCAGGCATAGACTCCTCCGATGGCGGCGATGATGAACAAAATCAGCCACTTTTTCAAGATGTCGCTGATATCAATCAAAACCTGCGTCGGAGCCGGCAGTTTTGCGCCGAAGCCGGTATAAATTTCCTTGAAGACCGGGATTACTTTTACCAGCAGGAAGATCGTGATGCAAATCGCCACGGTGGTCACCGCCGTCGGATACATCATGGCCGTCTTGACTTTTTTGCGGAGGCGGTCGGTGGTTTCCAGATAGGTGGCCAGCCGCGCCATGATTTCCGCCAGCAAGCCGCCCTTCTCGCCCGCCGCCACCATGGCGACGTAAAGCCGGTTGAACGCCTTCGGATGTTTGGCCAGCGCCTCGGAAAAACTCTCGCCGCTCTCGACGCGCGTGCAGACATCCTTGATCACGTCGCGCATGACCTTGTTCGGCGACTGGTCCGCGAGGGCCTGGAGCGATTGCACGATGGCGATGCCCGCATCAATCATCGTCGCCAGTTGCCGCGTGAACACCACCAGATCGGCCAGCGCGACCCTGCCGCCCTTGGTCTTGCCCTTCTTGCCGATTCTTTCCTGGATGGACAACACCAAGAGGTTGCGATTGAGCAACGCGGCGATGGCGGCCTGCTCGTTGGCGGCGTCCACCGAGTTGCGTATTTCGCGGCCGGTGGCGGTCTCGCGGGCTGTGTAAGTGAATGTTGGCATACCCTCTAGCGGAGAGTCATAGAAAAACCCCGATGGAAAGGCAAGTCCCGATTTTGGGAATCGTATGTGATAGTCTCAAATTAACCATGTGAATCAAGGGTGTCATTTTCAGTTTTGAACTTCAGCTTTCAGCGGTTTCCATGCCAATGCTTCAAAAAGACATATCTCAAAATTGCCCTGAAAAACCACCTCCAACCCTCCCCGCCGGCTGTCCTAAAAATGGACAAAAGCAGCTTGTTATTACAACAATCTAATTATCAACAAGTTGCGCTGTTCTATTTTGCAAAAAAAAGTGTTGTCAAACCCCCCGGATTCTCCTATTTTCAATATCAATTGCACCGTATGGTGCCGGGGCAAACAGGATTTGCCTCGAGGCGCGCTAGGCGCGAAACAAGAACAAACAACAAACAAACAAAACAACATCGGAGGAACCAGATGAAGTTTAATAAATGGACAATGGGTCTGGCAGCGGTCGGAGTGGTCAGTCTTGCTTCGGTTGCGCGCGCGGACGAGAAAATGAGCCAGGTGCAAACCGCGCTCTCAAACACCACGTTGAGCGGCTACGTTGACGCGTCCGCCCAGTGGAACCTCGGCTCCCAAAATGGATTGTATGGCGTTTTTGGGAATACACCTGGTTATGCTTATGGCGGCATCAACAAAGCCGACGGCTTCAATCTGAACGCCGTTGACATCGCCCTTGACAAGCCGTTGGACGAAAGTCCATGGGCGGCCGGCTACCATGTTGAACTCATGGCCGGCGATAATCCGACCAAACTGAACCTTGGCGCAATAAATGCCAATTTGGGTCCAGTTAGCGTTGGCCCGCTCGCGAACCAAGTCGTGAATCAGGCTGAGAGTCCTCTCATTGGGATCCGTCAGGCCTATATCACGTTGCGCACGCCGGTGGGCAACAGCGGGATTGATTGGAAGGTCGGTGTCTGGGACACCATCATTGGTTATGAGTCCACCAGCGATCCGCTCAACCCGAACTTCACCCGTTCCTACGGCTACAGCATTGAGCCGACGACTCACACAGGCATCTTGGCCACGTATAAAGCGAACGATATGATATCGTTTTCAGTGGGTGTGGCTGACAGTTCCAACGTCGGCACAATAGTTCAGCCTATTAATGGCCGCTCCCAACAGGAATCCCAGAAAGCCTATATGGGTGCCATCGCCTTGACTGCTCCGGATAGCTGGGGCTTTATGAAAGGCGCGACGCTCAATGCAGGTATCATCAACTCGATTGATGGCAACCAGGCGGGGAAAACCACATTGGGAATTGTGAATTCTCCTGGCAGCACCAGTTTCTATGCTGGCGCCACAATTCCGACGCCGATTACTGCGCTGAAAGTCGGTGTGGCGTTTGACTACCTCGACTTGCACAATGCGCATCAAAATCCATTCGCATGGCCATTCGGCGGAACTGGTATCGCTGGAAACAGCGACGGCAGCGCCATGGTTTGGGGACTGTATGCCAACTTTCAGGCCAACGACAAGTTGAGCTTCAACGGTCGTGTTGAACGGTTGGAGGACAACGGTGCTGGCATAACGGGTGGCGCGGGTGCCTCGCCTGCAGTGGATGAGGCCACGTTCACCGTTCAGTATGCCCTGTGGGCGAATGTGTTGAGCCGGATGGAATTCCGCTGGGATCACACTGAAGGCCGGACTGCATACGATTCCGCTACGATCGCGGGGTCTAATTACGGAACCCCTGTTCACAACAACGCCTACATGGTGGCGCTTAACCTCATTTATCAGTTCTAATTTAACTTAGAACAACACGCCCCTTCTGGTTTTTGCCGGAAGGGGTTTTTTGTTTTCCAAAGACTGGGGCTTTACAAAATTAATTTAAGCCTCGTTACCTCGGCTCCTACAACAAAACTTGGCTTTGAACGTTCTTCCCCCAATAATCCGCCGTCGAGATGCAATTCATTCGCGACATTTACAAGGTAGGGTCATCGCGCTGCGATGACCGGACGCCGCAGCGCGGCGTCCCTGCCAATCGCCCGGTTGTTTCCTTCGAATTTTTCCCGCCCAAGACCGACGAGGGTGACCGCAATCTTTTGGAAAGGCAAATCCCCGCGCTGCTGGAGGCCCGGCCGGATTTCTGCTCCGTCACTTATGGCGCGGGCGGCACCACGCGCGACAAGACGCTCAAAATCGTGGACTGCATCCAGCGGCAGCACGGGCTGACCGCGCTGGCGCATCTCACCTGCGTCAACCACACGCGCGACGAGGTGCGCGTCCTGCTCGAAAAGATCCGCGCTCTCGGCTGCAAAAACATACTGGCCCTGCGCGGCGATCCGCCCGGCGGCGGCGAATTTCAGCCAACGCCCGGCGGCTTTGAATTCGCATCGCAGCTCGTCCGGTTTATCCGCGAGTCGGGTGATTTTTCCGTCGGCGTCGCCGGTTTTCCCGAAGGCCACGTTGCCTGCAAGGAAGGCAAACACGCCGACTGGCGGCACTTGAAGGAAAAGGTGGATGCGGGCGCGGACTTTGTGCTCACGCAATTGTTTTTCGACAACGCTGATTATTTCGAGTTCCGTGATTTTGTGGCCGGCAAACTCGGCGTTTCTGTTCCGCTCGTGCCGGGTATCGTGCCGATTTTGAGTGCGCCGGGAATCATCAAGTTCACTCAAACATGCGGCGCGAAAATCCCGCCGCCGCTGCGCGCGAAACTGGATGAATTGGGAACCAATGACGAGGCCGCCGCCGAATTCGGCATCGAATACGCCACGCGGCAGTGCGAGGAACTGCTACGCGCCGGCGTGCCGGGGTTGCATTTTTACACTTTGAACAAATCGCGCTCCACCGTGCGGGTCTTGAAAAATCTGGGACTGGCATGAAAAACTGTAGGAGCCGACGTAAGGAGGCCCATTTCAAAAATCAATTGGTCAGAGCCTCGTTGCCCCGGTTCCTACGCATTTGAACTTACAATCCAAACTGGTTTGCCATGATGCCAATGACGCTCAACGGCCCCTGGTCTTCCAGGCTGTCGGCAGCCTTGTCCACCTTTTGCAGAGTGAGCTTGGCGTTTTTGTAGAATTCCTGGTCGTTGACCAGCTTGCCGATGGTGCCATCCCCATGATTGATTCGCAGCAAAATCTGGTTGAGATTCGTCATTGAGGCGGTGGTGGCATTGTAAAGCGTGTCGTCCGTCACCAGTTTGCCGATGGTGCCCTGTCCGTTGGTAATGCCGCTGACGACCGAGCGCACCTGTGCCACCGCGTCCTGCAAATTGGTGACGGTGCCCAGCGCGGAATCGTAAAGCTCATTCGTGTAAATCAACTTGCCCACGGTGCCCTGTCCGCTGGCGATCTGGCCGGTGATGTTGTCAATGTTGGAAATCGCTTCGCCGAGGTTGCCCTTGTTTTGGTTGACGAAATCAACCAGCGGGCCGATCAGATTGCTGATTTTGTCCCCGGAAAAGGCATCGCCGAATCGCTTGATGCCGTCGGCGGCGTCATTCAGTTTGGCCATGACCGCGTTCAGGTCGGGCTGTTCCCAGGTGGCGACCGTCTGGTTATCCAGCAGGGCCGCCGCGCCGGGCGAACCGAAGTCAATGGACACAAAATTCTGCCCCATCAGGCCGGTGAATTTGATGATGGCCTGGCTGTCGGTTTTCACCACGGCATCGGGGTGGAGTTTCATGGTGACCTTGACCTTGCCGTCGGCAAGAGCGATTTTTTCGACGCGGCCTATTTCCACGCCGGCCATTTTGACGTTATCGCCGACCTTTAATTCCTGCGCGGTATTGAACAGGGCGTTGATGCGGTAGCCGCCGTGCAGTCCCTCTATGCCGCCGAGGGTCTCCATGATGATCCATGCGGCGAACACCACCAGGACCACAAAATAGCCGAGCTTGGTTTCAAGTGTATTTTTCATAGACTATGATTTAATTTCGTGTTTGAAATCTGCGTTTAAAAATTTCTGGACGAGCGGGTCGTTGAACCGCTTCACCTCGTCGGGCGTGCCAATCGTCAGGATGCGGCCGTCGTTGATGACGGCAATGCGGTCGGCGATGCCAAATGCCAGGGCGCGGTCATGCGACACGACCAGCGTCGTGACGTGGATGCGCTTGTTCAACGCCAGAATCTCCTCTCCGATGACGACGGCGGAAAGCGGATCAAGTTCGCTCGTCGGCTCGTCGTAAAGAATCAACTGCGGTTCGATGACCAATGCGCGGGCGATGGCGACGCGTTTTTTCATGCCGCCGGAAAGATCGCCCGGCATTCTGTCCATGTCGTCCTTTAGCCCGACGTCTTCGAGTTTTTCCGCCACGATGCGCGCGATTTCCTCCGGCGGCTTGAGGCGGTGTTCCGTCAGATAAAGTCCGACGTTTTCACCGACGGTGAGCGAGTTGAGTAGCGCGCCGGACTGGAAGACCATCGCCATGCGGTATTTGGCCGCGATTTCAGGCGTCTGAATGGATTCGCCGTTGATGAGGATTTCGCCGGCGTCGGGTGGTTCGAGGCCGATGAGGTGCTTGAGCAAAACACTCTTGCCGCTGCCGCTCGGCCCCATGATGACAAAAATTTCACCGGGCTTGACCTCAAAATCAATGCCCTTGAGCACTTCCTGGCCGTCAAAACTTTTGCGCAGCCCGCGCACTTGAAGGCTGACGCCGGAATGGTTGTTGGCCGGAGCGTTCATCATTTCAAAAGAATGCGCGTGAGCAGATAGTCAGAAATCACAATCAGCACGATGGAGTTGACGACCGCTTTCGTCACCGAACGGCCGATGCCGCGCGGCCCGCCGATGGTCACCAGTCCCTGATGACACGAAACGACGCCGATAATGAACGCGAAACAGAAGCTCTTGAACACGCCGTTGGCGACGTCCTTGGGCTTGACGATGTCGCGCAGATCGGAGAAAAACGCCTGGAACGGGATGGCGATATGACTGTTCGCCTCCGCGACAACCGCGCCGCCGAACCAGCCGACGAGAATGGCAAAAACCACCAGCATCGGGAGCGCGATGGCGATGGCAACCACCCGCGGCAGCACGAGATAGTGAACCGGGTTGATGTTCATCGTGCGCAGCGCGTCAATTTCCTGATACACGCGCATCGAGCCAATTTCCGCCGCCATTGCCGAGCCGATGCGTCCGGCGATGAGAATGGCCATCATCACCGGCGCGAGTTCCTTGGCAATGGCGATGCCGACCACGCCGCCGACAGCGCTGGACAGACTGCGTTCCACCAACACCGGCCCTGTTTGCAACGCGATGACCGCGCCGATGAAGAAAGACAGCACGCAGACCATCAGCAAGCTCGCGTTGCCGATTTCAAAAAACTGGTCAAAAACCTTCTGCCGCTGCCGCCACGTGAGCGGCAACGCCAGCAGTGTCCGCCAAAACAGCAGGACCATTTCACCGATGTTTTCAAACATAACTTGGACGCCTTTTCATTTCACCGGCGGGCCCGGTTGTTTATGCGAGTGAGCCACCGGAATAAAAAACAAACGGAACTTTTCGGTTTCCGCATTAGATTGATACTGGAAAAGGCCGAACAGGAGCGAGCATTTTTTCGTGCCGGGCGTGGTGTCTCGGCGGTAAAGATTCCACAGCAGCGACTGGCTGGCTGCGCCGGTTTTGGCATTGTGCTCCCACCGCCACAACGACCACAGCGGCGACCAGTTGCGCTCGACGCCGCGGTTGTTCGGCAGCATGGGTTCCACGGGCGCGAAGATTTGCAAACGTTCGTTGCCGTCGAAATCGCGGCGCCATGTGAAAAATGGCAACATGGCCGCGCCCTTTTTCTCCGCGCCGGTCTGCGTGTTTGTTTCAGTCACAGTCGAATAAACATAGAACAGGATGCTGTCACGTTTTAGTCCCAACGGGTCGGAATGCACTTCCTTGTGGCGGTAGAGCGGCCAGAGATACGAATCGCTTTCCAGGGTCTTGTTGTGCGACTGGCTGAACAGCGGCCAGACACGCGAGGTGGTCTTGCCTTCACCGCGCGCGAAAACCACAAACGGCCACGGCCCCTGCCATTCGTGATATTTTATCTCACGCTCGTCAATCCAGGTGAAAAACGGCCAGAGCACGGTGGTCGAATCGCATTTGGGTGAGCGCGAATAGCTGTAAAGCGGCAGTTCGGCGCGGAATTTTTCCGGATCGTCTGTGCCAATGCCGGTGTTCTGCCAGGAATGAATGGGCCAGAGAGCAAAAAACTTGTCGTGGCCGCCGATGATTTCTGTCTCGCCGAAACCGTTCGTGATTGTGGTCACGTCCTTGTGTTCAGCGCCGACGAGCGGCCAGAACTGCCAGCCATGCAGTCCGTTCCCGTGCCGCAGATGAAAAACCGGATAAAGATAATTGTCGGTGACGATGTCGCGCTTCTGCGTCTCACTGTAAACCGGAAACATCACGAAGAAAGTTTTATCCCGCATCAACCGGTCCTTGAGGTGGCCGTAAAACGGGACGAGCGCGGTGTAATTTTCATTCGTGTCCGGGGAGCGCTGCTGGAAATAAATCGGGAAAATGGTGAAGCGCTTCTTTTTGGAATCATCTTGTTCCTGGCCGCCGGCGAAACTGAACAGTTGGATGAACTGCCAGCGATATTGTGTTCCGTATTGTTCATAGGTCAGGAGCGGATAAAACAGATCGTCTTCCCGCGATTCAACGTTCGTATCGGTGTCATGTGAAAAAATCGGCGGGACCGCCCAGGTCATTTCCGAACCTTTTTGCTGGCCGTAATAAAACGGCCCGACGGCCTCAGTGCGGTGTCCCACATCCAGCGTCAGCGGGAATTCATCAAAAAACAGACCGGCGTGAAAGTCGTTTTCGGCAAAGCCCGAAAAACCAAAACTCAAAACCAGTCCAAGACCACAAACTCGCAAACCCCGAAAAAGCCGTTGCGATATTGTGTGCAGGATGTGAACAACAGAATAATAGTGAATAAAAATCAAAATTTTACGTTAACGTTATTGAAAGAAGTTTTATGTCAATTTTGGCTAAATTTGAATTTAGTTTAACATTGATATTAACATTCGTGTTGACTTTCGCCCGATTTTCTTTATAATTCCCGCATAATTGAGGTTTTCACCTCGGTTCCTCCTGACCCGGTGTCGGCGACGTTTTGTCGGCACTGGGTTGTTTTTTGTCGGCACTGGGTTGTTTTATTAAAGGACGCCACCGGCCGAGCAGATTCAGCAAGGCCGGCAGAAAAGTTAAACCCGCAATCATGCATGTCGTAATCCCCACGGCCATCACGCAGCCCAAACTGTGAATGCCGCGATGTTTGGCAAGAATCAGACTGCCGAAACCGGCGATGGCCGTCAACCCGGAGACGAGCACAGCTTTGCCGGTGCTGCGCGCCAAAATGTTCGGCGTCCTTTCCTCGGCAAAACGGTTGAGAATCTGGACTCCGTTGGTGACACCAATGCCGATGACCAGCGGCAGCGTCATGATGTTTGCCAGATTGAACGGAATGCCGGACCAACCCATCAAGCCCGCCAGCCAGAGTGTGCCAATGCCGACCGGTAGCAAGGACAAAATCATCGCGACCGGACTGCGAAAGTGGATGAGGACCATGAGAGCAATCGCGATGAGCGAATACCACGCGGCTTGGATGTAGCTGTCCCTCATCAACGTTTCGTATTCGTAAAATTGCACAGGCGTGCCGGTGGCATTTGGATCCACCGTCCGCAGGTCAGTGACAAACTTTTCCTGATTGGCGCGCTGCCACACGTCTTCCTTGGGGAAAACCTGCAGGAGAAATTTTCCGGTCGAACCTGCGAATTGGTTGCGCAAGGCAGCGGGCAGGTCGCCCACCTGCAATGGCGCGCTGACGTCTTGATTTTGGAGGGACTGAAACGTTTCCCGCACATCGTTGAACAGCGCCCGTTGAAAAGCCGCAAGCTTGTCCGCGTGCCCGGCCAGCACATTGGTGTCACCGGCGAGCATGGACTTTCGCAAATTCTGAATGGACTGTTGCAGGGCAATGAACTGTTGCGCCAGGGCGGGGTCGCTGCGCACATTTTGATCCTCTAAAGCCAGACCCGCGTAGCTGAAGGTGCCCCAGAGGGTCCGGCTTAATTCATCAACATTCACCGGACTTACGTCCGGGGCGCTGAATTTCAGCGAAGCAACCTCCTCTATGATTCCATGGATCAGCCCCAGTTTTGGGAGCTGGTTCCGCACGATGAAATCTTCAAGCATGTCCGTCGGCGGCTCGACGTCGGCGACCGTCGGCAGGGCCTTTAGTTTTTCTTCCAGCGCAATGGCTTGGTCCACGTTCGTGGCTACGATGGCGCCAGCCAGTGTTGATTTGTCCGCATGGGTCAATTTTTGTGCGAAAACGACCGATGACAGGCCGCGGCTTTGCAGTTCAATCAGGTTGTAATCGAATTTCACCTTGCCTTGGTAAATCTGGGTGCAGGCCAGCGCCCCGAGCCCGACGGTGATTCCAATGACAAGCACCGGGCGTTGCAGCCACAAATTTTCGATGCGCGCGCGGGTTTCGTCTTCCTTGTGGTTGTGGTCAATGACATTTTGCCGGCCGCGCAGCAACAGCACCGGCAGCAGCGTCAACATTGGGATGAGGCTAACCAACAATCCGCCGCCGCAAATGATGCCCATTTCCCCGATGCCTTTGAAATTGGTGAATGCCATCGCGAGGAACGCCCCCGCCGTCGTCAGCGAGCCGGTGAAAATCCCCTGGCCGGTGAACACCATCGCCTTGGTCAGCGCCTCCTCCTGCGTCTTGCCGTGGCGCAATTCCTCCTCGTAACGCGTAATCAGATGCACACCATAATCAATCGCCAGCCCGATAAGCATCGGGACAAAGGTAATGGTCAACACATTCAAATGCCCGACGGCCAGCGTCGCAAATCCCAGCGTGTAGGCCATGCCGTAAATCAAACAAATCGTCGCCTTCACCGGCCGGCCGGTTTCGTTGTAGCCGTAAATGAAAATCAGCGCGCATAAAAACAATGAGACGATGCTGGCCAGCGTGACATCCTTTTCCGACTGCGTCATCTGGTCGTAATCCAGGACCGGCTGGCCGGTCAGGCCGACGTTGACGCCGGGCACTTCATTCTTGGTTTGCTGAATCAACTGGCGCAAATGCTTGATTGCGTCGCCGGTCAAGTCGCCGCTTTCGACATGACGATGGAACACATGCTCCAAAACAGCGCTTTTCAAAATGTTCCAAAGGGTCGGCAACTCATCATTTTCAAGGGGCGCGTGCGTCGTGAGCAGAAAAATGCGCCCCTCGTTCAACGTGATATAGACGTTGGTCACGCTGTCGGCGCCAAACAGCGCCGCCACGCCTGGCGACGGCGGCTGGCCGGGCATTTGCAACGCGGCATTGGCTTGGGTCAGGATACGCGTCAACACCGGCAGGGATTGCGCCAGCGATTCGGTTTGCGCGTTTGCTTCACGCGGCGCGGTGCGGAACGCAGTGTTGATCTGTTCGAAAAACGTCGTGAGGTTTGTCGTCTGTGTGAATTTCTGGATGAACGGAAAATCGTCGTGAAGCTTGACCTGGATGGAAGCCAGATCGTTCGTCGGGACGAAAAACAACGCCTTGGTCCCAAGGACCGCAAAGTCCTGCTGGTAAAAAATATCGAGGAACAGGTTGGTTTCCGAGGCCATTTTCATCGCGAGGCGCTCGACGAACTGCCGGTTTTTCTCCGTGTCCTCGCTTTCCACGACCACGGCAAGGTCATTGCCCTGCTGCGGGAACTCCTTTTGCAGCTCCAGAAAATTCTTGTGATACTTCAGGTTCGGCCCCACGAGGTTGTCCTGATTCATGTCGAATTGCAGGAACGCGACGGTGACCGCGATGCTCGCCAGCAGCAGCGCCAGTTGCGGGTAGAAGAACCACCGCGGATAACGGCAGACCGCCACCGCCAGCCACGCCAGCATCCGTGCCAGCAGAGTATCAGCGCTCAATGCCTTCATGGTTCAGGCCGCCGCCGTTTCCGCGGAAAAATCCGCATTGGAGAAAACCTCCTTCACATCGTCGTGCTCCTCCAAGGCTTCAATCAATTTGTTGACCGCGCCAATCGCGCTAGCATCCGCCAGCGGCGTGGTGATGACCGGCAGCGACGTGATTTCCGCCGCCTCGCATTTGATGCCTTTGGCTTCGATTTTTCTGTGGACGGCCTCGAAATCTCCCGGCGCGGTCAAAATCTCATAACCGTTTTCATCGGCCTTGAAATCTTCCGCGCCAGCCTCCAGCGCCAGTTCCATCAATTTGTCTTCGTTCGCATTTTCTTTTGAGACAATGATTTGTCCCTTGCGTTGAAACAAACGGCTGACAGACCCCGCCGTGGCGATGCTGCCGCCGCCTTTGGTCACGACGCTGCGGATTTCCGACGCGGTGCGGTTGCGGTTGTCCGTGCTGATTTCCACCAGCAGCGCCACGCCGTGCGGCGCGTAAATCTCGTAGGTCAAATCCTCGAAAGTCGCGACCTCTCCGCCGCCGGTGCCCTTTTTGATGGCGCGCTCCATGTTGTCGCGCGGCATGCTGGCCATCCGGCATTTGAGCAGCACCATGCGCAGGCGCGGATTCATGTCTGGGTCGCCGCCGCCGGTTTTGGCGGCAATGGTGATTTCTCGCGCGAGCTTGGAAAAAATCTTCGCGCGCTTGGCGTCAATCGCGCCCTTGAAATGCTTGACCTTCGACCATTTGCTGTGCCCGGACATAGGTGGTTGATGGTTGAATGTTGATAGTCAAAAAAATCCCGGCCGCCGTGGATTCCATCAACTATCAACCATCCACTATGAACCTGTTGCCGCCTCCACAAAAACCGCCGTGCCGTAGCACAGCACCTCGGTGATGCCCGGCGCGATTTCCGTCGCGTCGTAGCGCACGCCGATGACGGCATTGGCGCCAAGTTCGCCGGCGTGCGTAAGCATTAGGTTGAAGGTGTCCTCGCGGGCGCGTTCGCACAGGTTCGTGTAAAGCGAGATGTTCCCGCCAAAGATTGCCTGGATGCTCGCGCCCACGTTGCCGATGACCGAGCGCGACCGCACCATGATGCCGCGCACCACGCCAAACGACTTGGTCACGCGATAGCCGGGCAAATCAAACGTCGTCGTTGTCAATGGATGTGTATGACTCATGCCGGAATTGAACACCACCCGGCGCGCCGGCAAAAGCGAAAAAGTTCCATCCTTTTACGGCGAGAGAAAGGCAAACGCCGGCAGATTCCGCAGCACCGTGAAAACCACGGTAATGGCGAGCAACGCCCACAAATATTTCGCCGGGAAAAATTGTCCGACCGGCCGGCGCAGAATTATTTTTCTTCCAAACCAGACGCCGC
>Ga0265338_10005870_pt1 | contig 15834 bp, 11 predicted proteins | sample 42126metaG_FD_193579 | JGI IMG/M metagenome (GOLD analysis project Ga0265338, IMG submission 193579) | Rhizosphere microbial communities from Carex aquatilis grown in University of Washington, Seatle, WA, United States - 4-21-26 metaG | ecosystem: Host-associated > Plants > Roots > Rhizosphere... | reverse complement strand
CCGCACAATCGCGCCCGCCGTCTCCGGTGAACTGATCGCCGTGCTGGACGCAGCGACCATCTCGAAGATGGCCATCGAGCCGATCGGAGTACTGATCGCGCGCGACCAGCCCGACGACAGCCACCGCGGCGAAGAGAGTGGCCGCACCGCCGCTGACCCACGCGGCCGTCCGTTGCCATCCGCCACCCGAGGCCTCCGGTACGCGCTGGAGGTCGGCGATGCCGGGAAGCCCGGCGCCATTCCCGGTAGACTGCCGCGCCATCGGCACCGGGGTGAACCCCCGCGGAGGTGGAACCGTCGCGGCAGCGACCTTCTGCAACGTGATCGTCTCGCGCGAGAGCTCGCCGGCGGCGATCGTCACCGGGCGCGACACCGGCAGGTAGCCCGCGGCGCGCACCTCGACGCCGATGCTCCCCGCGGCGACCCGCAGGGGCCGCGGGAGCGGCAGGCGGCCGACGACCAGACCATCGACGAGCAGCTCGGCGCCCTCGGGGCCGCCCAGCACCTCGAGGCTGCCGAGGTGGCCCGCGACCAACGCGCGCGATCGTTCGATCGTCGCACGGTTTCTGCGGATCCAGCCGTTGTCGTCGTAGCCCTGGTCCTTGCCTTGGTCGTCGCCTTGGTCGTTGCCCTGGCTGTCGGCGAGCGCCTGTCCCAGGTGCTCCTCGGCGTCGCGCCAGCGGCCCAGCGCCTGCTCGGCAAAGCCGATCTGAGCCAGCGCGCGTGCCGATCTTTGCAGCGCACAGGCATGCTGGAACGCCTCGAGCGCCCGCAGATCGTCACCGCGCCGGCGCAGCTCCACGCCGTGCTTGATCGCCGCGTCGGCCTCGGTCGCCGCGCTGGCGGCCAGCGCGCGGCAAGGTCCGACCGCGACGCCCGACGCGACGAGCAACATCACGAACAGGAACAGGCGCCCCGAGCAGATTCTCATCTCAGTGACCGCTTATCGGTCGTGTGGGACGGCGGTTGCGTGCCTGGGCGGCCGATTCGGGATCCTTGTGCGATAGTAGCCCCAGATGCTCGACTCCACGTCCACTCTGACCGTGCTCGGCTGCGGCACCATGGGCGAAGCGATCGTCCGCGGGCTGCTGCGCTCCGGGCGCCTCAAGCCACAACAGCTGTACGCCACCGATCGCCGCGCCGAGGTCGTGCTCACCCTGCGCGAAAAGCACGGTATCCACGCCAGCGGCGACAACCTCGAGGCCTGCCGCGCCGGCGGCGTGATCCTGGTCTGCGTGAAGCCACACGAGGTGGCGAGCGCGCTCGACAGCGACGCCATGCGCACGGCCCTGCGCGGCAAGCTGGTGATCAGCATCGCCGCCGGTGTGCGGCTGGATCAGCTGCGCGGGTGGCTGCCCGACAGCGCGGTCATCCGCGCCATGCCCAACACGCCGTGCCTGATCGGCGAGGGCATGACCGTCATCGCGCGCGGCCCCGGCGTCAGCGACGCGCAGGCCGCCGTCGCCGCCGAGATCTTCCGCGCCGTCGGCCGCTGCGTCGAGGCCGAGGACAAGGTCATGGACGCGGTCACCAGCCTCAACGGCAGCGGGCCAGCCTTCGCGTACATGATCCTCGAGGCGCTCACCGACGGCGGCGTGCGCATGGGCCTGCGGCGCGACGCCGCGATGGAGATCGCGGCGCAGATGGTGCAGGGCGCGGCGCGCATGGTGCTGCAGACCGGGATGCACCCGGCGGCGCTCAAGGACCAGGTCACCACGCCGGCCGGCTGCACGATCGCGGGCTTGCTGATCCTCGAAGACGGGCGCATGCGTTCCGTCGTCGCGCGCGCCGTCGAAGAAGCGGCGCACGTGGCGAGCCGACTCGGACAGAGCTGAGCAGAGCGAAAGGGCCGCCGTGTCGCACCTGAGCGTGCTGTTCCGCCCCGAGGGACTGGTCAGCCTGATCAGCCTCACCGTGATGGAGATCGTCCTCGGGATCGACAACATCATCTTCATCGCGATCCTGTCGGAGAAGGTCGCGCACGGTCAGGGGCACAAGGTGCGCCGGCTCGGGCTGGCGCTGGCGTTGATCCTGCGCATCGGGCTCTTGCTCACGTTGAGCTGGCTCATGGGGCTGACCGCGCCGCTGTTCGGCCTGCTCGGCCAGGAGTTCTCGGGGCGCGATCTGGTGCTGCTGGGGGGCGGCCTGTTCCTGATCGCCAAATCGACGCACGAGCTCTACGATCGCGTCGAGCACGGCGACGGCGCAGAGTCACCGGCGGCGGGTGCGGGCGGCGCCGCGCCGAAGACCGCCGGGTTCGCGGCGACGCTGGCTCAGATCCTGGCGCTCGACATCGTCTTCTCGCTCGACTCGGTGATCACCGCGGTCGGCATGGTGCCGCACCTCCCGATCATGATCACCGCGATGGTGCTGGCGGTGATCGTGATGCTCATCTTCGCCGACGCGGTCAGCGGTTTCATCACTCGCCACCCGAGCATGAAGGTGCTGGCGCTGTCGTTCTTGCTGCTCATCGGCGTGCTGCTGGTCGCCGACTCGTTCGACCGGCACATCAACAAAGGGTACGTCTACTTCGCGATGGCCTTCTCATTTGCCGTCGAGATGATCAATATGCGGGTACGCAAACGCTCCCGTCGCAAAATCAATACCGACAAATCATGAAAAAACTATTTGGTCTCACGTTCCTGTTCTTGGTCGCCGGTCTGCTCTTCGCTTCGCCCGCAAGAGCACAACCTCTAGGAAACGGGGCGGGAAGATTCGGCGCCCCGGGCTCGATCGCGATCAGCGGCGAGCTCGAGGGGCATCTGCACAGCGGCTGGGAGCTGCACCTGCAACCGGCCTTCGACTACTTCATCGCGACCAACATTTCGGTCGGTGGTCTCATCGGATTCACGCACGACTCGGGAAATCCAGCGAGAAACGCCTTCGACATCGGCGTGCGTGCCGGCTACAACCTCGCCATCAGCGAGCCAGTGTCGTTCTGGCCCACCGCGGGCATCTTCATCCACCGGGAGTTCGGAACCGGCGGGTCGACGTCGGCGTCGCTGAACATCTTCGCGCCGTTTCTCTTCCATCTGGTGCCGCACCTGTTCGTGGGCCTGGGTCCCGACTTCGAGCTCCCCCTCAACGGCGGCAGCACCGGCTACGGCGTGAAGACCACCGTCGGCGGCTGGTTCTGACAGTCAGTCGCGCAACCGCTGCGCGAGGCCCGAGCAGCGCAACGAGATCTCCGCGTTGCGCACCGCCATGCCCAGCGCCTTGCGCGAGCCGACCAGCACCACCAGGCGCTTGCCGCGCGTGACCGCGGTGTAGAGCAGGTTGCGCTGCAACATCATGTAGTGCTGCGTGTGCACGGGGATGACCACGGCGGCGTACTCCGAGCCCTGCGATTTGTGCACGGTGGCCGCGTAGGCGAGCGTGAGCTCGTCGATCTCGTCGAGGCCGTATTCGATGTCGCGGTCGTCGAAGCGCACGCGCAGCAGCTGCGACGCTGCGTCGGCCTCGACGACGCGGCCGATGTCGCCGTTCCAGACCTCCTTGTCGTAGTCGTTGCGGATCTGCATCACCTTGTCGCCGGCGCGGAAGGTGCGCGCGCCGCGCGTGAGCGAGGCGCCCGCGGGCGCGTTCGCCGACAGCGCCTCCTGCAGCAGCAAGTTGATGTTGCCCGCGCCCAGGTCACCCCGGTGCATCGGCGAGAGCACCTGGATCTCCAGGGGATCGAGACCGTAGCGGCGTGGCAGCCGCACGCTGACCAGATCGCGGATCACGATCGCGGCGCGTGCCGGGTCGTCCTCTTCGATGAAGAAGAAGTCGCGCGTGTCGGCGGCGGACGCCGTGCTGGCGCCGGCGCCCGGCGGCGCCGCGCCGAAGTCGGGCATCTCGCCCTCGTGGATGCGGTGCGCGTTGAGCACGATCAGGCTCTGCGCCGCCTGGCGGAAGATCTCGGTCAGGCGCACCACCGGCACGGCGCCGGACGCGATCACGTCGCGCAGCACCGTGCCCGGCCCGACCGACGGCAGCTGGTCGACGTCGCCCACCAGGCACAGCCGCGCCGACGACGGCAGCGCCGCCACCAGATCCGCCGCCAGCCGCACGTCGAGCATCGACGCTTCATCGACGACCAGCAGGTCGACCTCGAGCGGGCGATCGGCGCAGCGGCCGAAGCGGCCCTCGGCGGGCCGCCACTCCAGCAGCCGGTGCAGCGTCGAGGCCGGCGCGCCGGTCGCCTCCGACAGGCGCTTTGCTGCGCGCCCGGTCGGCGCCGCAAGCGCGACGCGCAACCCCTTGCGCGTCAAGATCGACACGACGCCGCGCACGATCGTCGTCTTGCCGACGCCGGGGCCGCCGGTGATCACCACGACCTTGCCGCCCAGCGCGCGCCGCACCGCCTCGGCCTGCTGGTTCGCCAGCGAGATACGCGCTTCCTGCTCGTACCAGGCGAGCGCGCGATCGAGGTCGATCTTCACCGGCGGCGGCGGGGCCGCGAGCAGCCGGCGCAACCCGGCCGCCGCCGCGACCTCGGCCTGATACAGGCCGGTCTCGTAGATCGCGGCGCCGCCGTCGAGCGTCGACGTCGAGATGCGCGCGTCGATCGCCGCCTCGCCGGCGCGCGCCAGGCCGTCGATCGCCGCGTCCGCCATCGCCTCGGTGACGCCGAGCAGGGCGGCCGACTCGCGCGTGAGCCGCTGTCGCGGCACGAAGACATCGCCCTTGCCGGCCGCCTCCTCCAGCACGTGGCGGACGCCCGCGGCGATGCGCACCGGTGACTCCTTCTCGATGCCCAGCGCCGCCGCGAGCTTGTCGGCCGACAGGAAGCCGATGCCCCAGACGTCGAACGCCAGCCGATACGGGTTCTCGCGCACGCGCGCGATCGCGGCCAGGCCGTAGCGCTTGTAGATGCGCGCCGCGAACGCCGGCGACACGCCGTAGCCCTGCAAGAACACCATCACCTTGCGCACCTCGCGCTGGCTGGCCCACGCCTCGCGGATCGATCGGGCGCGCGCCGGGCCGATGCCGCTGACCTCGCTGATGCGTGCAGGGTCGCGGTCGAGCACCTCGAGCGTGGTGATGCCGAACCGCTCGACGATGCGCGAGGCGAACTCGGGCCCGATGCCCTTGATCAGCCCCGAGCCGAGATAGCGGCGAATGCCGTCGAGCGTCGCGGGGGCGACCTCGGTGTAGCTCGACAGCCGCAGCTGCGCGCCGAAGCGCACCGTGTTCTCGAAGTAGCCGACGACGCGCAGCGACGCGCCGACCGGCACGCCGGGCAGGCTGCCGACGATGGTGAGCACCTCACCGCCCGCGCTCGGCTTGAGACGCGCCACCGTGAAGTCGCCTTCACCGCCGGTGAAGACGATACGCTCGACCGTGCCCTCGACGGTCTCCTCGCGCCCGCGGTCGCGGGCGTTCGCGGAGCGCGGGCGGTCGAACAGATCCACGCCGATCAATGGAGCATGAAGGCGGGCCCGCAGCAACGCCGCCGGCTGGCTCGGGCGTGACGCCGCGTTTGACGAGCGCCGGCCCCGGTTACTAGGATGCGCGCATGAGATTTCCTAAATTGACGTTCTCATCGCTGGTTTTGCCGGTCTTTTTGCTCATCGCCGGCGCGGGCTCGATCGCGCGCGCGGAATCAACGCCGGACGCGCCGCGGCTGGCGCTGGCGAACGATCCGGCCGCTGCTCGTCCGGCGATGGTCGATGCGCCGGCCACGTCGCGCCCGAGCGATGAGCCGGCGCCGGCTCAGCCGGAGTCACAGCGCTCGTCGTGGTGGGTGTGGGCGGTGATCGCGGCCGGCGTCGTCGGCGTGGCGACGCTGGTCGTGGCGTCGTCCGGGAAGGACCCGTCCTGCCCGTCAGATCGCGTTTGTCACTAGGAACCCGTACGAGCGACGGGCAAGGACTCCTAGTGCGGGCCCGCCCCCGCCATGACCGCGGCCTGCACCGTCGACGCGTCGTCGGGGGTGTAGGGATAGGGCGGCGTGAACACACCCGTGCCCTTGTTCGCCGTCGCCGCCGCGGTGCCGCTGAAGACGTTGTTGCGCTGGAGCGCGATGGTCGCGGCGTTCGAGTAGTTGGTGGTGTCCATCGTGTCCTTCACGTTGGAGAAGGCGTTGTTCTCGACGAGAACGTTCGAGTTGACGGCCGCAGCCACGCAGTAGTTGTCGCCGCTCGACGTCCAGAGGTTGTTGAAGATGTGGTTCTGGCCGAAGCGCACGCGCGGCTGGCGCTCGACGACGTGGTCGGCCCACCAGTCGTGGTGCCAGGTAATGCGCAGGTGCCCGGTGTCGCCGGTCGCGGCGTCGTCGGCGCCGACCAGGTTCGAGAAGTGGTGCACCTCGCCGGTGTAGCCAGCCACGCGCGACGTCGAGTAGTGGAACTTGGTCCACGAGATCGTGACGCAGTCGCTGGCGTCGGTGACGTCGAGGTTGCCGTCGGAGCCGTCGGACACGTCGAGGTGATCGATCCAGATGTGGTGTGACGAGCCGTTGACGGTGATCGCGTCGGCGCCGTCCTGGCAGTCGCCGTTCGACGGCACGTCGGAGCAGTTCAACCCGACGACCGTGAAGTTCTGTAGGATCACGTTCGACGAATGGTCGAGCGAGATGTGGCCGGTGATCTTCGCGCCGGGCGCGCCGATGATGGTCTTGTTCGAGCCGACGGTCAGCGTCCCGCTGAGGCTGCCCGAGAACTGAATCACCTTCGCCGCCGTTCCCGCGGCGGCGGAATTGAGCGCGCCGAGGGTGGTCACCGCCGTCGCGGTCGTGGTGCCGCCGCCGGTCGTCGTCGTCACGCTGGCGACGGTGCAGCCCTGCGCCGCCCAGCCGACGAGCGGGTCGCTGGTATTGGCGCCGCCCGCGCCGCCGGCGCCGCCCGTGCCGGTGACGCCGCCCACCCCGGTCATGCCGCCGACCCCGGTCTTGCCCCCCGCCCCGGTCATCCCGGCGGTTCCCACCTGTCCCGCCGCCCCGCTCGCCCCCCCCGATCCGCTAGCCCCGGCTTCGCCGCCGCCCTCGCCGCCGCCACCGCAGGCGGCCAGCGCCAGGCCAAGAACACACGACGGGACGAAAAGCTTCGCGGAACGTGGTGTCATTCAGGAAAACCTCCGGTGATTGATTCAGTTCCCGGCCGCGACGGCGTTGGCACGCGCGCCCAGTGCGATGCCAGGACTTCCAAGTCAGTGTCCCGAGACCCTGCCTGCGGCTCTCGACGTCGCGGTACCAGTTAGCTAAAAAGACGATGTTAGAGTGTCGCTGCCGTCCCCCGGCCCGCCCATGATCAAAGTGGAAAATCCCTCCGACGGAGGGTTCTGGTACTGGCTGGGAAAGTTCTATGCTTTCGGCGCGGTGTGCGTCGCCGGGCTGCTGTGCGTCGCAGGTGGGATCACCTATCTCTACTTTGCGCGCACTTTGCCCAACCTTCCCGACCTGGCGACCTATCACCAGACGGCGGCGACGACGACGATCATCCGCGCCTGGGACGGCACACCGCTGGCCGAGCTCGCGAATCAGCGGCGCGAGATCCTGCCCTATGAACGCTTTCCGCCCGCGCTCATCAAAGCCTTCATCGCCGCCGAGGACCGCCGCTTCTTCGAGCACGGCGGCATCGACTATCGCGGCATCGCGCGCGCGCTGGGCGCGAACCTGCGCGCCGGCGAGGTGGCGCAGGGCGGCTCGACCATCACCCAGCAGGTCGCGAAGTCGTTCCTGTCGACGGAGCGCACGTTCGAACGCAAGATCCGCGAGGCGATCCTCGCGCGCCGGCTGGAGAAGCGCTACAGCAAGCGCGACATCCTCACGCTCTACCTCAATCAGATCTTCCTCGGCCACGGCGTCTACGGCGTGGCGGCGGCGGCGCGGCGCTACTTCGACAAGTCGATCGACGAGATCGACCTCGGCGAGATGGCGATGCTGGCCGGGCTGGCGCGCGCACCGTCGCGCTTCTCGCCGCTGACCAGCATCGAGCGCGCGCGGGCGCGGCGCGATCAGGTGCTGTCGGCGATGGTCGCCGCCGGCTACCTGACCGACAAGGAGGCAAACCCGTGGCGGGCGCGCCCGGTCGTCGTGCGCGAGCGGCCCGACTTCTTCCGCAACATCTCGCCGCACTTCGCCGAGCACGTGCGCCGCGACATCGCGAGCCGCTATGGCGAGAAGGCCCTCTGGGAAGGCGGCCTCGAGATCGAGACGACGCTGGTCCCGTGGATCGACGTCTCGGCGCAAGAGAATGTCGATTTCTCGCTGCGCAAGCTCGACAAGCGCCAGGGCTGGCGTGGCCCGGTCGCGCACCTCTCCGGCGGCGCCGCGGCCGCGTTCATCCGGCGCGCCGACGCGCACTACGGCGCCGAGCCGCCCGCCGAGGGCAAGCTCTACCTGGGCATCGTCGAGTCGACGTCGAAGACGGGCGCGCGCGTGCGCATCGGCAAGGGCAGCTACTGGATGCCGCCGCAGGGGATGAACTGGGCGTTCCCCTATAGCGCCACCAACTTCGCCAACGGACGCCCGCTGGATTCGACCATCGGCGTGGTCAGCCCCGGCGACGTCGTCTGGGTCAAGAACGCGCATCGGTCGCGGCTGCGGCGCTGGGCGGACTGGACGTACGACGCGAAGAGCGAAGTGCAGTGGATGCCCGCCTTCGACGAACGGAGCCCGCAGGGCGCGCGTCCCAAGACCGTGGAGCTGTCGCTGGAGCAGACGCCGCGGGTCGAGGGATCGATCTTCAGCTACGACCATCACTCGGGCTACGTCGTCGCGATGGTCGGCGGCGAGGACTACGATCGCTCGCAGTTCAACCGCGTCGTGCAGGCCTGCCGCCAGCCCGGGTCCGCGTACAAGCCGATGTACTATTCGCTGGCGCTCGACCGCGGGTACGGCTTCACGTCGCTGCTGAACGACGTCCCGCGCGCCGAGGTCGATCCGATCACCGGCGAGATCTGGACGCCGACCAACCTCAACAACACGATCGAGTACCAGGTCACGCTCGAGTACGCGCTCATCTGGTCGAAGAACGTGCCCGCGGTTCAGCTGTTCAAGCTGGTCGGTGGGCACGAGGTCGAGGCGTGGGCGCGCCGCCTGGGTATCACGACGAAGATCATCCCCGACCAGGCGCTGGCGCTGGGCGCGTCGTGCTCGCGCGCCGACGAGATGACGCGCGCGTTCTCGGCGTTCGCGCGCAACGGCGTGCTGGTCGACCCGGTGTACATTCGCCGCGTGCGCGATCGCAACGGTGTCGTGCTCGAGGACAACACGTCGCTCGGCGATGCCGAGGGGCCGGCCGACGACCGGCTGGACCGCATCGTCTCGCTCGCCGGCAAGCGGCCGAAGCCGGTGATCGCGCCGCGCACGGCTTGGCTGACGTCGACGCTGCTGCGCCACGTGGTCACGCGCGGCCACGCGCCGGCGATCCGCGCCACCGGCCTGCCGGCGGCGGGCAAGACCGGCACGTCGAGCGCGACCATGGACACCTGGTTCATCGGCTACACCTCGCGCTGGATGACCACGACCTGGATGGGCGATGACCTGCGCAAGCGGCCGCTCGGGCAAAAGGACGCGGCCTTCATGCTGACCGTGCCGATGTTCGCGCGCTACATGATGGAGGTGACCGCGGGCCAGCCGCTGCAGGACATCCCCTGGGAGCGGCCGGCGGGCGTCAAGACCAACGACACCGGCGGCAAGCTGCGCACGACCGCCGACGAGGTCCTGGCCGATACCCAGGCGCCGCCCCCGCGACCGGCCGCGGGGACGCCAGCCCCGAGCAAGGCGCCGAGAAGCCCGCCACCCGCCGCGGCGCCGCCACCGGCGGCGTCCGGCAAGAAGCCGGCGCCGCCGCGCTGAACAGCGGCGCTGCGCTCACTCCGCCAGGCGGTTGATCTCGAGGTCGACCGGCACGGCGCGGATGCGAGCGCGCAGCTCGTCGGCGGCGTGCTCGTTCACGCGCGTCGCGGCTTCATGGCCGGCGTAAAGGCTGCCGCCGTAGAACGCCAGCCCGATACCGCCGGAGAGCGCCACCAGCGCGTCCTCATGGCGGTGGAGCGCAAACGCGGTCGTGCCGATGAGAAAGCCGTCGAGCAAGAAGCTGCCCAAGCCGGCGAGCGGGCGCCCCGCGTAGACCTGTCCCAGCCCCGGTACGACACCGAGCGCGAGCGCCAGGCCCGGGCTCTTGTGCGGCAGGCTCGCGCGATCGTCGAGGATCCGGCGCAGCTGCGCGCACGCGACCGCGTCGCAACTGGCGTCGCGCGGATCGAACGACAGCGGCAGATCCGCGGCGCGCGACAGAATGGTCAGGCGCTCCACCCCGGTGACGCCGCCGTCAGCGGCGCGGCGCTCGACCTCGGCGGAGTTGCCGAACAGGTAGGCGACCTCGACCCGCAGCCGCGGCGCCAGGCCGGGCGCCAGCAGCGGCGGCCCGTACCACTGCCCCATGCGCGTGACCCAGTCGTCGACGAGATCGAATTCACCGTGGCGCAGGTAGGCGCCGAGGATCAGGCGCGCACATTCGAAGCCCGCAGGCGTGCCCCGGCGTTCCAGCTCCCGCTGGCGCAGCACGGTGACCGCGCGGAAGTCGTCGCTGCTGCCGAGAAGCTCGCGCACCAGCGGATCGTCGGCGCAGGCGCGGGCGCGCAGCGACCCCAGCGATGCCAGCAGCGCAACGGCGAGCACGAGCCTGAACCTCAGGGGGCACCGTGGAGCCGGCGTTCGACCGGATCGCGGTAGATGAAGTTCCCGTCGGAGGCGAGCGCGCGCGGCAAGAAGCGGTCGATACTATCGCCGCCCGGAGCTGTCAATCGGGGGCCAAAACGAGGGCGATGCCTAGGGCGATGCCATCGGGTCGACGCCCATGAAGCGGGCGACGATCTGGAGGAGGCGCAACGTCTCGCCCTCGCTCGCGGTCTCGCGCAGGTGAATCGTCGTGCCGCTCCGCGACAGCTGCGCGCGCGCCACCAGTGTGCTGAACCCGGTGATCATCACGTAGGGGTTCGTCATGAATCGCTGATGCAGCGACGGCCACGTATCCTCCCAGTGCCTCGCCTGGTCCTCGTCGTCGAATTCGGCGACGACGTCGAGGAATGGGCTCGGCTCGACCCCGATGGACACGGTGATGACGCGCGGGACCTCCATGCCGCCGATCGTCCCGGTTGGCTGTCGCGCGGCGCGAGCGACAGCGGCCGGCGTCCCTGCGTCGGAGGGCCGACCGCGCGACCCGGGATCGACCCCGCGCGCCAGGTTGCGCACACCGAACAGATCGGTCGCGCTGATCATCGCGACCGCGTCAGTGGGCATGATCCCGTCCTCGGCGTCGATGCGACGGAGCAGCGCGCCCCACTGCGGCCCTTCGCCCGCGCCGTCCGCGCCCGCCGACCCGGCGGCGACCGCCGCGGCGGATCCGGCGTCGCTGCCCGAGTCGCGCGCGGTGGCCACGGCGGCGGGCGGGCGCGGCCGTGCCATCGCCAGCAGCAACGGTCGATAGACCGGCGGCGTCACCACCACCAATCCCGGCGCCGGCAACACGATCAGCCGCTCGTCGCGCGAGGCGCTCGGCGCCGGCCGCCGCGCATGCCGTTCGGCGAACGGGCGGTGCCCCTCGGTTCGCCAGTCGAGCGTCCGCCCGGTCGCGCGCGCGCCCCGATCCAGCGCGGCGCGCAGCTCGCCGTCCTTCAGCCGGTGCCGCGCCGCCAGGAACGTGACCGTGTAGTCGAGCGGGTTCGGCGTCGCGATCAGCAAGGCATCGAAGGTCTGGAAGAGGTCGAGCCCGGTCCCATCGAGGAGATCGCGGCGATCGGGCAGGCGCCCGAGAAGCGCGTCGAGCGCGGTCACGTAGGGCGTGCCGCGCAGGCGATCCAGGCGCAAGAGCGCCGTCACCCGCGACCCTTCCGGCCCGTACTGTTCGAGCCGGCTCGCGTGCGGCGCCGCCGACGCGGTGTCGGGCGGCGTCTCGGCGTCGGCGCCCGCCTTGTCGTCGCGCGCCGATTTCTCGCTCGCGAGCTCCCCGTCGGGAGCCGGCGGCCTGGGCGCGTGGAGGCGCGCGGGTGAGCGAGCCTCCTTGGGCTCACGGGCGGCGGGCGGCGGTCCGAGCGGCAGATCGTGGATCTCGTCCATGCGCATTCCCACGATATCGACGTCGATCGGAACGTGGAACGAGAGCCCACTCAACACGAGCGCGCCGACCACGCCACCGACGACCACCAGGTGCGCGGCGATCGACAGAGCGAACGCGGACCCCCAGTGCCGCAGCATTCTGCTGTCAGGGTAGCGCAAAAAGTCGGTCGATTTCGGCGGGCGCCGCGCAACGGCAGCCGTTGACACGGAATGACTGCGCTGGATAGGGTTACGCTGACCTCGGCGGTACCCTTATTTATTCTCGAAAAAGTAGCTTTCAGGAGGTCCTGATGATCATTCCGATTCAGAGGCTGGCTTCTCTGCGGCAGCTCGCTGCGCGCTCGAGTTTGGGCCTGGGCCTGGTCCTGGCGCTGGGGCTGGCCGCGTCGGGCGGCAGCTGTTCCCCGCGCGCGCTGCTCGAGCTCGATGTCAGCGGCGACACCCCGTTTCAATCGGTGACACTGCGTCTCACCGCGGCCGGCACCAGCAAGGACTTCGCGAACGTCACCTTCACCGCGACCATGCCGTACAAGGCCGGTCTCTACGTGGATACCAGCGGCACGGTCCAGGTCGTGGCGCTCGCGCTCGATTCGTCGGGCAACTGCATCGGCGCCGGCACGGCGTCCTTGTCGAGCGTCGCGGCGGGCATGGCGTCGGACGTCACGCCGTTGATGGTCACGCACACCACCGCGTGCACCAGCGTCACCGGAACGGGCGGCAACAACGGAACCGCCGGCAACGGCGCGGGCGGCTCGACGGGCGCGGGCGGCGGCAACGGCTCGGGTGGCAGCGGAAACGGCGCCGGTGGCAGCGGCAACGGCAGCGGCGGCGCCACCGGCAGCGGCGGCATGACCGGCAGCGGCGGCCAACCCGGCGGCACGAACCTGGTCGTGAACGGCGATTTCTCGAACGGCTCCACCGGCTGGGGGCTGCCGGCGATGATGGGCCAGGTCACCCAGAACGTGAACGGCGGGCAGTTCTGCGTGACCGTCGCGCTCGGGTCGGCGACGATCGGTTATCCCTCGGGCGCAGCGTCACCGTTCCCGATCACGGGCGGCGTTCCCTACACCTTCTCGTATCAGGCGTCGTCGACGGGGAACTTGATGATCGAGTCCAAGGTCGGCGACATCAACCCGCCCGCCTACGACGCCACCGGCTCCGACTTCATGAACGAACAGGTCGGCGCGTCGTTGCAGACGATCACCCACACGTTCACGCGCGGCCCGACCGACAGCACCATGGGCGTCGCCTTCAACCTCTCGGGCGGGCCGGGTACGTTCTGCCTCGACAACGTGTCGGTCACGGCGAACTGACGGCGGCGGCCCCGGGCGCGGCGAAGCGGGCCGCCATCACGCGCGCGTCGGGCGCGTGCGCGACGGTCAGCACGACACCGTCGCGTGGCATCTCCTGCGTGAGCCCGACCAGCGCCGCCGACAGGAACGTCGCCGAGACGCGCGCCATCGCTGCCGGATCGCCGGTGGCGTCGGCGGCGATGAGCCGCCCGCCCGGGCGAAGGCTTGGCACCAGGGCCTCGATCCAGCGCGCGGCGGCGGCGGGCTCGAGCCCCGCGACGTTCTCGATGATCATCGCGCCGACCGAGCGCGGCTGCAGCGGCACCTCGGCGCCGCCGACGGCGACCTCGAACGCGCGGCCGGCCTTGAGCGCGCGGCGGCGCGCGCGCTTCACCGCGGCGTGGTCGTCGCTGGCCACCAGCATCAGCACGCGAAGCTCGGTCGAGAGCGTCACGCCCAACCAGAGCGGCCCGAGCACCACGACCGGAGCGGCGCCCTGGGCGCGGCCCGCAATCGCCGTCAGCGACGCCGTGCTGCCCAGCGCACCGGAAAGAAGCGGACCTCTCATGGGCGGCGAAGTTAGCATGGGGTAGACCATGTCCATGAGTCTCTGCGTCGCTCTCACGGGCGAGGGCGCCCGCGCGATCGACGGAGGCGACAGCGCCAGCTCGATCGGCGAAGCCGTGACGATCGGCGAAGCCGTGTCGATCGGCGAAGCCGTGTCGATCGGCGGCAAGGCGCGCGCGCTGCTACAGCTGGCAAGGGCTGGTTACCGCGTGCCGGCGGCGTTCGCGGTCACGGGCGAGCTCTTTCGGTGGCTCCGCGCGGCGGGGCCGTCGCTGCCGGCGGCGCTGCGGGACGCCGGTAACCTGGCGGAGGTCGACCGCGCGCGCGACGCGCTGATCGCGGCGGCCTGGCCACCCGGGTTCCTGGGCGAGCTCGACCGCCACCTCGACCGGCTGGCGCCGCGCGACGCAGGCGCGCGGTTTTCGGTGCGGTCGTCGTTCGCCGGCGAGGACCGCGGCGACGCGCTCGCCGCGGGCGTCTACGAGTCGGTCGTCGGGGTCGCCCGCGCCGGCGTGCCGGCGGCGATCCGGCGCGTGCTGGCGTCGGGGCTGTCGCCGGGCGCCGTCGCGTACGCGCACGCGCGCCGCGGACAGGCGGGTCCCAGCGATCCCGACGCGGCGGTGCTCATCCATGGCTACGTCGACGGTGGAGCGGCGGGCAGCGCCGCCTTCGATCCGGCGGGCGGACAACCGCCCGTCGTCGAAGTCGCGGGCGGTGGCGTCATTGGCGTGGGCGTTCGGGCCGAGCTCGAGCGTGTGCTCGGAGAGCTGGCCGTGCGCCAGGGGCACGCCGTCGAGATCGAGTGGGTGCTCGCGGGCGCGCAGCTGGTCTTGCTACAGCTGCGCGCGTACATCGCCCCACCGGCGCCACGGACGTCGACAGGGGGGCCGGGCGCGGCGCTGGGGCCGGGCGCGTGGCGGTGGGACGCCGCCCACAACCCGCTGCCGCTGTCGCCGGCGCAGGCGGGGTTGGTCGCGCTGGTCGACGCGCGCTGCCGCATCGGCATCCGCCAGCGGGTCGCCGGTGGTTACCTGTACTCCGCGCCCGACGGCCCGGCACCCTCGCGCACGATTGACGCCGGCGCCGTCGGAGGCGAGCTGGCGGCGCTGATCGAGCGGTTCGAAGCCTGGTCGCGCGCGGGCGCCTTGCCGCCGCCGCTGGAAGAGACCCTGGCGATCTTCCTCGAGATGTACGACGCCATCTATGGCGTGATCCAGCCCGCCGCGCGACGGGCGACGCGCGCCCTCGACGATTTCCTGCGCCAGCACATCGGAGAACGATCGGATGAGGTTCTGCGGTCGCTCTACGCAGCTGTTCCGTCGATGGCCGAGGAGCGGCACGCGCGAGCGAGCGAGCTGCGAGGCGCGGCGTCTGACGAGGCGCGGGCCGCCGCGCTTGCCGCGTACCTGGCGCGCTTCGGCGACGAGGCGCCGGTCTGGGACGTCGCCGTTCCGACGTATCGAGAGGATCCGGCGCGGCTGTTGTCGTTGACGCCCGCACATCCGACGGAGGCGGGCGCCGCGCCGGCGATCAGCGAGCCGTCGCGGACCTGGCAGGGCGCCGCGCGAGAGCTTGTCGAGCCGCTGTCACCGGCCGAGAAAGCGACGTTCGCGACGCTGCTCGTGGAGGCGCGGCGCGCGCGCGCCGCGGGCGAGGACGATGATTGGCTCTACGCGCGCGTACAGGCTGCTGTGCGCGGGGCGCTGCGCCGCGAGGGGGAACGCCTGACCGCGACCGGTGTGCTCGCGGCGCCCGACGATATCTTCTGGCTGCCGTTCGAGCGCGTGCGCGCGCTCGCGAGCGGCGAGGTACCGACCGCCCGCGAGGATCTGCGAGAGCCGGTCGCGACGGCACGCGCGGAGCACGCGCGCGCGCTTCAGGACCCGCCCGTGACGGCCGCCGGAGGAGGGTCGCCATGCGCGGGTACCG
>Ga0265338_10005867_pt1 | contig 15839 bp, 13 predicted proteins | sample 42126metaG_FD_193579 | JGI IMG/M metagenome (GOLD analysis project Ga0265338, IMG submission 193579) | Rhizosphere microbial communities from Carex aquatilis grown in University of Washington, Seatle, WA, United States - 4-21-26 metaG | ecosystem: Host-associated > Plants > Roots > Rhizosphere... | reverse complement strand
TCCTCACATATTTTTATTTCGTTGGGGGAGTCAGTATGATTGTAAATAGACCCGAAGCCCAGGGCAACTACCATCCGTTCCCGATTCTTCCCAAAGAAATAAAAATATGTGAGGAGAATACTCTCAGACAAAGCAGCAACGTCATGCTCGGGGATTGGGATAACAGGACATTTTTCAATAAGTTCACCTTTTTTGATAGCAACTCTTGCAAAAACACCCCTGCCTGCTTCAGGCATAAGGGATTGGGAAATATATAATTTATCTGAAGAAAAGATGTGTTTGATAAGCAATTATACCATACCATAGCCTCATTGTTCGTTTCCTGAGACATCCAATAGTTTCTTTGTCATATTTCTGATATAATTTATTTTGAGAAAGGAGGTATTATAATTTATGACCGGAAAAGTAAAAACTAAAATGGATAAAGGATTTGGATTTATAAGTCGTGAAGGCGGAGAAAAAGATCTATTTTTTCATTCTAATGATTTAAAAGGTATAACATTTGACGAAATTCAAGTTGGCGATACAGTCAGCTTTGAAGTTGTTAATGGTGACAGAGGCCCTGCCGCAAAAAATGTAACACGAGGCTAATTCTTACCTTTTACCATTAAAAGCTCATGTAATCATGAGCTTTTTTTGTGGAATAATATGCATAAGTTTTGAAATATCTATTGAGTCTCCGGATACAGCCATTTGCGCAGAAGCTTGGTTAACTGGGGCATGATGATATAGGTCAAAGCAGGAGTAAGTATCAACGACAGCACAACAGGACGTAATAAAAGAGGAATTTCTCTAAAATACCCTACAAGATAGGCCTGATACAATAATCCTATTGGATAAATGCCAATCATTGTGGCAATTACCATTTTCCAGCGCGGTGGCGGCTTCATCGTCATTCTGCCAGGAAGAGTAAACCATGTTTCAAGTCCGGTGACATTCTGAAGACGGTTGGGATTTTGTTCTTTGACAAGAGGAAGAACTTTTTTGATAAGACGCTTTCTAATCTGTGATTTGAGCCACTTGTTGGAATCCTCAACGTCAAAAAATTTAAGAATAACAACGTATTCCCTGCCATTGCTGTCCGTACGTATCCAGTTACTTCCGAGATGTCCCTCAAAATGTCTAACCGCATCGGTGATTTCATGAGCCCATTCCTCAAATTCTTTTTCGTGGCCTTTATTGACAGTAAAAGAAAAAACCAGGGTAACAGGTTCCACCTGCGTATGATGATGAGAAGACTTTTTGTCCATAATCTCAGTTTGTCCTATTATAGCAATAATTTTTTGAAAAAATAGACTTCTTGTTTAAAGTATTATCTTGCGCTAATATAGAACTCTGAGAGGAGGTGAGAATATGGCTGATGATCAAAAAACATATGTCTGTCTCGGCACTTGCCAGGCAGTCATCACTGAAGAACAATACAAAAATGGTCTGACCCAATGCGGTGCAGAGAGTTGCACACTCAAAGGACATCCATTCGTTGAAGGGAAAAAGAATCCAGAGACTGGCAAAAACGAAGCGACAGAAGAATAGGAATTTATTCTTTCATCAAGGTAGCAATCTTTTGCATGGTAGTATAATTGCGAATTGTGATTTCTTTATAAATCTTTTTGCTTGCAAATTTGGAAAAGCTGCTGTTGGTAATGCCAGAAAGAAGTGTAGTCATATAGACAACGCCGTCACCAATTTTGAGAGAATCAATGCCTTCTCTCAAGGTAATTTGCTCGGCAACCTGTTGTGCTGTTGTTGGTTCTTTCACAAAGGCAAGATAGCACCGCAAATCGTTTTCTTTTTTCCATTCATCAGGAATATTTTCCAATACTTTTATGAGTTGTGATTCTGATCTGATAACAATTCGTGAAAAGATGTGAAACTTTTTGACAATTACTTCTTCCATTTTCGCGGCCAGTTTTTCTGTATCTTTTTCATCCGATGCAAAGAGAACATTGCCGCTTTGGATAAACGTCTTCACAGTGAGAAACCCATTTTCAAGAAGCGCTCCTTTTAGATCAGCCATTTTGATCATACTGTTCCCGCCGACATTGATCCCCCGAAGAAGAGCTAGATATTTCATATTATATGTGATATATAATACACTAATGGCAGTTAAAAATCCCATTATTCAAAAGCTTCTTCATAAATACCGCGAAATATCCCTTCTCAATCATGTCAATGCAATTCTCAACTGGGATCTTAATGTTAATCTTCCAAGTAAAGCCGCACAAAGCAGGGCAGAGCAAGTAGCGTATATGACTAATCTCATGACCGAAAAATGGCATGATAAGGAATTCAGATCTCTTGTAGAGTCAGTACAGCAGGAAAAAGATCTCACCCACGAAGAAAAAGCGATTGTCAGAAATATTATTCACGCAACCAAATTTTATTATAGCGTACCGAAAGAACTCATCGTCAAAAAAGAAAAAGTGTCGGCTGAAGCTTTTTCTGTCTGGGCGCAAGCAAGAGAAGAAAATGATTTCAAAAAATTCCAACCACATCTGGAGAAAATCTTCGAATTGACCCGAGAAACTGCAGACTATCTGAAATACGAAAAAAATCCTTATGATGCGTTGCTGGATCAATACGAACCGGAGTTAACTGCAGAGGATTGTAAAATTTTATTTGACGGACTGAAAAAAGAAATCACACCACTGATAAAAAAAATTGTCAACAGTAAAGATTACACAGACACCATTCCCTTCGTAAATAGTAATCAGCATTATTCCCAAGTTGATCAGAAAAAGATTATCGATTATATCATCCACAAAATGGGCTTTGATATGACATCTGGAAGGATCGACATCTCACCGCATCCATTCACGACATCACTTGCTCCACATGATGTCCGGGTAACGACAAGTTACAATAATCGGGATTTTCGCGAATCGTTCACTGCAGTAATGCATGAAGCAGGTCATGGCTTGTATGAACAACGCATCAATCCGAAATACGCGCATACTCCGCTTGAGGGAGGCGTGTCACTTGGCATTCATGAATCACTCTCACGTTTTTGGGAAAATATGATCGGGAAGAATCCTCACTTCATCAACTCTATCACTCCGCTTTTCCAAACGCTCTATGGTCATCAATTGGGTCGGATCAAAGAGCATACGTTGGTACATGCATTTAATATAGTTGCGCCGAGTCTCATTCGTATTCATGCCGATGAGGTCAGTTATTCACTCCATATTATTTTGCGATTTGAGATGGAGAATGAACTGATCAATGGTAAGTTGCTCGTAAAAGATGCACCCGAGGCCTGGCGGGAAAAATCAAAAAAACTCTTTGGCATACAACCGGAAACAGACAAAGAAGGAATCTTGCAAGACGTCCATTGGACCTATGGCGCAATCGGCTACTTCCCATCGTATGCTATGGGAAATATCTATGGCGCACAATTTCTGAATACAATGAAAAAGTCAGTCAATCTTGATGATGAACTTGCAAAAAATAATCTCAAACCCATCAAAGACTGGCTGGATGATCATATTCACACCCATGGCAGTTTGTATTTTCCAAAAGAATTACTCGAGCGAGTCACAGGAGAAAAAATTAATCATAAATACTTTATCGATTATCTCACAAAAAAATATTCACAAATTTACGCACTATAAAAACCTCGACAAAGAATTATTTTTAGGCTGAGTACTATTGACTCTCATAACACCATTACCATATAATCCCATAGTCATGCGTGGCTTAGAATTTCTTTCTCGTTCAAGAATACCAGTGATAACTCCTGGCGCTGCCCGTGCGCGAGAAATTACCCGAAGAATTGGAATGGCTGGGATTTTGCCGGAGCAAAAACCATTGCCTCGTGAACTCATTGAAGCAGCATTTATCTCTGAAAATAAAAATACTATAAAGCTTATGGGTCCACTATTTCAGAATTCCCCACGGGGAGTACTTTCGGGTTTTTCAACAGAAATTATACCTGCTTTAGCACCTAGTACTAGTTTAACTCGGCAAGAAACATACGATGTATTTCTTCTTAATTCAGAAATGAGACGAGCCATACAAAGAAGAGAAAAAAATAGATTAAAACCACCGGAAGAAGTTGCATCAACTGCTGAAGAAGATAGACATGACATACCGACTGAAATAGCAAGTCAAGCCATACATATCAACACACCTCAAGGTAGTGGATGGATTCCTGTTGAAGCAACTCATGATTTAGAAAAAGATGATCTTTCAGAAATTGAAGAAATATTTTTTGTGAAGCATGGAGTAAAAAGAAATGTTAAAGATTATTTCCAATTCATGAAAGATGCCTTAGGAAAAAATTTTGATCCAAGAAAAACTCTTATAATTTCTACGCAATTTACAAATGAGATTGACTTAGAAGGAAAAGATCGTCTCTGGCAAGGAAGATATAATGGAGACGAAGGTATCGATCCAAAACAGGTGCTCCATTACGGATTTAACGATTGGAGAGGAGCCGAACCTGCACAAAATCCGACAGCACCAGTTGATTCTTTTACTGCAATGGATGCAGTAATTGAGCACATCATTGAAAAAACACCAAAAGTAAGAGCGCTTCGCTTCAGAGGAAATTCAGAGGGTGGACAAATGCTGGATCGATATCTTGCTTATAGTAAAGTGCTAAAAGAATTAGAAAAAGATAAAATTTTTGTCAACAATGAATGGAAACCAAAAATAGAAATTGAAGGATTCGTCTCAAATCCAGGTACTGTTCACTACTTTGACCCTATCAGACCTGATCTTATTCTCAGAACTGAAGACTCGTCCGATTGGAAATTTGATTGGATAGAATTTCCAGAAAATTCTGAGGTGAATATATGGCCTTTTGGATTATATGACCCTCCACCTTATATTATAGATTACTTGACAGAATATTCTGCTGAAGTAGCATGTGAGGACTATATAAGACGTGTTACCCTAGGAGTTGGAACTCTAGATAATGAATTAGGAGGATCTCAACTACCTGTTGGTCCAGGATTTGCATATTTTTCACAAGGGTTAACAAGACTGGAAAGAGTACTTGGAAAACATGCATATATTAAAATGCTTGATGAAAAATTTCAACATAATCTTCAAATATTTCTTGCTGACGGAGTAGCTCATGATGGAAGAAGCATGATTAAAGCTTACGAAATTAGCAGACATTTCTACAATTTTTATAAAAAGTATGATGATAACCCTGTTTGATTACATTAAGATGATATTGTTACAAACTAAACAAAGCTATATTTTATTAAACCGTCAGATTATCTCCATTTCTCTTAAGCCATGTCCGATATTCGCGATAAAGTGGATACATCTTACGAACTGTTTCCCAAAATGACTTTGAATGATTCATTTCCGACAAATGCGCCAGTTCATGCGTCACAACATAATCAATTACTTCAATGGGCGCCATTACAAGTTTCCAGTTGAAATTTAATGTCTTGTTGCTGCTGCATGATCCCCAACGGGTTTCAGCGCTGGTAATTGCAACAGAACGATAATGCAGACCAGCTTTTTTCGCATACAACGAAACCCGTTCAACGATAATTTTCCGCGCTTGTTGTTTATACCAACTGATGAGGTATGTTTTGAAAAATTTTTCATTATAATTTGCGACATACAACTTATCCGAAACTTCTATCAACTCTTTTTGTCCCGGACGAATAGACAACCGATATTGTTTGCCTAAATAAAGATACACTCCCTCGGGCATTTTCTCTTTCTGACGGGCAAGCATTTTAGCTTGGGCATTTTGTATCCAATCTTTTTTTTCTTCCAGAATTTTTGGAATATGTGATTTTGGGAAAAAGTAGGGGATAGTAACTTTTATTGTCGCGTCTTGCAAAACCTGAATGCCAACCGATGTTCTTTTTCTTGACCTAACTACCAAAACATTATCCATAAAAGCAGTCTATTATAGCATGTCTTTTAAAGTCATTTAGCCTTACTTGTGGTATAATAGGACCCTATGAAGCAGCTTCTTGCAGCAGTTGCTGTCGTTATCGTTATCATTAGTCTTCTGGCAGTTTATTTTACATGGTCACAGGTTGAATCGGAATCAAATCGACTGACATCAGATATTCAATACCGTTCGTATCTTGTGGACGAAAGTCTGAAAGAATCTGTCGAGCCAAATTTCATCAATAAATCAAATCTGTATCTCCAATCAGTGGTTGATAAATTTGTCGACAAACAGCGCCTTGCCGGTATTGGTATTGTTGATAATACGGGGAAATACGTGGCTGCATCATCATCGCTGACAAACAGTTTAAAATCCTCCAAACAAACGAATACAATCGTAACGGACGCAATGGATGGAGATCAGGATAATGGAGGATTTGTCGCGGTGAACAACAAAACCTTCTATATTTATGCGTCCCCGTTACATGACAAAAAGAGTGTCGTTGGAGCGCTTATTGTCTTTCAAAATGCAGGATATATGAATACACAACTGAGCAGCATCTGGACCAGTGATCTGACACGCTTACTCATTCAAGCCTTCCTTCTTGCCCTTGCTATTCTTGTTATTCTCAGATGGCTTATATTCATCCCACTCAGAAATCTTGTTGAATCTCTCAAAGTTTCAGGAAGAAATAGCGGCAAAGAGAGCACGAGTAAAATATTTAATAATCCTTTTTTGGGACCACTTATGAAAGAAGTAGGCAATATCCAACAAAATCTGATTGAAGCGCGTATCGCTGCAAGCGAAGAGGCTCGACTCAGACTGAAAAAATTTGATTCCCCATGGACGACTGAAAGATTGAAAGCATTTGTCACCGATATTCTCAAAGACAGAAAAATTTTTGTTGTTTCCAACCGAGAGCCGTATGTTCATACCAAAGAAGGCAATACGATTAAATATCATTTCCCGGCAAGTGGTATGGTAACAGCAATCGAGCCAATCATGCAGGCAACGGGTGGTATGTGGATTGCGTATGGAGGAGGCAATGCTGATAAACTTGTCGTTGATGAGGCTGATGATATTGGTGTTCCGCCAGATGATCCCTTATATACCTTAAAACGTGTCTGGCTTACCGATGAAGAAGTGAAGGGATTCTATGACGGATTTTCCAATGAAGGACTGTGGCCGCTTTGCCATATCGCGCACACACGGCCAATTTTCCGCAAAGACGATTGGAAGGAATATGTCCAGGTGAATGAAAAATTTGCCAAGACAGTTTTGAAAGCAATCAAAAATGAACAAAGTCCTATTGTGCTCGTACAGGATTTTCATTTTGCATTACTCCCGCGCCTTATCAAAGAAAAACGGCCGGATGCGACAATCGGTATTTTCTGGCATATTCCATGGCCAAATGCAGAATCATTTAGTATCTGTCCGTGGAAGAAGGAAATTATCGATGGCATGCTGGGAGCAGACATCATAGGCTTTCATACACAACTGCACTGCAATAATTTTATCAATACTGTCGGACGGGAACTTGAAGCGCTTATCGATCTGGACCAATTTACCGTAACAAAAAATAATCATCAAACTTCAATCAAACCATTCCCAATCAGTATCGCATTTACCAAACGCGGCAGTGTCAGTCTAAAAGAACAAGAAGCACAGAGCAAAGAAGCACTGCGGAAATTGGGCGTAAAGACAGAATATGTAGGAATTGGTGTTGATCGACTGGATTATACTAAAGGTATTATTGAACGACTCCATGCAATTGAAATTTTTCTTACGAAATATCCCGCCTACATCGGTAAATTTACCTTTGTCCAAATCTCAGCGCCAAGCCGCAAAGATATTAAAGAATACAAAAATTTTGCAGAGCGTGTAGAAAACGAGATAAACCGGATCAATAATAAATTCAGAAAAAATGACTGGCGCCCAATTCTTTTCCTGCATAAATATCATAGTCATGAAGCGATTTATCCGTTATACCGCGCCGCAAATCTTGCACTTGTAACGTCTCTGCATGACGGGATGAATTTGGTTGCCAAGGAATTTGTCGCAGCGCGTGATGATGAGAAAGGTGTTTTGATCCTTAGTCAATTTGCTGGAGCTTCTCGGGAATTGCGGGATGCGCTGATTGTGAATCCTTACAATGGAGAGCAAACTGCTGAAGCAATTCATACGGCACTCACCATGAGAAGGGCAGAGCAAACCGAACGCATGAAACGAATGAGGGAAATTCTCAAAAGCTACAACGTCTACCGCTGGTCAGCAGAATTCCTCAAGACAATGGTGGAGTTGGTGTAAGATCTTTAAGAAGCCAAATTCACTAAAATTAATATTCACAAAGATTCCATTATCCTGATTACATATATTAAGATAAATTAATCGAATATATTGCTGTAACAATATAAATGGGATATAATACTCTACAATGAGAATTAAATTTGATGGAGATCCAGTCCCTTTTCTCGATAGAGCCCGAGAAACAGGAAATTTATCCGATCTAGTCCTCGCTGAACAGGCGCTTGAGCATACTGTAGTAAGCGGAGCTGATCTTATACAAGTTACAGCGTGGCGGCGACTTCTGGAAGCAGCAGCATTAGAGGATCCAGCAACGCGTATTATATTTTCGGGAGCTGTCATGCTCGATGAAGTAAATCCTGATTTCCATTCACGCGGCGTAATTGTAGAAAAACCGATGGAAGCGAGACCCACCGGAAACATCATTTCCTTAGAAGTTGCAATGAGAGATCCACTTTTTAAGCAAACCTCCGGCTCGGAAATGGTAAAAAGAGCACGCTATACCGCTGTCGGAGCTATACCAGCACTAACTGATCGAAACCTTGTTGCAGGTAGCGCGGAATACGCGCTACGAGAATATAGAGGTAGAACGGTAGTATCTCGTCAGGTTCCTTTATTTATGGAATATGCTGACCCTGTTGGGATACGCCATTTGCATTACAATACGAGAAAAAGTATGGCAGAGACAGCAAGAAAAGTACAACTTAGATAATTTCCTTCTGTCTCTTATTTGACACAAAGCTAGAGTTAGCCTATAATTAGAATGCCTCAAAGAAAAATTTAGCCTTGCTCATTTTGTGTCTTTTTGGTGTAATAATACTATGGCAGATATTCGTCTACATAATCCTGTGAAGAAAAACTTTTTAAAAAAATGGTATAGCAACACAACCGGATATATCAAACGAAAACCTCTGGGAAGTTTCTTTATCACGCTTGGACTTCTTTTTATAATCATCATTATTGGACACGTTGCAAATCAACCCAAACAACAAGCAACGCCACCAGTGCCGCCCAAAACAGTTACTCTCTTCAGCATTGGAGAAGCACCCAAGGCAACATTCCAGGCAAAAATAGAAAAAGCAGGCGTTATCAAAATAATTGCTCAAGCAGGAGGAGTTGTCCAATCTGTTTCTGTCACCGATGGATCAACTGTTAAAAAAGGGAAACAGCTTATCGCTCTTTCATCAAACTACCAGGGAGGAAACGCGCTTGCTCTCCAAGCACAAGTTGCCCAAGCACAATATCAAAACGTCGTGGATACGTTCGGGCAGCAACAAGACACAATCAACAAACAGAAAGCAATTGCAGATGCAACGCTCAATAATTACTATGACCAACAATCAATCGCGAGTCAATCAGCAAACAATACATCATCACTCATCAATTCAAACCAATCAGTTCTTGATTTCTTAAATCAACAATTAACTGCTGACCAAAATAACGGTACGTCATCAGCAACAATAAATACTGAACAGTCCCAAATTAACACACTGCAAGGTGCACAAAATAGTATGAAAGCATCGCTCTCAAATATCCAAGAACAAACAGATACTGGGAAACCACAAGGGCAGCTTTCCACAACGCAACATGATCTCACAATCGACCAACTTAACTTGCAAGAAAAATCACTGGAACTCAATAAAGAAGTCACAGGTTTACAAGCAGCACTTGCGCAAGTAAGTGCTGATACGATGCTTCCGGCAAGTCCTGTTAATGGAGTTGTCGAAAGAGTTTTTGTCCACCCCGGAGAGTTAGTATCGCCTGGGACAGAACTTGCGGTTGTTACGGCAGATGAAGCAAGTTCACAGACAGTTGCGGTTGCCGATGTTCCTGCGCAAATTGCTCAGAATATTTCAAGAGTCGAATCGAGTAATTTAGTTATTGAAGGAACATCTTATTCACTCAAACCGTTTTATGTTTCAACTGATGCAACAGACGGTTTACTCTACTCAATTTTTTATACCGTACCTGATGCTGAATCATCCTTAGTAACTGATGGGCAATATGTCAGTGTCGCTATTCCGATTGGCTCCGCCAAGACAGGAGTGACAGTACCTTTTGTACCCATCGATGCTGTGTATCAAACACAAAACTCAAATTATTTACTCGTTGATGAGAATAATAAAGCAGTTTCCCGCCAGGTATCAGTTGGCAATGTCTTTGGAAGTTATATTGAAATAACGAACGGTCTGCAATTAGGTGATCAAGTAATTCTCAATAGAAACATCGTCGCGGGAGACAAGGTAACGACAGAATGATTACATCATATCTTAAACAACTCAAATTTGATCCACAATTAAATAAGTCCATTATTGCAGGCTATCTTCGTAACCCTCGGCTGGTCATTTTGCTTGTGCTGATTACAACTATCTTTGGTATTTTCAGTTTTGTCAGCTTACCCAGAGTACTTAATCCTGATATTAATATCGCCATTGTCACGGTAACCACCACACTGCCTGGCGCGGGTCCCGACGATGTAGAATCACTCCTGACTATTCCTATCGAACAGGCAGTCAGCAATGTTTCTAACATCGACACTTTGACATCAACATCACAAAATTCCGTCTCTTCCGTCACTATTCAATTTCTCTCAGGCGTTGATCCTGATAAAGCTGCTTCTGATGTCCAAGCACAAGTACAAAGTGTTGGCAATTTACCCAAGACTTCCACAACTCCTCATGTGGAGAAACTTGATTTCCAGAACGCCCCTGTCTGGATTTTTACCGTAAGCGGCAGTGATCCAGCTTCTCTTGTGCGGTTCGGCAGGGGATTGCGGGATACATTAAAAGATGTCGCAACGTTAAATACTATTTCAACAGACGGTTTGGACAATCAGGAAATTCAAGTGACCATCAAACCGGATGCCATCACTACCTACGGTATCAATCCTCAATCGCTTTCACAAACCGTGACGACTGCCATCAATTCACAACCCGCAGGAAATATTAATACTGCAAATTCTTCCTTCTCACTAACCATTGATCCAACGATCACAAGCGTTGAAGACCTCAGAAATCTGAGAATTACTTTGGGTAACGGTGAAAGTGTTCTGCTCTCAGATATTGCGGATGTTGCAGTCAGACAGCAACCAGGTGTAGCGGACTCATATGTTGCTGATCCGACTCATAAAGCAAGTCAGGCAGTAACGTTTAGTGTCTTTAAGAAAAGTACCGCAAACATTACGACAGCAGACCAGGACGCTCAGAATGCAGTCAAAGCCTATGCAGGGAAATATCCGGGACAATTCAAAATCTCCACAGTCGAGGATATCGGTGGCATGATTGATAAACAGTTCAGTGATCTGGTCCGGGATCTTATTGTGACATTCTGTTTGGTCTTTTTGGTGATAGTCGTTTTCCTTGGGACAAGACAGGCAATTGTTGCGGCATCAGCAATCCCGATGACCTTTCTTATTACCTTCATTGTTATGAATGGAACAGGCGTTGAATTAAGTTTCATCGCGTTCTTTTCACTATTACTTGCACTGGGTCTGTTGGTTGACGATACAATTGTTATTATTTCCGCGATCTCATCGTATTACCGAACAGGAAAGTTCTCTCCTATGGAAGCGGGTCTTCTTGTCTGGCGGGATTTCAAAACCGCAATTTCTACAACAACGCTGACAACAGTATGGGCGTTTGTACCACTCCTTTTAGCAACAGGTATCATTGGAGAATTTATTAAACCAATTCCTATTGTTGTCTCAACTGCGCTTCTGGGATCATATGGTGTTGCTATGTTTATCACGCTACCAATTGTAATTATTATCCTTAAACCAAGCTATCCATATCGTGTGGTTTTTCTTATCAGATCAGTCATATTGCTTCTTATTATTGCTATCTTTTTTGCGATCGCTCCAAAAGGAATCTATTTGATTCCAGCAATTTTGCTTTTTATTCTCAATATCTTCATTTATTTTCAGGTGAGGACTATGCTTTTTGTGAAGTTAAAAGCGTGGTTCGCAAAACGCTTCGGATCAAAGAAGCAAATACAGCAAGCACCAAGAATAAATTTCCAGCAATATTTCGATCGCGGTATTATTAGTTTTGATGTAATTGGTGAGAAATACCGCTATATTATCGGCAAAATTCTTTCAAGCAAAACAAACAGGCGAAAAATCCTGATAATGGTAATCATTTTTTCACTATTCTCCTATCTTTTGTTGCCGCTCGGTTTTGTGCAAAATTCTTTTTTCCCGGCAAGTGCTGAGCAATCATTCCAGATTCAACTCGAAATGCCTGCAGGTACCAATACTCAAACAACACAAACAGAAGCTTTGAAAATCCTCAATGATGTCAGAAAATATCCTGAAGTACAGCTTGCCCAAATGAGTGTCGGTTCCGGTGCAGATACGGGTTTTGGCGCGAGCGGGGGAGGAAGTAATCTTGCGACAATCACCATTTCACTTCCTGATCCTAGTGAACAAAAGATTTCATCTATTGATATCGCGCAAGAAGTCCGGAATAAATATGCAAATTATCAAAAAGGAACCCTCTCAGTCATTGAAGAGAGCGGGGGACCACCGGCTGGTGCTGATGTCCAAATCAAACTTTTTGGGAGTGACCTTGCAACTCTTGACAACTACGCAAACAAAATCGAAACTTATCTGCAAAAACAACCTGGTGTGACTAATATTGATAAGTCCGTTAAAACTGGAACGAGCAAGATTGTCTTTGTCCCCGATCAGCAAGAAATGCTTGATGCTGGAGTCACGCAGGACCAAGTTGGCTCCTGGCTTCGCAATTATGGCAGCGGTACAACGCTTGACAGCAATGTTAAACTTGAACAAGGTAATACACAAGATCAAGATATTGTTCTTAGAACAGATACTAGCCCTCAAACCGTCCAGGGACTTGGATCAATTATGATTCCAACGACAAATGGTGGATCAGTGCCTTTGCTTTCTTTGGGAACACTAACTATTAAACCTAATCCGACACTTATCACGCGGGAAGATCAAAAGAGAACAATCTCAGTTACAGCAAGTGTAACAAAAGGATATAACTCAACAGAAATTAATAGCAAACTCGAAAAGTATGCTGATTCACTTAATCTGCCTGATGGATATTCCTGGTCGACAGGTGGCGCCAATCAGCAAAACGAACAATCAGTCATCTCTATTCTTGAAGCAATGCTTCTGTCGTTCATGTTGATTATTATCACGATGGTATTGCAGTTCCATTCATTCAGAAAAGCGCTCATAGTGATGCTGGTTATCCCGCTTTCTGTTTCAGGTGTATTCATTGTTTTTTCTGTCACACAAACACCACTTTCATTCCCAGCACTTATTGGTATTCTGGCGCTTTTTGGTATTGTCGTCAAAAATTCAATTCTTATCGTTGATAAAATAAATCAGAATCTTCGAGCGGGATTGGACTTTCAAATAGCTATTATCGATGGGGCAGAATCACGACTTGAACCGATTGCTTTGACAACAATGGCGGGCATTCTCGGGCTTATCCCGATCACACTGTCGAATGCGCTCTGGCAGGGATTAGGAGGCGCTATCATCTCAGGATTAATGTTCTCAGGATCTATCATGCTGTTTCTGATTCCTGTGGTATATTATTTGATCTTCAATTCCTCGGAAGGGAAGAAAAATTCTTAAATCTTAAACTTCAATTGAGAAGATATTTATTCAATTTGTGGAGGAGTTCTTCTATATCAAACGGCTTGGGGAGATAATCATCTGCGCCTGAATCTTTCAGTGCGTCCTTCATATTGCTGCTTGCTGAAATCATAATTACCGGAATATCTTTTGTCGCAGCAGTTTTTTTAATTGCTCTGCAAATATCTCTTCCATCTAGACCTGACATATAGACATCAAGTAAAAGAAGTTTTGGCTGATGAGATAATAATTTTGAGATAACCATACCATCTGACACTGTTTCTACTTCAAATCCATATAATTCAAGCATCATTTTCATTGCATCAAGAATTGCAAGGTCATCATCGGCAATAACTATTTTATGTTTTTTGTTCGGCATCTGTGTTGTATGGGGCTGAACACTCCCAATAATATTTTTCTGTTGCATACTTTTATAATAAGTCCATAGTATGAGAATTGTGTAATAAGTCGTTACCTCTGGACAACTGAAGGTGTGACCTTTGATTTATAAAAAAAGACGCTGATGATACTAATTGTTACTAATGGAGTAACCCATTCAGGGATCGCAAAACCAAAACTATCTAGCACCATAACACACCCTAAGAAAAAAATTGAATACATCGCACCATTTTCCAGATACTTATATTTTTGGATCTTCTCAACATTCCTTAATGTTATTTCACGCACGACGTATGCTCCAATACCGCTTCCTATAAAAATAAGAAGAACAGATAATGTAAACGCAAAAGCACCGACAACGCCATCAATAGAAAATGTGGCGTCAATTACTTCAAGATACAAAAGCTTGCTAAGATCAGAACTGCCATTTCCTGAGAGTAATTCTTTTTCAGCAGTTTTGGCGTTTTCTTTAAAACCATTCGTGATAAAAAATGCTGCCGAACCAACAGCTGCGCTAAAGGCCATGAACGGATGAACCTGTAAAGACAACCAAACAAGTCCCGTTAGTAGAATTGACACAACAGCATAAAACCAGACCCCTTTTGAAAAAATAAATTGCTCCCCGGCAAGTCCGAAATTCTTTTTCTCCAGAAAAAGCCAGTGAAAAAATAACAAGAGAAGAAAGGTGCCTCCACCGATAAGCAGCAGCGGAGCAGAGGCTTCAATAGATTGTCTGATACTCAGATCAGAGCTAAATGTTGCCGACAGCGCACCTACTGGACCGATCCCAGGATTTGCCATCCAAATAATAAAAAAGGGCAGCAATCCACGGATAAGAAAAACAGCGATAATAAGCCCATAGGTCAAAAACCAGCGTTTTGCACGCTTGCTCATCGTTGCAAGTACTTGAGCATTGATGACAGCATTATCAATACTGCTGACTGTTTCAAAAAGTGCGAGTCCAATAATAACAAGAATACTCGTGAACATATAACTAATTATACCGTAATATTTGACAAAAAATGAATGAAGGTTTATTATTTTATTCATGTTACTCTGTCATCTCCGCGTAGGTCTTTGATACCCGTATGGGTGCGGAGGTCCAGCTTGTCAAAATTAAGGATCTCGTCTTTCCTCGCAAGAGGACTTGCACTACACGAGGACTATCCACTTCGTGGGGTCGCTTCCTCGAAGCGGCGCACGGGAATGACAAAATAAGAAACTGAGTAACATGAATAAATAAAAATTCTATGAAAAAAACTACAATATCAGATAAACAAACAGCGCTTCTTGTAATGGATGTCCAGACACGAATTGTCGGAATGATCGAAGACCATGATAAGCTTATCCAAAATATTCAAAAAGCAATAAAACATGCGCATCAAAACGAAATTCCTGTTATCTATATTGTCGTCCAATTTAGAGAAGGATTTCCTGAAGTCAGTCCAAATAATAAATCCTTTTCAGTGATTAAAAGTAGACAAGATGCTTTTGCGGATCCCGAGCAAATGGCAATTTTCAAAGATGTTACTCCTGAAAAAGACGATATCGTCGTTACCAAAAGGCGAGTCAGTGCTTTTACTGGAAGCGATCTTGAAGTGGTTTTACGTTCGCTTGGCGTGAATAAGCTTGTTCTTAGTGGCATTGCAACAAGCGGAGTTG
>Ga0265338_10005866_pt1 | contig 15841 bp, 18 predicted proteins | sample 42126metaG_FD_193579 | JGI IMG/M metagenome (GOLD analysis project Ga0265338, IMG submission 193579) | Rhizosphere microbial communities from Carex aquatilis grown in University of Washington, Seatle, WA, United States - 4-21-26 metaG | ecosystem: Host-associated > Plants > Roots > Rhizosphere... | reverse complement strand
CGAGCGCGAAATCTGCGCGTCGGATTGCGGGCCGCTGCGCGCGGGCGTGATCTGCCAGTACCAGCCGGAATAAACGCGTTCGAAGCGGGGATCGGTAAAACGGCCCTGCAGTGAAACCTGGCCCGCCGGTCCGGGCTCGGCGGCGGCGATCATCCCTTGCAGATCGAATTGCAAGCGTGCGTCGAAATCGCTTTGCACCGACGTCCGGAAAACACCCGAAAGTAGCAGCCCGCCGATCAAAAGCCCCAGCACCGTCCAAACCGCCGCGGCGGCAATGAGACGGGCGGCAAGCGAATCAAGCCTTGGCGCGATCTTCACTGCGAGATTTTTTCGGTTCTTCGAGACTGTAGCCAAGGCCACGCACCGTTTGAATCACATTGATGCCGAGCTTTTTGCGCAAACGGCCGACGAAAACCTCGATCGTGTTCGAATCGCGGTCGAAATCCTGATCGTAGAGATGTTCCACCAATTCGGTGCGCGAAACGACCTTGCCCTTGTGATGGGCGAGGTAGGCCAACAACCGGTATTCGAGCGACGTGAGCTTGATCGGATTGCCGTCCACCGTCACCCGCGAGGTGCGCGTATCGATGCGCAACAGACCGACTTCGATTTCCGACGTCGCAAGCCCGGCCGCCCGGCGCAACAAGGCGCGCACCCGCGCCAGCAACTCCTCGGTATGAAACGGCTTGGCGAGATAATCGTCGGCACCCGCATCGAAGCCGGTGACCTTGTCGCTCCATTGGTCGCGCGCGGTGAGGATGAGCACCGGCATTGTCTTTTGCGCCTTGCGCCATTTTTCCAGCACGCGAACGCCATCCATTTTGGGCAGGCCCAGATCGAGGATCACCGCGTCGTAGGGTTCGGTTTCGCCGAGGAAATGCCCTTCCTCGCCGTCGCTTGCGGTATCGACGACATATCCGGCATCCACCAGCGCTTTCTTCAGGAGGCGCTGCAGATCGGCATCGTCTTCCACCAGAAGAATGCGCATTTAGTACCCACCATGATGATTGTCGTGATTGCCGTGGCCGTTCCATCCGCCGCCGCGACTTGGCCAGCGATTTTCGAATTGATGCGGATTGCCGCGATCTGTCGGCATATCGAAATGACGCGCGCGATCCGGCGGTGGAAATGCATCGCGTGGCGGAGCGTCAATACTCTGCCCGCGAAACCCATTGTGCTGAACGCCCAGAACGCGCCCGGTTCGCGCATCGGTGTCGAGCCAGATCACCCGGCCGTCCGGCGTCATCCACTTGAGCCGGTAGTGCAGCCCGCCATTTTCATCCGAGAACGGACCTTCGGCATCGTAGAACGTGCCGGGATGGCGCTCGCGAATCTGCGGAAGCAATCTGTCCAGCGGCTGCGCGGCGCCCCATTCCTGTTGCGGCCGGTCTTGCGCACAAGCCGGTTCCGCGCTCGCCAGGAACGCCGCCAGAAACGCGCAAAAAGCCAGCCGGAACATGGAGTTTTGTAAGCTCCCTGCGATGAACGCGCGATGAATACCTTATCCAGAGTCCATTCAGGGCAGCTATCGCATTCTCGCCCTCAGAACGAATTGCTCCGGTGTTTGGTTACCGCGGGATTTGCGGACGGAGCTTCGATCTTGAGGAAGTATCCGTCGGAAAGCCCCTCCCCGCCGGATAGGACCGTCAAGCGAGAGCCCGCGCTGGAGAAATCCGGCGCGGGTTTCTCATATATAGTGTGCCGCACGGCGCAACCCACAGTGAATTGCCTTGTACTTTGGGTGGGGCGCCTTCTCCGAGGTGCCTTTCTTGCCGACCTTGTGTTCTTGTTGGCCGCGCGATTCCGCGCCCGAACGATTTCATCAACGCGATATTCCAGAATGCCGCAGTTTCTAAAGTGTCTCTCCGAGAATGAAAATTCCGAAGGAATTCGGAAACCATCGTTTGCAATGGCCGCTGCCTTTTTTGCGATCGCGTGGGCATTGCCCGCAACGGCCGGCTCGATGTTCGGCGGCACCGCGCACGGGATGCGGCTACGCCCGCCGCCGATTGCGCGGAACAATCCGTGCAACAGCCTTCTGAGCTGCGCGCAAGCTTCGGTGCAGTTGAATCACGTTCTGCATTTCCGGTTTCCGATAGGAACGCCGGAAGCGAGCTTGAAAGCGCAGTTACAGGCACAAGGGTTTCGCCAGCCAGCGCCGCTTCTCAACAAATGCCTGATGCACAACCGCGTGAAGCCAGATGATGGCTTTGTTATCGGTTGCCCCGCCTGGGACCGGAACTGGAGCCCCCGCAACGACCTTATGTACCGTTGGGGTGGCACGCTGTGCAGCAAGCAGATCAATGTCCGGTGGTCTTCGGACAAAGCCGGCATGATCACACGGCTTCAGGGTCTCTATACGTCGGAATACCTCTAAGCAATTTCGCGCATGACAACGAATTCCGAAAGTGGCGCCCGTTCGCTGGCCAGCGCATTTACCGGCGCCTCATCGTCGGCGTAGCCGATGGCCATGCCGCAGAAGATCATCTCGTTTTCGGGCACATTGAGATATTCGCGAATTTCCGGATGGAAGAGCGACCAAGCTTCCTGCGGACAGGTGTGCAATCCGTATTCGCGCGCGAGCAGCATGATGTTTTCCATGAACATGCCCAGATCCGACCATTGGCCTTGCTGCATTTGACGGTCGATGGTGAATATAAGTCCCGCCGGCGCACCGAAGAACTCCCAGTTCTTCTCGAAGAATTTCAGGCGTGCGGCTTTATCCTCGCGCGGAATGTCGAGCGTCGCATACATCGCTTCGCCTATTCGAAATCGCCGCGTCCTGTAAGGCTCAGTCAGCTCCGGCGGATAGATGTGATACTCCGGCACCGATCCCATCGGCGATGTCTTGCGCGTCTCCGCCACACGCCGCACGAGTTCGTCGCGCGCTTCGCCCAGCACCGCATAGACTTTCCAGGGCTGCAGATTGCCGCCCGATGGCGCGCGTGCGGAAAGCGAAAGAATCTCTTCAATCGTCTTGCGCGAAACGGGACTTGGCTTGAACACGCGAATGGTCTTGCGTGTGGCGATAGCTTCGCTGACTTTCATTGATGACACTCGCGGATGGTTGTTGCCGTGGACAATGCCTTAGCCCGCGTCAGTGCTTCAACTGCTTTCGCGGTGCGCGATCGCCAAAACCACTAGGACATCTCGCCATATCCGCGGGCCATGGCGGCGGCGAAGATCGGCATGAGGGCGAAGAAGAACACTTCGCCCCAGAGAAAGCGCCGCACGGTGCGGATCGCGCTTTCGGCGGGCAGGAAGTTCGGATCCTTCTTCAGCGCGCCGCGCCAGCGGATATAGGCGACGGTTGGCCAGATCGAGAGAATGCCGACAATCGCGAAGCATCCGATCTTCGCCCAGAAGAAATGATTGTGCGAATAATATGTCCAGCCCTTCGCCGCGAACACGGCGCGCGAAAAGCCGACGGCCAGAATGAGAACGGCAAGGATGCCGTACCACGCATCGACCTTGCCGAGCCGCGCGAGGCCCTGCGCGGTCAATCTCTGTTTCGCCACGCCGAGTTCAAACGCGATCACGCCCGCGAGCGCGAAGATCAGAAGATGATGCCCGATGGCGAACAGAAGATCGGTCGTCGCGAAATCCATGATGGCCCCCCAACGCTTTGCAGCATACATGGGAATTGGGACGATGTATCGTGTGCGGTACGTTTATCGGAGCCAGTCTATGCGCCCATCCGCCCTGCCCGCGCTTGCACTCGGCGCATTTGCGTTGGGCGCCTTCGCGGTCGGCGCGCTTGCCATCGGCTTCGTCGCGATCAACAGCCTTGCGGTGAAACGCGCACGGATCAAGCGCCTCGAAATCGACGAGCTCGTCGTGCGCCGCATCCGCCGCCGCTAACGAAACTGCCTATGGATGCGAGATCGGAAAGTGTCATCTCCATGCGCCCCCGCGCAGCGGTGATTCCCAAATGTTATGGTAACGCAGTTGGGACAAGGTGCGCGGCTATTGGGTCTTTTCACTAGCGCCTTGCGGTTTCCTTAACAGGCCAAGCCTTGAATCCGCCCAAAATATCAGTCACCTAGCGCCCCCAATGGCTGGCGATCACAGAAACGAACTTCCGGGCGCGGTCGGCGAATGGCTGTCGCACCATCAGCGCGGCTTCGGCCGCGTGCTCACCATCGGCACGCTTCTTATCGCGTTGCCGCTGATCGCGGTGCTGATGGTGCCGACGATCCTGGGCTGGTTCGCGCCGCCGCTGGATCTTTCGCAAGACCTCTATTCGGTGAACCGGCCCATCGCCTTCACCTTCCTCGATGCGCAGGGCGAAACGGTCGGCCATCGCGGCGCCATCGTCGGCGAGCGGCTGCATCTGGAAGACATGCCCGCCTATGTTCCCGCCGCGTTCATTGCGATGGAGGACCGGCGCTTCTATTCGCATAACGGCATCGACATGCGCGGGCTGATGCGCGCGATGTGGGAGAATTTCCGCGCCCATCACGTCGTCGCCGGCGGCAGCACGATCACGCAACAGACGGCGAAGATCATCTATACCAGCCAGGAACGCACGATGAGCCGCAAGCTCACCGAGCTTATGGACGCGGCCAGTCTCGAAAAATCGCTGACCAAAAAACAGATCCTCGAGCTTTATCTCAACCGCATCTATCTCGGCTCCGGCGCTTATGGCGTGGACGGCGCGGCGCATGTCTATTTCGGCAAGAGCGCGCGCAACCTTTCGCTCTCCGAAGCGGCGATGCTGGCGACGTTGACGACCGCGCCAAGCGTATTCTCGCCGCGCCGCGATCTGGCAAGCGCCCAGACACGCGCCAGCCGCGTGCTCAATTCGATGGTCGAGACCGGCGCGATCACGCAGGCCCAGGCCGATGCCGCCAAGGCCAGCCCCGCGGTGATCTCCGATCCGGCCATTGTGGACGCGCGCAACTTCTTCCTCGATACCGCGGCCGACGAAGCGCAGAGGCTTGCCAGCGTGAACGGCGAGCAACCCACCAGCGATCTCGTCGTCCACACCACGCTCGAGCCGAAATTGCAGGATGCCGCGCGCCATGCGCTCGTGCGCGTGTTGAACGCGAAGGGCAAGAAAACGCATGCATCGCAAGGCGCGGTGGTGATGATGAAGCCGGACGGCGCGGTGAGCGCGCTGGTCGGCGGCCGGGATTACGATGCCTCGACCTTCAATCGCGCGACGATGGCGCGCCGCCAGCCAGGCTCGGCGTTCAAGCCGTTCGTTTATCTCGCGGCGCTCGAAAATGGCATCACGCCCTGGGACGAACGCACCGACGGGCCCGTCGACATCGATGGCTGGTCGCCCACGAACTATGGCGGACGCGAATACGGCACGATCACATTGGCCGACGCGCTGGCGCATTCGGTGAACCGCATCACCGCGGGCCTGGCGCAGGAAGTCGGCATCTCCACCGTCATCGAAGCGGCGCAACGCTGCGGCATCACCTCGCCGCTGGAACAGAACCCCGCGCTATCGCTCGGGACGTCCGTGCTGACGCCGATCGAAGTGACGACGGCCTATGCCGCTTTCGCCAATGGCGGTTATCGCGTCTATCCTTATTACGTCACCGAAGTGGATGATCATGGCGGCCACGTTCTTTACAAACGCGAGAATCCGCAGGCGCAGCGCGTGATCGCGAGCCATGTCGATCGCGACCTGGTGGAGATGCTTTATGGCGTGGTGACAAGCGGCACCGGCCGCGCCGCGCTGCTCGAAAAGCATGAAGCCGCCGGCAAAACCGGCACCACGCAGAACAGCAACGATGCGTGGTTCGTGGGCTTCACAACCGACTATGTGACGAGCGTGTGGATCGGCAACGACGACAATTCGCCGATGAAGAATGTCACCGGCGGCGCGTTGCCGGCAGAAATCTGGCACGACGTGATGACGTATGCCGAAAAAGACTTGCCGTCCAAGCCGCTCGACAAGAGCGAACCGCAGGCGCCAACCGACGTCACCTCGCTCGATCAGACGATGGGCGTCGATACCGAATCCGGCGGCGAGAACGACAACAGCGGCGTCAGCGACGAGACCTCGACGCAAGACCAGGACGAATCGCAGCAGCAGCCGGCTTCGCATAAAAACAGGGGCGGCTTCTTCGACTGGCTGTTTGGCCGCGGCAACAACGACAACAACGATCAGCAGCAGCCGGATCAGGAACAGCAGCAGCGCCAGCAGCGCGAAGACCAGTTGCGTGAGATGCAGCGCCAGCAACGCGAATTGCAGCAGGATGGCGCACCGGCCTATCAACCGCAGCAGCGCCCGCCGGCCGTAATCCGCCAAGCACCGCCGCCCGATTCAAACGACGATGAAGGCTCGCAGCATCCCGACGGCGGGGGAACGCCCAACAATGGCGACAACGGGAACGACAATTGATCTGCCGCAATGCAGCGCGATGGGGCAATGTGCCATGTCGGGATTGAATTCTTGTCGCATACGGAAGATTACTTAGTTCATCGCGCCACCCCGCCTCTATAATGCGCCCGAATTCGCGAGGGCGAATCGCAGATGTTTCCAAAAGCCGTTCGCCGGGACGTGATTGTCTTGTTCTGCATCAAAGCCGCGATGCTGACGCTGATCTATTTTCTGTTCATCGCACCTGCAACGCCGCCCGAACCGGACGGCCGCGCCGTGGCGCATCATATTTTCGGGGCCTGACATGGACATCGTCGAACTCTCGCGCCTGCAATTCGCGCTGACGGCGCTTTATCACTTCCTCTTCGTGCCGCTGACGCTGGGGCTTTCGATCCTGCTCGGCATCATGGAGACGGTCTATGTGATGACCGGCAAGCAAATCTGGAAACAGATGGTGCAGTTCTGGGGCGTGCTGTTCGGAATCAATTTCGCGATGGGTGTGGCGACCGGCATCACGATGGAATTCCAGTTCGGCACCAACTGGGCTTACTACTCGCATTATGTCGGCGACGTTTTCGGCGCGCCGCTCGCCATCGAAGGACTGATGGCTTTCTTCCTCGAAGCGACGTTCGTGGGGATGTTCTTCTTCGCCTGGGATCGCCTTTCCCGCGTGCAGCACCTGATCGCCACATGGCTGCTCGCACTCGGCACCAATCTTTCGGCGCTGTGGATTCTCATCGCCAACGGGTGGATGCAATTTCCCGTCGGCGCGAAATTCAATGCCGACACGATGCGCATGGAGACCACCGATTTCATGGCGGTGCTGTTCAATCCCGTGGCGCAGGCGAAATTCGTTCACACGGTCAGCGCCGGGTACGTGTGCGGCTCGGTGTTCGTGCTGGCGATCAGCGCGATCTATCTTCTGCGCGGGAAATATCGGCAATTCGCCGTCCGCTCGATGACGGTGGCGGCGAGCTTCGGCCTGGCCTCCGCTTTGTCGGTTGTCGTGCTCGGCGACGAGAGCGGCTACACCGCCGGGCAGAACCAGAAAATGAAAATCGCCGCCATCGAGGCGATGTGGCAGACCGAGCCCGCGCCGGCATCGTTCACATTGTTCGGCCTGCCCAATCTCGCCGAGCACAAAACCGAATACGCCATCGAGATCCCGTGGGTGCTCGGCCTGATCGCCACGCGCAGTGCCGACACGCCGGTGCCGGGCATCGAACAACTCGTCGGCGAAGCACAGCAGCGCATTGCCAGCGGCATCGTCGCGTACAAGACGCTGCTCGCGGTCCGCAAGGATCCAAAGAACGCGGCATTGCGCAGCGACCTCGACGCGCATGTCGCCGATCTCGGTTATGCGCTGCTGCTCAAGAAAATCCGGCCCGATATCGAAAACGCAACCCCCGAACAGATATCCGCCGCCGCCGCCAGCACCATTCCCGATGTGCCCGTGTTGTTCTGGTCGTTCCGGTTCATGGTTGCGATCGGTTTCTGGTTCATCGCGATGTTCGCGGCGGCATTCTGGTTCTCGGCGAAACGCCAGCTAGACAGATACCGCTGGTTTCTGTGGCTCTCGGTGCTGACGCTGCCGCTGCCGTGGATTGCCATCGAGCTTGGATGGATCGTCGCTGAATATGGACGCCAGCCCTGGGCGGTCGTCGGCGTGCTGCCGACGGCGTTGGGCGTTTCCTCGACGGACGCGGGCAATGTCGTCTTCAGCCTGATCGGCTTCGTGACGTTTTATTCGGCGCTCCTCGTCGCGGATCTTTATCTGCTGGTGAAATACATAAGGCTTGGACCCAACGCGGCGCTTGGCGCACCGGAGGACGCATCATGAGCGAATACGAAATCCTGCGGCTCATCTGGTGGGCACTCCTCGGCATATTGCTAATCGGCTTTGCGATCATGGACGGTTTCGACCTCGGCACCGCGGCGCTTCTTCCCTTCGTCGCGCGCAACGACAGCGAGCGGCGCGTGGTGGTGAACACCGTCGGCCCCGTATGGGAAGGCAATCAGGTCTGGTTCATCCTGGGCGGCGGCGCGATCTTCGCCGCGTGGCCTGCCTTATATGCCGCGAGCTTCTCCGGTTTTTATCTGGCGATGTTCTTGGTGCTGCTGACGCTGATCCTGCGCCCCGCCGGATTCAAATTCCGCAGCAAGATCGAAAATCCCGCATGGCGCACCTTCTGGGATTACGCGTTGTTCGCCGGCGGCGTGGTGCCTGCGCTCGTGTTCGGCGTCGCGTTCGGCAACCTGTTCGAAGGCGTGCCGTTCGGATTCGACTCGGATCTGCGCTTTCACTCCCAGATCACGCTGCTGTCGCTGCTCAATCCCTTCGCGCTTTTGTGCGGGCTTGTCAGCCTGTCGATGATCGTGCTGCAGGGCGCGACGTGGCTGAACCTGAAAGCGACCGGGCATGTGCAGAAGCGCGCCGCGACGGCCATGCTGACCGCCACTTTGATATTCGTCTGGCTGTTCGTTATCGCCGGTATCTGGGTCGTCCAATTCGACGGCTACAAAATCCTCGGCGTCATGGCGCATGACGGTCCATCCAACCCGCTGCTGAAGTTCGTCGTGCCCGCGCGCCACGGTTGGCTCGCAAACTACCTTGCGCATCCGTTGCTGTGGCTGACGCTTGTTGCCGCCTGTGGCGGCGCCGTCATGACCGCGATGCTGCGGCGCCATCCGGGCCTGGCGTTTCTTTGTTCATCGCTGGTTCCAGCGGGCACGATTGCAACAGCGGGCGCGGCCTTGTTTCCGTTCCTGCTGCCCTCGTCCACCGTGCCCGGCTCCAGCCTCACCGTCTGGGATGCGTCTTCGAGCAAACTTACGCTCAGTATCATGCTGGGTGCCGTGGTGATCTTTCTGCCGATCGTTCTGGCTTACACGGCATGGGTCTATCGCGTGATGCGCGGGCGCGTGTTTGCCGAAGACATCGCCAAAACCAAAAACGCCTATTGAGGAGATCGGCATGTGGTATTTCTCGTGGGTTCTGGGATTGGGCTTTGCGGTGACGCTCGCCGTTCTCAACGCGATGTGGCTGGAGAGCCGCGCTGATGACGACGAACGCTAGCGGCGTGCGCTCAAACTGTTAGCATGGGGGCGCAACGCAGCGCCGGAAATCCCATGCGCCCCAACAAACTTCGCGAAATGTGGAAGGCCGGGAAGAAAGCCAACAATATCTGGCTTTCGCTCGGCAATGCCTATGCCGCCGAACTGATCGCGCACCAGGGCTGGGACAGCGTCACCGTCGATCTGCAACACGCGCCCGCCGATTATAAAGACGCCGTCGCGATGCTCACCGCCGTTTCGACCACCGATGCGGTGCCGATCGTGCGCGTGCCGTGGAATACGCCCGGCGACATCATGCGCGTGCTGGACGCGGACGCTTACGGCGTGATGTGCCCAACCATCGAGACGGTGGAGGAAGCCAATGCGTTTGCCGGCGCCGCGCGCTATGCACCGCGAGGCTATCGCAGCGTGGGGCCGAACCGCGCAACGCTCTACGGCGGCGCGAATTATGTCGCCCATGCGAATGAAACGATCGTCACCATGGCGCAGATCGAAACGGCGAAAGGGCTTGCGAACGTGGAAGCCATCGCCAAGACGCCGGGCCTGGACATGCTGTTCGTGGGCCCCAGCGATCTGGGATTGTCACTGGGCACGCCGGGCAATGCCAATCCGGGCGAGAAAGTCACGCGCGACGCCATCGAGCGTATTCTGCATGCCGCGCATGTTGCGGGAATTTACGCGGGCATATTCGGGACCACGGCGGATTTCGCGAAGAGCATGTTCGCGATAGGCTTCGATCTCGTCACCGTGACGACGGATGCGACGTTGATCGGCGCGGGAAAATCGCTCGTGCAGATATCGAAATAAATCCGGTCAGATATTTGGCGCTTCGCTCGGCGGATCGCGGCGCTTGGTGTGCGATACGGCGGACATGATTCCGATACCGATGAGCACCAGCGCGCCCACGATGATCCATGTCTGCGGGATATGAATGAGAACCGCGCCATAGATCAGGCCGGCCAGCAGCACGATGAATCCGATGACATAGAGCAAGAAGGCAGACATGGCGCACCCCGAAATAGGCTCCGACCTAGAACGGCCAGTGCGCGAGTTCGTTCCGTGTTCGACGATGAACCGTGAATCTTCGGCTTCCCCCCTTTCCCGAAATCGCGAGAATCGGTTGAATAGGCACAGCGCCGCGTCGGCGTGTCGAATCGAGGAGAGGCTTATGAAACACCTGCTTTGCACAACGGCCTTATTTAGCGTCCTTGCAATTTCGCCGGCGATGGCCGGGGTCGGCTTCATGGCCGGCATTCAATACGATTTCGGCCGCGGCGGCTTCGATCAGGGCTTCGGCGTCACCGCCAAGGCGATGACGTCAGACCGTCAAGATCAGTTTGTCGGCGCTGCCGGCGCGACGTTCTTCCCGTTTGCCGACAGCAAATTCGGCATCGATGCCGATGTCGGTTACACCTTCGACAATGGCGTGGTTCTTGGCGGATACGATTTCCTGAACAACTCCGTCGATCTTTCGGGCGGCTGGGCAGACACGACGAGCCGGCATCATCGCATTCAGCTTTCGGATCGTCGCCTGAAACGCGACATCAAGCTGCTCGCGACACTTGCGAGCGGAATGAAAATTTATTCCTTCCGCTACAACTGGTCGGATGAGGTGCATGTCGGCGTGATGGCGCAGGATCTGCTGACGAACCGCGCATGGCGCAAAGCCGCGATCATGCAGCCCAACGGTTTCTATGCCGTGGACTACACCGCGCTCGGTCTCAAAATGTGCTCGCTCGATGCCTGGAAGAAACACGGCCTCGCCGCCATCGAGGATCACGCGTATCCGTTTGCGGCGGCAGTGTAAGAATCGATTGCCTTGAAGAATGAAGGCGCGGAGCAATCCGCCCCTTTATTTTATATACCCTTCAGCCACGGAATGAGCCGCGCGTTCACTTCCGCTGGACGTTCCTGCTGAGTCCAGTGTCCGCAGCCTTCCAGAACGTCAGCGCCACGCAGATCGGTGAGGTTTGCGCGCATCGGCGTGACAAAATCGTTCTTGCCGAACATGGTCAGCACCAGATCGCGGCTGCCGCCGATGAAAAGCGACGGCTGTTCGATCTTCCGCGACGCGAACTGTTTCAGATACTCGAAATCGCGGTCGTGATTGCGATAGCGGTTGATCGGCCCGCGCAATCCGCTCTTCTCGAATTCGCTGGCGAAATAGCCGAGCCCGTCCTTGTGCAGCCATGCGGGAAACGGATCGGGATTGACAAGACCGTCGAGCAGTTTGTGCGATGTGGTCTTGTCGGACGGCCAGGCGCCATCCGGCGCATCCCCGGAAAGCACGTAATAGAAGCGGCGGAGAAATCCGTGAATGTCGGCTTCGGCTTCCGCTTCGGCCACGCCCTCTTCCTGAAAATAGTGCTGATAGAAAAACTTGCCGCGGGCCGTGAACACCGCTTCGTAGATTTCGCGGAACGAACGCGTGGGCACGCCGGTATAGGGCACGCTCAACCCGGCCACCGCGCGCACGCGATCCGGCCGCACCAGCGCGCTGTTCCAGACAATCGGCGCGCCCCAATCGTGCCCGATCAAAACCGCTTTGCCCTCGTCGCTGAGTTTCTCGATCACGCCGGCGACATCGGCGATCATGTTCTGCATTGCATAGGCTTCGACGGCCTGCGGCTTGCCGGAGCCGCCATAGCCGCGCACATCGATGGCGCAGGCGGTGAACCCGGCATCGACAATCGGCCCGATCTGATGGCGCCACGAAAACCAGCTCTCCGGAAAGCCGTGCACCATCACGACAAGCGGGCCTTCGCCCTCCACTGCCGCGCGGATGCGGATATCCGGCAGGTCGATAAATGTGAACTCGGTCATGGTGCCCCAGCGCCCTCACGCGCCGGGGACGTTAGAATCCCAACACGACAATCGCAAACACCGCGGTGCCCAGCGCGACCAACAGGAAAACGATTACCGGCCGCCAGCCGATGCGGGCGCGCGACTTGCGCGGGCCGCCGCGGTTGCGCCGTATCATCACGACATGCTTTGCCATTGCTCCCTCCCTCGCCGGAAGGCGGAAGACGCAGATACCCTGCGCCCTCCGCCCAGCGGTCACAGCGACTTGGAAAGGCCGAAGAACAATCCGCGCCGCGCACCCCATTGCGGCGCGCCGACACCGATGCCCGTGCCGTCACGGATTTCGTATTGTTCGTCGAAAGCGTTGATGAGATCCGCACGCGCCGTCAGATCGCCCGCGCTGCCAAGATCGAAATCGTGGCTGACGCCGAAGTTCACGACGGTGTAGCCCGGGACGTGCAAACCGTTCGGCACGTCGCCGTCCTTTCTGAGACCGGAGCCATAAAGCATGTCGGCCGAGAAGCGGGTGCCATCCCAGTTGTAGGATGCGCCAGCGGATGCGGTCAGGCGTTGCTCGTGGTCGAGATGGATGTAGTGGTTTTGAATATAGGCAAGATCGCCGGGATCGAAGCTGAACTGGCTCGATACGATGTCTTCTCCCGCGGCGTGTTCGAAGCCGGCATTGGCATAGGCCGTGAAGTTATCGGACGTGTAGTTCGCGGTGAACTCGAGGCCATATTGCTTGCCGCGCTTGTAATTGAACGGCGTGAGGATGATCGGCGCGCCGAACTGGCCCTCGTCGATCAGGTTCCTGGAGATTTTATAATAACTGTCCACGCCGAAGGTGAAACCGTCGCCAATCTGCTGTTGCGCGCCGACATCGAAATAATTGGCGCGTTCGGCTTTTGAAACGCTGTCCTGGGTGATGGCAGGCGATGCGGTGGTGCCGACGAACTTCGCCACGGACTCCGACCCGACATTCTCGAATGGCGGCGGCGTGAAGAAGCGCGAATAACCGGCGTGGACGGTGGTTCCGTCGAACGGCGTCCAAACGGCATTGATGCGCGGGCTCAGCTGGTTTTCGCTCGCATAAGCTTGATACTGATCGTAGCGCACGCCGTAATTCAGCGTCAGCGATTGCGCGATCTTCCATTCGTCTTGAAGGTAGGCACTGAACGTATTCTGCGTTTTGGCGCCGTTATCGATGATCGTGATGGGTATGTCATTCGGCGGTGCCACTTCGGCGCAATTGTAAGGATCGCTCTCGATCCCGCTCCCTGTGCAATCGGCGGGCAGCACCTGCGAGTTGGTCTTGCTCGTCGTATGCTCGGTCTGGGCGATGACGCCGCCGCGGATCGTGTGGTCGTCGCTCAGATGCCACGCGCCTTCCGCCTGCACGCCGAACGCCGTGTCTTTCTTGAGCGCCGATTGCGCGTCACCATTGAATTCCAGATCGCCCAGAACGTCCGGTGTGAAGTTCAGGCTGGAATAGCGCCCGAAGCCGGAAATCTGGAAGTCGAAATTGCCTGCGCTGTGGAGATAACTCAGGATCGCGTATTGCGTGATTTCGCGTTGATGCTCCCTGAGATCGGCACTATTGAAGCCGGAGTTTCCATCAACCGTGAAGTTCGTCGGCTGGCCCGGATTGTTGGGGATCTGGAAATCGTCGTGGCTGATTCCGAGGATTGCCGTGACGCGGCTGTTGGAATCCAGAATGTCCTCCAGATACGCGAAGCCGTGATACTGCGTCGTGCGATCGTGGATCGGATTGCTGGCGCCATTGGGTGATTCGATGCCGAGATTGTCCTGCGTGTAATCGCCGGAGACGAAATAATTGAAATTTCCGGAATTGCCGCCGTAGTCGATACTCGGCTCGATCGTTCCGTGGCTACCGCCATAGATCGAAACATCGCCGCCCTGATCGAACACGCCGCTCTTTGTCTGCATATCGACAATCGCGCCCGTGATGAGGCCGTATTCTGCCGGTAGCGCGCCGTCGATCAGCTTCACCGATGAAGCCAGACGCGGATCGAGCGTCTGCCCGAATACGCTGATGCCTTCGGGCAAGATCACACCGTTCAGCCGGTATTGCAGTGCGTTGTGTTCGCCGCGGACGTGAAGCTGTCCGTAGGAATCCTGCGCCACGCTCGGCATTTGCAGCACGACCGAGTTGAGCGCGTTGTTGGAGCCGCCGGGCGAGGCTTCGATATCCGCCGCGGTGATGGTGTAGGTCGATGCGCCGGTCTGCGTCTGAATTCCGTTGCGCGCATCGTCGAGCCTGCGCGCCGTGACGGTCACGGTTTCGATGGATGACGGGCCGGAATTGGCGGGCGTGGATTGGTCGGCGATTTGTGCCAGCGCGGGCGCGGAAAACGAAAGAGCGCAAAATGCTGCCGAGAGCAGCAGAAACGAACGATACATAAGACGTCCCCTATGGGTGACGGCCTTCGCGCACGCTTCTGTCGTGCGCGGCAAAGCCGAAAATGGATTTGGAAAAGCGGCGCGAGGGCGCGTCGGGCGACGCGGCCCCGGTCACTCGTTCATGGCGATGGAATTAAAGGCGCGGGGGCGCGCGGCCTTGCCAGTTGTGCGAAACGACGGCGCTGGTGCGCGCGAGCAGAATAAGGGCGGGTGCAATCGATTGCGGCTGCGACGGAAGAACGAAAACGATCGCTGCCGGGCTGACGAACTGGCCGGAGAGCGCGGATGCCTGACAGAGCGGACAATTATTGCTGTCGTCTGCCGGCGATTTCTTGTTTGGCGCGGGCCTGTGCGCGCTGACCTTTAGCGGCGCGGCTTTCGCCGCATCCTGCTTCGCCAAGGAAATATTTATGCCGTCGTAACGGTCGGTCACGCCGGGAAAATGGATGTGGGTCTGGGTGACGAAGGACTGGAACAGAAAAGCGATCAGCACGACAACGCCGCCGAGCATGCGCCAGTCGGACGCCTCCCATCGTGCGGCTAGGGTATTCGTGCGAGCCATTGCGGACAGAGTATAGGATTTGAGGCGCTAGGGAAACGCGACAATCGTTTATGTCGCAAATCCGTGATGAGCCCCGAAAATAAAATTAACTCCACTCCCCATCCAGGGGGAGAGGTTGGGGGAGTCTTTGCGCCATCACCCAGGACAATTCACGCGCTGCACTGCCCCCTCACCCTGCCCTCTCCCCCTAAAAGGGGGCGAGGGTGTCTTTATTGAATCTCATTCAGCAGCAGCTCCAGCGCCGCTTTGGCGAAGGCGCGCATGTTGGCAACGCGATCCGTGTCGCCAGTCTCCAGCGTGATCGCCCGTTCGATGCCGTCGCCCGCCAGCGCGATGCAGCTGTGTCCGGCCGCATCGCCATAGGGATTTCCCGTTGGTCCGGCCGCGCCGGTTTCGGATAGACCCCATGTAGTACGGAATCGCTCGCGCGCGGTGCGAGCTAGTAACAGTGCGTAAGGTTCGCTCGCCGAGCGCATGCCCTCGACGCCTTCGCGCGGAATATCCATCAGGAGTACCCGCGCCCGCGCCGTATAGACCACCGCGCCGCCATAGAAATACGCGCTCGCGCCCGGCACGCTGAGCAACGCCGCCGACAGCAATCCACCGCTCGACGATTCCGCGATGGCGACGGTTTCTTTCCG
>Ga0265338_10005864_pt1 | contig 15843 bp, 22 predicted proteins | sample 42126metaG_FD_193579 | JGI IMG/M metagenome (GOLD analysis project Ga0265338, IMG submission 193579) | Rhizosphere microbial communities from Carex aquatilis grown in University of Washington, Seatle, WA, United States - 4-21-26 metaG | ecosystem: Host-associated > Plants > Roots > Rhizosphere... | reverse complement strand
CGCCACAAACCGCGCTATCCCCAGTCTCTCAGCCTCTCTACGACGCGGTGATCCTGAACAGCGCGCTCTACAACGTCGGCGTGTTCGTCGCCGGACTATACCTCGCTCACATACAGGCGGTGATCGGCGCACTGGTGACGGTCGCGATCTGTTACCTGACGGCGCTAGTCCAGATTTCGTTTCCGCAGTACCGCACGGCGGCCACAGTGCTGGTCGCGGCTTCCATAATCAGCGGTATTCTCGCGGGCTTGGGGCTGATCTGATGGCCCGCGTCATCATCGTACCAGGTCAGCACACGCGACCGGGGACTACGGCTAACAGCCAGCCAGCGCCGACACGTGAACCTGCTACCCAGAACACCGCCAAGCCCTCACTGAAGGGAGGCAAGTAGGTGAGAGCGCGTTCCAACTCGAATGTCGGTGAGTTCGTTGCCAGAAGCGACCCGGATAGTCCGGAGTATCGTGATCGAGTAGCCGTACCCACGATGCAGGCGTTGGATGGGATGCCTAGCGAGTATCGTTCACTAGTCAATGAGTACGGATACGTTGATGTATACCGCGCGTGGCGCAAGGGTTGGTCACCAGACCGAATACGCGCATCGTCAAAGGACGGAGCTTTCCATCTATGAGCTTCCTCTCGCCCGCCGCTCCTGCAGCGCCACCTCCGCCACCCACTCCTCCGACCATGGCCAGTTCTAGTGTACGGGCATCGCAGTCTGCGGCACGTTACGCGGCTGCTGCAGCGGCAGGACAGGGCTTTGACAAAACTCTGACCAACTCAGGTGGCGATCAAGGACAGAGCGCCCCGGCGGTGGCTCAGAAGACCCTCCTAGGGGCTTAGCCCATTATGGCCGACGACGGCGGCTTCGACACAGCCTTCTACACGCAGATGTCTCCGGACCTGCTGTCTCAGCAGCCGGTCACAGAGGAAAGCACCAAGCGCAAACAGCGCGAGACCAAGAACTGGGACGTGATCTACGCCAAGCTTGAGTCGCGGCTTGGCATGCTCAGAACGTGGCGCTGGTCGTGGTGGGTGCATTGGTCGGTGCTCGCCGAGTTCTTCCTGCCACGGCGCTGGGGCTGGCTTGTCGTTCCAAACCGCACGTGGCGCGGGCATCCGATAAACGACGCAATCATAGATAGCACTGGCCTCCTAGCAGTCCGCACGTGTGCCTCAGGCATGTGGACCGGTCTCACCAGTCCCTCGCGCCCATGGTTCACGCTGGAGATCGGTCTCCCATGGATGACCGAAGATGCCGCGGCCAAGGAATGGCTGGAGGACACTCAGGACCGCGTTTACACGGTGCTGGCGCAGTCCAATTTCTATACGACGATGGCGCAGGCGTTTCAGGACGTGACCGTTATCGGCACGGCCCCAGTCATCATCTACGAGGACTATGAGGACGTAATCCGCTGCTATCTGCCGACGGCTGGGGAATATTACCTCGCCTCAGGCTCGCGCTTCTCGGTCGATACGCTCTACCGCGAGTTCAATCTCACGGTGGCCCAGATCGTGGAGATGTTCGGGATAGATGCGCTACCGGACAGCATACGCACGCTGTGGAACGGTGGGGCCGGCCAACTCGATACCGAATACGTCGTGGCTCATGCCATTGAGCCTAATTTCGCCATGTCGCAGACGGGCGGTAAGGCTGAGATCAAGGTCGTTCCCGGCGTTTTCACCTATAAGGAAGTTTACTGGCTGAGAGGCCAGAAGTCGGAGCAGCCGCTATCCATCCGTGGCTTCCGCATGACGCCGTTCATGGCCGCACGGTGGGCTACAGTGTCCAACGAGCCTTACGGGCGTTCCCCGTGCATGGATGCTCTGGGCGACAACAAGCAGGTCCAGCTTGAGACTCGCCGCAAGGCCGAGTTCATCGAGAAGGGCGTTAGACCGCCGATGGGCGCTAACCCGGAGCTGAAGAACGAGCCGTCTTCGATTGTCCCCGGCATGATCACGTACATGTCGACCGACGCCAATCGTAAGGGCTTCTGGCCGCTGTTCGAGGTACAGCCGGCTTGGCTCGCAGGCATCACTCAGGACATCGATAAGGTTAACGCTCGCATCGAGAAATGCCTGTTCGTCGACCTGTTCATGGCCATCTCTCGAATGGAAGGCGTGCAGCCACGCAATGAGCTTGAGCTAACGCAGAGAAATCTTGAACGTCTTCAGGAGCTTGGCCCGTTCATCCATATGTTCGAGAACGAGTTTGCCGCGCCTACGCTGCGTCGTGTCTTGGACATCATGCAGAGACGTAAGCTGTTGAAGCCCTTGCCTCCGTCCTTGAAGAACGTGCCGATCAAGATCAACTACGTCTCGATCATGAAGCTGGCGCAGAACGCCTCCGAATCCGTGTCGATGAAGGACGTGTTCGCCACCGCTGGTGCTCTGTCGAGCGCGGCCAAAGCGGCCGAGCAGCCGGACCCGATTCGCACCATCAACCTGGATAAGGCTCTGAGGGAATACGGCGACCGCAACAACTTCCCGCAGAACCTGTGGTTCACGGATGATGAGGTGAAGGAACACGACGAACAGGCTCTGAAGGCCAAGCAGCAGGCCCAAATCCCCGGTGCCGCAATGGCGGGTGTTCAGGCAGCCCACACCTTGGCACAGACGCCGCTTGGCGGAGGTACGGCACTTGGTGCTATGCTAGGCCAGCCGCAGGGAGGTGGCGCACCATGAGTGATCCGAAATTCAATTGGCGTGCTCGCGATCTCATAGTTGCGAACGCTGAAGACACGATGGTGGCCGTCGTCATGATGCTGACTGGCGGATCAGCTAACCCCGATACCGTGCTCACGCATGTGAGGCGCATCAAGGCTGAACTAGGAGAGAGGTCATTCCCTAGCTACCGTGACGGCCTTCCCATTCCGGTCGGTAGGACACGATGAGCGACCTCACCGAAGCCGAGGTCATCGACCGCCTCAAGCAAAGCCTTAGGGAGGCCGGTGAAGCGTCTTTGGCGCTGGCTGGCCATCCCTACAAGGGCGTGGCCTACAGAGCCCTCAGGGACAATCTCCTGCTCGTGGAAGGATGCTGCCGCCAGCTCTGCTACATGCGTGAGGACTATCGGTGGATCACCTTGGGCGGAAAGATGGGCGAGGCGCATCGGCGCTCCCTCAACTGGATACGTGGCCGCAAGCGCGATGACGGCAGCCGTGCCAAGCTCAGCGCCTCAGAGAGGCATCCGCTGTTCGACGCCTTGGCTCAGAACCTAGCGTTCATGCTGGCGTCTGTGGACATGATGCTCACCAAGCGCACTGGCGTGGTGGGTAAGCTGCTGCCGACGCTGCCAGCAGCCGAGCGCAAGGTAGGCGCTCCTGTTCCGGTATCGGTGCCCAAGGGCATGACCAAGACCAAGGGTGGCTTGCTGCTACCCGGTACGGTTCACTGAGCGGAGGAACGAGAATGGGCGAGATTAACAGTCTGTCGATTGTCAGCAGCGTTACGGATGCGACGAAGGCCGATAGTTACCGAGCCGAGTTACGTCCGATCTTGGAGCAGGCAGGCAAGATCATGGATCGCGCCAAGGCCGATGGCCTGGTCGTCTCATGGAATCTGTCGCCCGATCAGTACGGGCGTATGCGGGTAGCGGATATATCCGTCGTGAAGCCCCTCTAGCGTGCCAATTCCGCCTGTTCTGCCGGATGAAGACCCTCCCGAAGAGGAAGAGTTCATTCCTGCGGCTGAAGCCGAGACCGTAGACTCGGCCAGCCAAGAAGGATTGAGGCAGCAGACCAGACGGCAGAAACGTGCCGCCAATCAGACCAAGGACTTCTGGCGCAAGGTCTTTGCCGATCCGATAGGCAGGCGCGAGATGTGGGGCCTGCTCAACGACGACATGCACGCCTTCACCGCGATATTCCCAGCCGGCCCAGTAGGCTTCCCGGACGAACTGGCGGCCTATTACAGGCGCGGTGAGCAGGACATGGGCCTCAGGCTCTACCATCGGTGGATGGCGCTACAGCCTGACGCTATTCGGCAGATGCACTTGGAGAACGATCCCAGGTTCGCCAAGCCGAGACGGCGCAGGACACCACAAGTCGGTTAGCTATCTCAGGTAAGCCACGATCACCGCTATGGCGGCCACGCCGAGGCCTGCGATAGCTAACACGTACGCGATGACAGCATTGGCACCCAAGCCCTTGCCGCCGCTCTCCCATCTGAACCGTTCGAGCTGAGCAATCCGTTCGGACAGGGTTGTCGTCATTCGATCGAGTTGGGTGGAGAGAAGGACCGAAGTGTTTTCGACCTGCACCCTGAGCAGGCTGGCGATGCGGGATTCGTAGGCGTCACGGAGAGCGGCGAGACCGTCTAGCCGTCTTGTCTCGGCGTCGCGGAGAGCGTCCTGATACCGAGCTGCTTCAGCGCGCATTGCGTCTTGGTACTTGGACTCGGCGTGTACGAGATCGAGGACGTTTTTGGTGGGATCGATATGCGGAGTGGCTTCAGCCATTTCCGATCATCCGTGGGTTGGCGGCATTAGCGCCGCCTCCCCACAGTACGCTAAGCGGTCGCGGCTTGACCAGCCGGCACAACCGGACCTGCGGGAGACGCAGGCGTATTGGCGTTCAGAGCAGCCGCGATCTTCGTATCGTTGTTCTGAAGCTGGGCGAACACGGCGTCGATCTTGGTCTGTACGGCCGGAGGAACGTTAGTCCCGGAAAGTGCGGACGCGAGCTGAGCCTGAATGCCGGAGATCAGGGTGTTGATGCCGTCGAGCTGAGTAGACTCGGCGGTCACATCGGTGAGTACATCGTCGATGGAAGCCATGATGGAATTCTCCTTGGTTACCACGATACCGAGCTGTTTGAGGATGGCGTCGCCTTGGCGCTCGATATTGGACAGGCGACGTAGGATTTCGCGGTCGGCGAACATCAGATACGGCCGGTGAACAGCAGGATCAGCACGATTATGAGGACGATGCCGAGTAAGCCGATGCCACCATTGCCGAACCCGTAACCGTAGCCATATCCGAGATGGGCGCCGCCGAAGCCGCCAAGCAAGGCGATGACTAGAACGATGACGAGGATGAGCCCTATAGACATGGGATGTCCTTTCAGGACCGAGGCCAACTACAGCCGATGTGCATGGATGCATGGCCGCCTCTCACGAGAAGGCGGTGGTCACGACTAACGAATATATGGCGACGGCGTTCCAAAAGTCCCTCTTAACTTTCGCCGCGATTGTTGGTATTGAGGCGTTCACTAGAGTTTTTCTTGCTTCGTCAGTCGGCGGACGAACACGAAGCGAGAGCCGTTAATGGCCGACCCAGTAGACGATCAGAGCGCCGCCGCCGTAACGGCCGCGCCGTCGTCTCCGCCAGCCACGCCCGATGTTCCAGAGTCTGCGGCTCCTGCTCACGCCGACCAGGTTGCCGTGACACCTGCGCCGGGGGTGGAATCCTCCCCCGCCCCCGGCGCAGAACCAATCGTTCCAGAAGCAGAGCCTACGCTTCTTGAGAAGTTCGACGCCGAAGCCGCCAAGACGGACGAAGGCGAGAAGAAGCCTGACGCTCCGGTTGAGGCGAAACCGGGCGATGCCAAGCCTACCGAGGCAGCCAAAGCTCCTGAGGCGAAGCCGGTAGAGGCCGCCAAGCCTGAGCCGGTCGACTATTTCAAGGACGTAACAATCCCTGAAACGATCAAGGTAGACGACGCCCAGCGTGGCGAGGTCACCAAGGCTCTGGATTCCATCCGCGCTGGAAAAGTGTCGGACGGCGTGCAGCAACTCTTTGCGCTGCACGACAGTACGATGAAGGACTACGCCGAACAGTTGCGGCGCGATCAGTGGACCGCCTTCAACGATACCCGCAAGGGCTGGCGTACCGAGGTCATGGCCGATCCCATCCTTGGCGGAGCTGGCCACAATACGGCGATGGGCGCGATAGCCCGCATGCGCGACCTCGCCATCTCCGACGCCAAGCCAGGCTCGGACGAATACAAGCAGCATGCGAAGGAATTTGAGACGTTCCTCAGGGTCACCGGGGCCGGTGATCACCCCGCATTTCTTCGCATGCTCCACAATTTCGCACGCTATTTCGATGAGCCGCCGCTACCGCCAGAAGGCATCCGGCCGCCGCCGAATATCGGCCGCCAACCGGGAGACCGCCGCGGCCGCATGTACCCCTCGATGAACGGGACTGGGCGCTAATGCCGACGGCCCGCGTAACCACAGGAGCTTAGAATATGGCTACGGGTAGTTGGCCGACAATTTTGGACGTGTCGCTGCGCACTGATCCAGAGGGCAATATTGGCGACATCGCCGAGATGCTGTCCCAAGCCAATGATTACAGTGAAGACATGCCCATGGTCGAAGCCAACGAGATGACCGGCCACGAGTTCATCTTCCGCACGTCCATCCCGGCCGGTACGTGGCGCCAGTACAATCAAGGCGTCCCGTACAGCAAGTCGACCACGGCCAAGGCCCGTGTCGGCGTCGGCATGCTGGAGGATTACTCTCAGGTTGACCGCGCTCTTGCCGAGCATTCAGGCGACCTCATGGGCTTCCGTGAGTCTGAGGATGCTGCCTTCCTTGAGGGCATGTCGCAGACCATTGCCGAGACGGTTTTCTACGGCAACACGGTGGTCAATCCGTCCCAGTTCATGGGCTTGTCGGCCTTCTACAATACGCTGAACACGGCCAATGCCCAGAACGCTGCCAACGTCGTCAACGGCGGCGGTGGTGGCAACAACAACGCCTCGCTCTGGCTGGTTGGCTGGGGTACGCGCACGATCTACGGAATCTACCCGCGTGGTTCCAAGGCCGGCCTTACGATGGAGGACAAGGGCGACACGGTTCCGGGCTACGACAACCTCGGCAACCGCTTCGAGGCTTACACCTCGTGGTTCCGTCAGCAGATTGGCCTCGTCCCGCAGGACTGGCGGTATGCCTCGCGCATCGCGAACCTCGACGTGACCACGGCTGGTCTAGCCGGCCCAAGCGCGCCCGACCTGTTCACGCTCATGGCCCATCAGGTCATGCTTTTCCCGAAGTTCACGCCGCCGACCTCTGGCATCACCAAGACCGATGCTCCGCGCGATGACGTTACGGTTCGCGGTATCTTCTACTGCAATCGCACGCTGCGTCAGTTCATGGACATTCAGGCCATGCGCGATGCGAACGTGCTGCTCACGCTGAACGACTACGCGGGCAAGCCGATCACCACGTGGCGCGGAATCCCGATCAAGATCGTCGATCAGCTCCTCAACAACGAAACTCTGGTTTCGTAACGGCGCGGACGAAAGGACAAACACATGATTACCGACGCCCTACTTTCCTTCGTTCCGCCCGGCTCGCCGCTCTCTCTGGTCGGTAACGTCGCCGTTCGCTCTGGCGTAATCGACCTGCTCGGTTTGGGCGTCGGTGTGGCTCCGAGTGAGCGCATCATCGGCACCCCGACCACGTTCGGTGAGGACTCTGGCCTTGGTGGCGTCAAGCCGCAGGTGCAGGTCAACCCCGGTATCGCTACCGCTGGTACGACCCTGAACATCGCGTTTCAGGGAGCTCCCGATCAGGGTGCCGGTGGTGGGTATCAGCCTGGTACATGGCAGACGTTCGAGGAAACCGGGCCGATCACGGTGGCTCAGTTTCTCGCCGCCATCAATCAGGGCTACCCGATCTACCGCGGCGACTGGCCGCCGGCTTTCCCGGCCAACTATCAGCCGCGCTACCTGAGCCTGCTGTTCTCGCCGGCTTCCGGTGGCACGTTCTCGACCGGCACGATTGCGGCGGCCATCGTCACGATGGTCCGCGATGATTGGTCTGAACGCTATGCCGCCAAAAACTTTAGTGTCGGCGCTGTCTCGTAGTAGACGCCAGCCACTACACGCAATTTCTCTGTAGGTGAAATGATGGCTAATCCTTACGGGCGTTCCGGTAAACCGAAAGAACTGGAGGACGGAATGGCTCAGAGCGCGGACGAAGCCGAGGTCGCGGACATCACCGAGACCCCGGCGTTCCAGATGGCGATTGCCAAGGCGACGGCCGAGATTCAGGAGCGCATCCTAGAGGAAGTGCGGTCGATCAAGGCTGGCAAGCCGGCGATCGAGGACAATGACGATGACGAGATCAAGAAGCTCGCTCGCGCCATCGCCTTGTCCAATGCCGAGATCGCGGATCAGGGCACGCGCCGCAAGCGCGTCTCGCCGGCCGTCATGGAAGCACGTGCACAGTCGCTCAAGCGCATGCACTCGCTGCTTGAGGCTGCCCAGACGCTTCCCAAGCGTGAGAAGCCGCTCTACCGCGTTCGTTCCAAGGGCTATTTCGGCGACCGGCTGATAGAGCCGTTCCAGAGGCTTCCGGGAGGCCGTGTGGTGCCGACGATGGTTACCTTCATGTCGGCGCCCAATCTCGCCCTACAGCCCGCTAATGAGGCCGCAGAGGCTATCTACGAGGCGTTCATCGGCACGATAAGCGGCGGCGACCAGACCATCAATGGTCGCAGCGTTCCCGATCCGTCTGGTTCGAAGCCGTTCTGGATGACGAACAACGGGGCCATCATCTCGACGCCCACCGCTACCGCGCGTGAGCACGGCATGGTCATGGAAGCCGAGCCGATCACCTTGGACAATCCGCTTCGGGGCTCTACGCCGGATACTGGCGAAGGTAACAACATGGGCGGAGCTATTGAGGTGCTTGGGCCGGACGATCCGCGGGCGACCAAGATCAACGTGCTCGGCACGATTGCCCCGCCCGCAACTCGTGGGTCGATTGATTCCAGAGTGAGGTAACAGTCATGGTACGTGGCGGCTGGCGCTGGCTGCTGGCAGGCGCTCTCGCCGTCACGGCCTTGATAGGGCAGGCCAATGCGGCCACCCTGTACATCTCCGAGTTCGTCAACGGTGTCTCTACGGTTGGCACTACGCTGCCGCCAGTTCCACCGCAGCCGTCCGTAGCTAACCAGACCGTGGCGCTGAGCGGAGCGTCGGCACAATCGGCCGCCTTCAACTCCAAGACCCGTGTCGTCTCGCTCATCTGCGATGAGGGCTGCTCGGTCAGCTTTGGGGATAATCCGACCGCTACCACGACGAATTACCTGCTTCAGCAGGGCGTGCCGGTCAGCTTCGGTGTAATCCAAGGGCAGAAGGTTGCCGTCATCTACAATCCAGCCGGTAACTCCGGCGGTGGTGGAGGGGGCGGCGGTGGCACAAGCTCCAGCTTCGGAGCAACCTTCCCGCTTACCGGTACTGCGGCCGGCTTTATCAACAGCGCCACCGGCAACATGGTTGGTGCGACCGTTGATAACGGCAGCGGCGGCCTCAACGTCAATATCGTTGGTGGCGGTGGGTCTGGCGGAACGTCGTCCAACTTCGGCTCGGCATTTCCAAGTGCTGGTACGGCCGCTGGCTTTACCGACGGCACCGACATGCGCGCCGCTCAGGTGTTCGACCTCGATACCGGGGCCGGGACCGAATACGACATTGGCGCAAGTATTCGCCTGCCAAGCTCTGGCGGGTCGGTGGCCGGAGGGACTGCGACTAACCCTCTGCGCGTCGATCCTACGGGAACCACGACGCAGCCGGTAAGCGGAACCGTCACCGCAAACGCCGGGACTGGCAACTTCACCGTCGTTCAAGGCACGGCCACCAATCTCAAGGCTCAGGTGGTGGGTGCCGGCACGGCAGGCTCGCAGACCGGCGGGGTGCTTACCGTACAGGGCGATCCGAGCGGGACGCCTATACCCATCTCTGGGTCTACGACTGTCTCAGGCACCGTCACCGCGAATCAGGGAACGTCGCCGTGGGTAGTTTCCAACGGTGGGACATTTGCCGTTCAGGCGACACAGGCTGGTAGTTGGACCGTTACCGCCAATGCAGGCACGAATCTCAACACCTCGGCGCTCGCCCTTGATGCGACGGTCGCTAAACTCAATCTGGCCCAAGGCTCCACTACGTCAGGACAGACCGGTCCATTGGTACAGGGCGCGGTCACTACGTCGGCCCCGAGCTACACCACTGCCCAGACCTCTCCGCTGAGTTTGACCACCGCGGGAGCGTTGCGAATAGACGGGTCCGGTTCCACCCAGCCTGTCAGCGGCACGGTTACGGCGAATCAGGGTGGTTCATGGACTGTCACTGCCAACGCCGGGACTAACCTGAACACGTCTGCACTGGCGACCTCGGCCAATCAGACCAACGCCAGCCAGAAAACGCAAATCGTTGACGGCTCCGGCAACGTTATCGGCTCCACGTCCAACAATCTGAACGTCCAGTGCGCCAATTGCTCCGCTTCGGGGGTCAGCCAGACAGACGAAGGCACGTTTACGGCCGGGACTTCGGCTTTCGCGTCGGCTGGCGGCTTCTATCAGACCACCGCGACTTCCAACGCCCTTACCAATGGCCAGTACGGCACATTCCAGACCACGGCCAACCGCGCGCTGTTCACTAACCTGAGAAATGCGACGGGGACCGAGGTAGGAACGGCTACGACACCCCTACAGGTGTCTTTGGCGAATACCGGCTCCAATTCCACCGCCGTGACCGTTACGGGCGCTGGCGGGTCGTTTCCGGTCACTGGCGCTACCTCCAATGCGTCGTCCGCGGTAGCGACCAGCTCCACCAACGTGCCGTCCGTAGCCTATAACTACGCCTTCAACGGCACGACGTGGGATCAGCTTCAGGACGACGCGTCGAAGAACCTGAAGGTGGCGGTTAACGCCGCTCTACCAGCCGGCACCAACGTCATTGGCCATGTCATTACGGATAGCGGGTCGACAACCGCTGTAACTCAGACCACCTCGCCGTGGATTGTGGCGGGTGGCGGTACGGCTGGCTCGCCGGGCACGGCGGCTCTCACTATTCAGGGTATCGGTTCTGGAACTCCGGTTCCTGTCTCTGGCACGTTCTTTCAGGCCACGCAGCCGATCTCAATTGCCAGCGGGCAAGTCGCTTCCGGAGCGTACTCCAGCGGCTCTATAGCTTCCGGCGCCGTCGCCAGCGGTGCGGTGGCGTCTGGTGCATACGTTTCAGGGTCCATCGCGGACGGCGCCGTAGTGACGCTCGGCGCCAAGGCCGACGCCAAGTCCACCGCGACCGATACCACCGCAGTCACTGCGATGCAGGTCCTGAAAGAGATTAGCTTTCAGGCTCAAAACCCCGCGGCCCTGCCATCGAACCAGTCGACGAACGAAGCTCAGATCAACGGCGTGACCCCGCTTATGGGGAACGGTGTTACGGGCACCGGTAACCAGCGAGTTACCATAGCCAGCGACAACACGTCGAACTCGAACCCGTGGCTGGTGAATGGCAACGTAACTCCGGCTGATGCTGCGGCGCTGGGCACCACCTCGATCCGGACCTACAGCCTCGGTGGCGTTTACAACGGCTCTACGGTCGATCTTGCGAGAGAGGCGGCAAACAGCACCAACTCGACCGGCACCGGCCTGCCCTCGGCTCAGGTCATGGGGCAGTGCGATGATGTCAGCCAGACGGCGATCACCGAAAACTCGTTCGGCAATGCCCGCATCGACTGCGCGACACATGCTCAGGTCGTTACGTTGGCCCCATCCGCAACGGTCGGCGGGACATCTCTGTTTACGCTGACTGCCGCCGCCTCCACCAATGCCACCAATGTCAAGAACGCCGCCGGACAGGTCTATGGCATCAGCGGCTACACGATCAGTGCCACACCGGCTTGGCTGAGCCTTTACAACAACTCGGGCACCCCGACCTGCGGAACTTCGATCATCCAACAGTACCTGATCCCTGGAAATACCAGCGGTTCTGGCTTCAACATCTCGTTTGATGTTCCTAAGGGCTTCGCGACCGGGATTGCGTTCTGCCTTACCACCGGCATTGCTGGAACCGGGTCGGTGGCCGCGACCAGCTATGTTGTAAATTTCGATTTCAAGTAATGGCCAGACCGCTTTTGACTAATCCATCGAAACGCACCCTCTACATGAGGGCGTGGAAAGCACGGCATCCTGAGTATGATGAATATCAAAGAGTGCAGGGCAGAATATATCGGTCTGACCCTGAGGTGCGATCTAAAGCCATAGAACGGGCTAAGAAATGGGTCTCTGAAAATCCCGATCGGCGCAAGGCAACTCTCGCTGAATATCTACCAAAGACGCGTAAGGAGCGCTCTCAGAAGAGCCGTGAGTGGGTTGCGGCTAATCGAGAGAAGCATCGCGCATACCAGCGCCAATATCAGAGTGGGCGGCGGGCCAAGACTGGCAAGCGGAAGGTTGATTTGAGCGCAGTGGAAAAACGATGTTCCGGCATATGTGGAATCTGCGGGAAACCAATCGAAGGACAGATGCACTTCGACCACATTATTCCCTTGGCGCTAGGTGGTGAGCATACAGAGGACAATCCCCAGACCGCACACCCGCTTTGCAACCGGCTCAAGGGAGCCAAGATTGGCTACACTATAGCCGAGGCGAGGCCATGAAGCGCCTTCTGCCATTCCTGATGATGGCGCTGGTGTCCGCTCCGGCCTTCGCTCAATCGACCGAGATGGAAGTCATCTACGGCTCGGTGAACGGCGAAATCCGCCGGGTCATCGTGCCGGATGACGACTCGCAACTCGGACCGCAACTGGCCGGACAAGGTGAAGGCTACGTCATCGCACCGAAGGGTGCGGATGCTACGGCGGTAGTGAAAGCCAAGACAGGGATTGATCCGCCGGTTCTCACGTCGGCTGTGGTGGATAACAGCGGAAATGTCGTCGGAGTGATCGCTGCCGATCCGACGATCGACCATCCGGTGGTGGCGAACACCAGTCTGATCGCGGCCTATCCCGGCGTGGCTAAAGGCCAGACCTACGACTCTAAGACTGGTAATTTCATCGCACCGGCAACCTCAGATACGATCAAGGCCGGAACCGTTCTGTCGAATGGCACTGTGGTGCCTGCCGATGAGATCATCCAGACCCCGGCAACGGTCGTGCCCAAGCCGATTGTGCCAATCAAGTCCGGGCCGGTTACTGTGAATTCGCTTCAGTCGGTGGTGGGCCAGTGAAACGCTTCGCCGCTCTCGCATGTATCGCGCTGACCCTGCTGTGGGCGCAGGCAGCGGTCGCGACTCAAGTCTTCATCACCTCTGGTACCACCTATTCGATACCGTCTGACTGGTCGGCTACCAATACTGACGAGGCAATCGGTGGCGGCGGCAATGGTGGATGGACAGCCATCCCCAGTAGTAGTCCTGGTGGTGGTGGTGGTGGTGCCTATGCAAAGTCGGTCAATCTTACCGGTCTATCTGGCCCGGTAACCATCCAGGTCGGAGGCGCAGCCGCCGATACATGGTTTAATTCGGCGTCATTCCCTGCGAGCGGGCAAGCGGTTGGGGCAAAGGCAGGAGGCAACGGTGGTGCCAGTGGAGCCTTTGGAGCGGGTGGATCGGCGGCGTCGAGCTACGCCACCGGAACAGGAAGTCAGAAGTATAGTGGAGGCAACGGTGGTGGCGATGGCTCAACATACGGCGGGGCTGGTGGAGGGGCCGGTGGTCCGCTAGGTAACGGCGCTGCCGGCGGCCTATCTGTTAATACGGCCCCGTATAATGGCGCTGGTGGCGGTGGCAACGGTGGGGGTTCGGCCGGAGCGTCCAATTCTGGCTCAACAAGTGGTGCTGGCGGCAATAACAACGGGGGTACCGGTGGCGGCGCGGCTGTCAGCACTAATGTTGCCGGTAATGCAGGAACTAACGGCGGCGGAGGCTCGGGCGGCGGTGGTGTTAATGGTGTTGGAACGGGTGGGGCTGGCGGCGCTGGCGGCAACGGCACTGAATGGGATGCAAGTCACGGATCAGGTGCCGGTGGTGGTCAAGCAGGAACAGCTTTCGCGGCCGGTAGCGTCGGCAATGGTGGACAGGGAGGCTTATACGGCGGTGGCGGAGGTGCTGCTGGTTCAGGAGCTAACAACGGTACGGGGGCTGGCGGAGTAGGCGGCCAAGGCATCATCGTCCTGAACTACACTCCGGCCGCAGGCTGCTCCACTCGTCTGACCATGCTGGGAGCTGGATGCTGATATGAAGCTCTACATCTCGGAATTCTCAAGAATCGGCGTCGATATGGGCAATCTGGCCGTGCCGGTACCGATGGTTCCGGCTATTTCGGAGCAATTTGTCGAAATCGGCCTGAAATCGGTACAAGTCGAGAAATTCCGCGATCAAACCCGCCTTATCATGGTCCGCGCCGAGGCGGCTTGCCATCTGGCGTTCGGGGAAAACCCTGAGGCGTCTCCCGAATTGCATGGCATGGGCGCTGGCGAGACAAGGTTCTACGGCGTCACGCCGGGCGTCCGCATGGCCGTGGTCGGGGATCATTGATGCTGGTATCCGGCTCCTCCGGCATTGGACTGGACGGGCTGGAGCGCCTGATCAGTCTGCTGTCCGACACGGACAAGGTGCGCGCCCATCTTTCTCAGGTGCGCGAGGCTGAAACCGCATTACGCGATGATCAGGCCAAGAGGCGCGCTGAACTAGCTGCTGCCGCCGCCGCCAATATCGAGCGTTCCAAAGCACTGGACAGTCGCGAGGAAGCGGTAAGACGATCCGAGGCCGACCTCGCGGCCGCCAAAAGCAACCACGCTACGGAGGTGAGTGAATTCACCGAACGCCGAGCGGCTTTCGAGATAGAGGCGGACGGCCTGCGTGCAGAGGTAGCAAAGCGCCACGATGAACTGGCGCACATGATGGCCGACCACCAATCCAAGGCGACGACGGAACGTGCCGAGCTTACCAAGTGGCGGCGCGAACTTGAGGCCACTGAGAAGCGGCTGGAAGACAAAGATCGTGATATTCTCGCCCGCGAACAGGAAGCTGCCGCGATCAAGGCTACCTACGAAGACAGGCTGGCGCGGATGAGAGAGGCGATTGCATGACGGACTCGAATCCTCTTAACCGGATCAGCCTTCGCGACGAAGCGTTCGCGTCCCTTAATGCGGCAACGGCCACCGGCCATGGAGCGGTCAAGAAATTCCCGGCTCCGGTCAACATCGTCTCGTGCCAGGTATCGTGGCCGGATAGCCCATCGGCCGTGAAAGTCACCCTCCGCGGGTCCATCGACGGCGTAAACTTTCCGGTCATCGCCACCTTCGATACGGGGGCTTCCGGCGTGAACGGTGACATCATTTCAAGCAACGGGCTTACGGCGATTGTGGAGGCCCGCGCCGACCTTGATACGCTAACGGGCGCGGGGACGGTTACGGCGGCGATTCTCGCGAACAGGGGTGGATGACCGGTGAAGCTCGCAATCGCCCTCCTTGCCCTTCTAATGGCCTCAGAGGCCCATGCTGAGACGGGGATAGCCTCCTACTACGGGCACCACGAGCACTACGCCAAGTACACCGCCTGTGGAGAGGTTTTCCGGCCGCTTGGGATCACTGCGGCACATCGAACCTTGCCGTGCGGGACTCTCGTTAGGGTAACGGACACCTCTACCGGCAACTACGTGGACGTGACGGTGACTGATCGCGGACCGTTCATCCGTGGCCGCATCATCGACTTGTCCTATGGGGCTGCTATCCGGCTTGGTATAGTGGCCCGTGGCACCGCGCATGTGCGCGTGCAGAAACTTTGGGAGAGACCATGAGGATCGCTTTACTTGCACTGGGCCTTACGCTGGTCGCGACTGCGGCTTTCGCGGACGACGCAACTCCGCCTCCGACCACCTCCGTTCCGCCTGCCGAAGCGCCTAATCCGCCTCCGGAACCGACTACATCGGTTTCCCTGACCGTAGCTGATCGAGCCGCATGGGCGAGCATGGCCGGAGCATTTGAGCAATGCGTCGGTTCGCTGGAGCTACAGGGCAACACCGCAATCTGTGGTACAGTGCACAACTACCTTCTCGGTTTCTCGGCTCGTGTAGCCGCGAGCGGCAAATAAGAAAGGACAATAAATG
>Ga0265338_10005862_pt1 | contig 15847 bp, 24 predicted proteins | sample 42126metaG_FD_193579 | JGI IMG/M metagenome (GOLD analysis project Ga0265338, IMG submission 193579) | Rhizosphere microbial communities from Carex aquatilis grown in University of Washington, Seatle, WA, United States - 4-21-26 metaG | ecosystem: Host-associated > Plants > Roots > Rhizosphere... | reverse complement strand
AGGTGTTGACGAAGCCAAGCGCGACAAGATTTTTGCTGACCGAGAGGCCCAGACTAAAGCCGCCGAAAAGGCCATCAATTCCCGCTACGAAGCTGAAGCCAAGAAAGCTGGCGCTGACGTACGGGTGCTGGCCGAAGCCAGGACTAAAGAGCTTGAAGAGCTGACCGCTGAGTTTGCGGTGTTCAAAGACCAGGTAGACAGCCTCGAGAAGCTGCGCCTGATGAGCGAAACCGATTACCGAAACTTGCCCGATGAACTTGCCGAATTGATTAGAGTCGGCATGGGCGGCACGGCTTTGAAGGACTTGCTCGAAGAGGTTAATCTCGACAAATTGATTAAAGAACTTAATGGCGAAGCCGAGCAGGCCAAGGGCCAGCGCAAGAAGAAGCTCATGAAGCGGTTACGTCTGCTAGAGAGCATGCACCGCGCCGGCATCAAGCCGACTAGCATGTGCGTCAGTGTCTTGCCGGTCATTCCGCCCGATCTTCGGCCGATGGTTCAACTAACTGGCGGTCGATTCGCGACTAGCGACCTGAACGACCTCTATCGCCGTGTCATCAACCGAAATAATCGTCTGAAGAAGTTAATCGACCTCAACGCACCGGAAGTTATCCGTCGTAACGAGCAGCGCATGTTGCAGGAGGCCGTCGATGCTTTGGTTGACAATAATAATGCTCGCTCGGGCCGCGCTGTGGCCGCCACCGGCCAGCGCCGCCGCCTGAAGAGTTTGAGCGATATGCTTAAGGGCAAACAAGGACGCTTCCGCCAAAACCTGCTCGGTAAACGCGTTGACTACTCCGGCCGTAGCGTCATCGTTGCAGGGCCAGAACTCAAACTTTACCAGTGCGGTTTGCCTAAGACCATGGCACTTGAGCTATTCAAGCCATTCGTCATCGGCCGTCTTATCGACCAAGAATTGGCTCACAACATTCGTAGCGCCACGCGCATGATCGAAATGAGTGAAGCGGCCGTTTGGGACGCCCTGGACGAAGTAATTAAAGATAAATACGTTCTGCTTAACCGCGCGCCAACACTTCACCGCTTGGGCATCCAGGCTTTCCAACCGGTGCTGATTGAAGGCAAGGCTATTCAAGTTCACCCGCTGGTTTGCAAAGGCTTTAACGCCGACTTCGACGGTGACCAAATGGCCGTCCATCTGCCGCTGTCCGTCGCCGCTCAGGACGAAGCCCGTGATATCATGGCCTCTAACCGCAATCTGTTGAAGCCTGCCGATGGCACGCCGATTCTGCACGTAGAACAAGATATCGTTTTGGGCTGTTACTACCTGACCTACCAAAAGCCAGGCACAGAAAATACCAAACCACGCAGTTTCTCCAGTCTGGACGAGATTATTATGTCCCTCGATCTCGGCAAGATTACCCTGCAGACTAACGTCACGGCACCATTCCGAGGTGAGGTCCGAGACACGACCGCCGGCCGCTTGCTTTTCAATGAGATCTTCCCAGAGGACTTTACCTACCAGAACGAGCCCATGACTAATAAGAAGCTCCACAGGGTCATGTCGCGTATCTACCAGAAATACGGCCAGGAACGCACCGCCGAAATCGCTGACGACCTTAAAGACCTTGGCTTCCGCTACGCCACCTTCTCCGGCCTGTCAATTGGTATGAATGACTTTTCTGACATCAAACTACTGCCGGAAATCGTCAAGAGCGGTGAGCACAGGGCCACTGAGATCTCCGAGCAATACGCCGAGGGTTTCATCACTGACGAGGAGCGTTACCGCCTGACGGTCGAAGCCTGGACAACAGTCGATACGGCTGTTGAAAAAGCCCTGGCTGAGCAGTTCGCGACTGAGGACAATACTATGTCCATCACGGTCGCATCAGGTGCCCGCGGCAACATTTCACAGATGAAAAAGTCCGTCGGCATGCTCGGCATGTTCGCCGATGCTACCGGTCGCGCTATCGAGCTACCCGTCCGCTCCAACTATAAGTACGGCCTGAACCCGCTGGAGTACTTCACAGCTACCCGCGGTACACGCAAGTCCCTGATTGATATCGCCTTGCGTACGGCTGACTCCGGCTATCTGACGCGCCGGCTTGTCGACGTGGCCCAGGATGTCTTTACGGTTGATGAGGACGCGCCGGACCTCGGCTTCACGCTTCTCCGCGAAGATTCAGAACTAATCGGCATCAACTTTGGCTCACGCCTGGAAGGCCGTTTCTCGGCCGAGAGCATCAAGAAGCATGTTAAGAAGGGCGAACTGGTTACGGCAGATATCGCCAAAGCAATCGACGAGGACGCTTCAGTTAGCTCCGCTAAAATCATGAGCGTTCTGTCTTGTACTAACGCCCGCGGCGTCAGCCAGAAAAGCTACGGTATAGACTTGGCGACCGGCCGTTTGGTAGCCAACGACTACCCAATCGGTGTAATCGCCGCGCAGAGTATCGGCGAGCCCGGCACTCAGCTTAGCCTTGACTCGAAACACCGCGCCGGCGCTGTTACGGCTGGCGACGACGTGACCCAAGGCTTGACTCGTGTTGAAGAAATCCTGGAAGTTCGTACCCCCAAGGGCCAGGCCTATCTGACCGACATTGACGGCAAGGTTGCGGCCTGGGAGGAAGGCGACAAATATATCATTCAAGTCACCGGCAAAGAGCAGAAAGCCCTAAAAATCCCATTGAATGGCATGGAGCCTAAAATCGGCGCCGGCGACGAGGTCGCTATCGGAGACACGTTGGCTGTGGCTGACAATGGCGAGTCATTGACTGCCGCCATGGCCGGCAAGGTTAAGCTGACTGAGACCACTCTGACCATCACACCGACCGCCAAGAGCGTCGTCCGCTACGAAATTCCTGGCTACAAACAGCTACTCGTCAAAGAAGGCGATAGCGTCGTGGCCGGCCAACGCTTGACCAATGGTTCTATCAACCTCCATGAGCTAATGCGCCTGCAAGACATCGAGGCCACTCAGCGCTATATCATGAACGAAGTCCTTTACATCTTTGCCAGCCAAGGTCAAACCATTTCCGACAAGCACCTCGAGGTCATCGTCCGCCAAATGTTCAGCCGCGTCCAAATCGAAGACGCTGGTGACAGCGAGTTCATCACCGGCGATATCGTCTCTAAGCTGGCTGTTGAGGAAGCCAACGAAAAGTTGGCGCAGGCCAAGAAGAAACTCGTTAAATACAATCAGCTTCTGCTCGGCATCACCAAAGCTTCGCTTTCAACCGATTCCTTCCTGTCAGCGGCATCGTTCCAGGACACGACGCGTGTTCTGATAGCGGCCGCCACCAGTGGCAAAGTCGACCGTCTGTATGGCCTGAAAGAGAATGTTATCCTAGGCCGCAAAATTCCAGTTGGCACGGGCGCCAGAAGCAAGCAGACGGCAGAAGAAACCGAGCATGAAAGCCATAGCCGCGCTAAAACAGTTGAGGCTAAGGAGTAAATTTGCTAGAATCGGAAGCCGTACCATGCCTACAATAAATCAACTAGTCAAAAAGCCACGCCGGAAAGTTACAAGCAAGACCAAAAGTCCGGCGTTGCAGTATATTACCAATAACCTCAAAACGCGTAGCTACGAGAAGCCAGCGCCATTTAAACGTGGCGTCTGTATCCGTGTAACTACCAAAACACCGAAGAAGCCGAACTCGGCCTTACGAAAGGTTGCCCGTGTGCGGTTGACCAACGGCCACGAAGTTTGGGCCTATATTGGCGGTGAAGGGCACAACCTACAAGAACACGCTGTCGTTCTGGTTCGTGGTGGACGGGTTAAGGATTTGCCAGGCGTTCGTTACCACATCGTACGTGGCTCACTTGACTTGCAGGGCGTTCAAAACCGTAAGCAGGGTCGCTCTAAATACGGCGCCAAGAGGCCTAAATAATGTCGAAAGCGATTGAATTAGGTTATGATCGGATCGATGAGGAAGCGGACTTGCCTCTGCGCAAGCCACTGGATCAGGTTCGAAGGGAGCGTATCGAGGACTTAATTTCTAGCGGCGTGGGGATTGAGGCTTTGATGAATAGTGCGCATGTTGATATTGGTGAGCTCCAAGCCTACCTCTCCGATGCCAGTGTCCTGCACCCAGGCCACCCACAACCAGAGCCTGATAATGGAGATTTATATGCCGCGTAAGACTACCAAGGCTTTGATTCGCACGGTTGCGCCAGACCGGCTCTACAACAGCACGTTTGTGGCTAAGTTAATAAATCGAGTTATGCACGGTGGCAAAAAACAGATGGCCGAGCGCCTGGTCTACACTGGCATGCAAAAGGCTGCCGACAAGCTCAAGGTCCAAAATCCGCTAGAAGTTTTCGAGCAAGCGATGCGCAACATCCAGCCTCATATGGAAACCCGTTCTCGCCGGGTCGGCGGAGCCAATTATCAGATACCTTTTGAGGTTAAGGGCCAGCGCCAACAGCATTTAACCATCATGTGGTTTGTCGAAGCCGCCAGGGCTCGCAAAGGAATGAGCATGGAAGACCGCATAGCCCAGGAGCTTATGGATGCCTACAACAACACCGGCGCCGCTGTTAAGAAAAAAGAAGATACGCATAGAATGGCCGAAGCCAACCGGGCCTTTGCCCACTTTGCAAGGAGTTAATGTGGGCGATATTTACGAAGCAATGAAATTAGCCGACGGAGCGCCCCTGGTAGAGCGCGACTACGCCGCCTATCAGGAAGCTATAAGAATGAGTGACCCCGTGCTAGCAGAGCGAATAGCCGTTGACGCCCTAAGAACCGCTTCAGCCATCAGATACGGCCTAGTCTCGTCCGATACTCCACGAGACGGACTTCCTATGCCGATTATCAGCAATAGATTAGACGACAAGAGATTGCGCTAGGTTAAGTGAACGGCTGATAGATGGCAGATAAAAAATACGACCTTAAAGACGTGCGCAATATCGGAATTATTGCTCATATTGACGCAGGCAAAACGACTGTTACGGAGGGAATTCTTTACCGCACCGGCCTAAAGCACAAGATCGGTGCTGTCCATGAAGGCGAAACTACTACCGACTGGATGGCTCAAGAGAAGGAACGCGGCATCACGATTACCGCCGCCGCCGTCACCTGCTATTGGAAAGACCACAAAATCAACATCATCGACACGCCCGGCCACATCGACTTCACGGTTGAAGTCGAGCGTTCATTGCGTGTCTTGGACGGTGCAGTAGTCGTTTTTGACGGCAAGATGGGCGTCGAAAGCCAATCAGAGACAGTTTGGCGCCAAGCAGACAAATATAATGTGCCGCGCATCTGCTTTATTAATAAGATTAACCAGACGGGTGGCGATTTCTACAAATCACTGGATTCCATCCACCGTCGTTTGAGTAAGCGTGCTCTTCCGATTCACCTGCCCATCGGCTCCGAGCAAGGAGTCAGGGGAGTCGTAGACCTCGTCAGCATGAAGGCTTATGTCTATAAGGAGTTCCACGACCACGAGTTAACCGAGGAAGAAGTTCCGGCGGATATGCTGGAGGAGGTTAAACGATACCGATCCTTGCTAGTAGAAAACGCTGTGGCCGAAGACGAGCAGATGCTCGAGAAGTATTTCGAAGTCGGCGAGGAAGGTCTAAGCGAGGACGATATAAAAAAAGCTCTGCGCACGGCCGTGCTGACCGGCAAATTCTATGCGGTTTCCGGTGGTGATGGCCGGGGAGTCATCGTGGAGAAACTGCTTGACGCTGTCAACTGGCTATTACCGAGTCCACTTGACCGCGGCGGTACTTGGGGCACAGACCCGAAGAATGGTGACGAAATCGAGCGCAAGCCCGATGTCGGCGAACCGTTTGCGGCTTTGGCTTTCAAAATTGCAACCGACGCTTTCGTCGGCAAACTGGCCTTCTTCCGCGTCTATTCTGGCAAAGTCGAAGCTGGTAGCTATATATTAAACAGTTCGTCCGGCGAAAGAGAGCGCGTCGGCCGCATTGTTCGTCTGCACGCCGATAAGCGTGAGGACGTCACCGAAGTTGAAGCCGGCGATATAGCCGCCATTGTCGGCCTCAAGGGCACGACTACCGGCAACACTTTATGTGACCCGACCCACCCGATAGTTCTAGAAAGCATTACCTTCCCCGAGCCGCCGGTATCTATAGCTATTGAGCCAAAGACCAAGGCCGACCAAGAGAAAATGAGCTTGGCGCTCCAGCGGCTAGCCGAAGAGGACCCGACATTCCGAATCAAGGTTGACCACGAAACCGGCCAGACTATCATCTCCGGTATGGGCGAATTACACCTTGAAATCATCGTTGACCGCATGAAGCGCGAATTTGCAGTTGAAGCCGCCGTCGGTGAACCGCAGGTGGCCTACCGAGAGACTATCCGCAAAGACGGAGTGGAGCAGGAAGGCAAATTTATTCGTCAATCCGGTGGCCGCGGCCAATACGGACATGTTTGGTTGCGCTTGTCTCAGAACGAGTCCGGCAAGGGCCTGGAATTTATCAACAGTATCAAAGGCGCTTCCATCCCGTCGGAATTTATTCCCGCAGTCAAATCGGGCGTCGAGGAGGCCATGGCTAACGGAGTCCTGGCGGGCTACCCGGTCGTAGATATTAAAGTCGAGTTATACGACGGTTCTTATCATGACGTGGACTCTTCGGAGATGGCGTTCAAGATTGCCGGCTCTATGGCTTTGCAAGACGGCGTCAAGAAAGCCGCTCCGGTTCTGCTGGAACCGATTATGAAAGTTGTAGTTGTAACCCCTGAGGACTTCATGGGTGATGTCGTCGGTGACCTAAACTCTAAGCGTGGCCGTGTCGAGAGTATGGATGACCTACAAAGCGGTATCAAGCAGATCACAGCCTTTGTACCACTCGGTGAAATGTTTGGCTACACCACCAATCTGCGCAGTATGACGCAGGGGCGAGCCTCTTCCAGCATGGAACTTGACCACTACGCTGATGTACCGGGGAACGTAACCCAGCAAATCATTGCCAAATCTGGAAAATAGCGTGCCATGAAACTATACAAAGGGGGCGCCGAACAGCCGACCACTAATCCTCACGAGAGAACAAAAATACTTGTAGAGAAGTTTCTTGAAGACCCGCATATAGATATCTGGCCTAAATTAAGACTTCGTGGCTCGCGCCGTAGCTCAGAAAGGCTAAGGGCACAATCGCTTCAGACATATACCTTAGTATTGGGAGGAGTCGCGGTATTCGCGTACGTGTTTGCCCATAAAGAGGGCCTTGGGGCCCGAGCTCGTCATCAGGCTAGAGAATTCAAAGTGGGAGTAGTCTCGCCAGAGGAAGGGGTTATCGCTCTCACCGGCCAAATCTTGGCTAAGAGGCGTCGAGGTCTTCTGGGTATCAGAGGCTCCGAAACCGAAATTTCGGTACTCCCAGATCAGCCAGATGACAATGCGTCAATTCAGAAAATAGAAACGGCTTTCGCTGACCCCGAAGAACAGTAGAATAACCCTTTACAAACTGGAAGCGTTTATCTATAATTACCTCATAACCGCATGGTGGCTATTGCTTTCATGCACTAAATAGTTAAGCAACGATAAGCTAAGGAGCAACCCTAAAATGGCAGATTTTGACCGCAGCAAACCGCACGTTAACGTTGGCACAATGGGCCACGTCGACCACGGTAAAACCACATTAACCGCCGCTATTACGCATGTCTTGGCGAAGCGGCTTCCAAGTGATATCAACAAGCCGGTCAAGTACGACCAGATTGATAATGCACCGGAAGAAAAGGCCCGCGGCATTACTATTGCGACCTCTCACCAAGAATATGAGAGTGAGAAGCGCCACTATGCGCACGTCGATATGCCCGGCCACGCCGACTACATCAAGAACATGATTACCGGTGCCGCCCAGATTGACGGTGCAATTTTGGTAGTTTCTGCCGCTGACGGCCCGATGCCCCAGACTCGCGAGCACGTTCTGTTGGCTCGCCAAGTCGGTGTGCCTAAAATCCTAGTCTTTCTGAACAAGATGGATCTAGCCGATCCGGAGCTAGTCGAACTGGTTGAAGCCGACGTCCGGGAACTGCTTAAGAAGTATGAATTCGACGAGAACGCTCCAATCATCAAAGGCTCTGCCACCAAAGCTCTGGAAGGCGACAAAGAGAATGAAGACGCCGTTATGGAGCTTGTCAAAGCCATGGACGATTACATTCCAGAACCTGTCCGTGACCTCGACAAACCATTCATGATGGCTATCGAAGATGTTTTCTCAATCAAGGGCCGCGGTACAGTCGCTACTGGCCGTATTGAAACCGGCATCGTGAAGGTTAACGACGAGATTGAAATCGTCGGTATCCGACCAACCAAGAAAACTGTCGTTACTGGTGTTGAAATGTTCAAGAAGAACCTACAGCAAGGTCAGGCTGGCGACAATGTCGGAGTTCTGCTACGCGGTATCGAGCGTGATGACATCGAGCGCGGCCAAGTTTTGGCTAAGCCCGGCTCCATTACGCCGCACACCGAATTTGACGCTGAAGTCTATATCCTAGCTAAAGAGGAAGGCGGCCGTCACACGCCGTTCTTCAAGGGCTACAAGCCACAGTTTTACTTCCGAACTACTGACGTAACCGGCGAAGTTGAGCTTCCAGCTGACAAAGAAATGGTCATGCCCGGCGATACAGTAACCTTCAAGGTCAAGTTGATGGCTCCAATCGCCATGGACCAAGGTCTGCGCTTCGCTATCCGCGAAGGTGGCCGCACGGTTGGCGCTGGCGTCGTTACCAAAATCGACAAGTAAGTTTAATGGCAGACACTAAAGAACCAGAGATAAAGCAACGGATACGCATCCGCCTTAAAGCCTATGACCACAAAGTCATCGATCAGTCGGCTAAGCAGATAGTTGATACGGCTCTTCGGACTGGTGCCAAGATTTCCGGCCCGATTCCTCTGCCAACCAGAAAAAGCACATTCACCGTCATCAAAAGCCCACACGTCTATAAAAAGGGTCGTGAACAGTTCGAAATGCGCGTCCACAAGCGTCTGATTGATATTAGTGACCCAACGCCGAAGACTATTGACTCGCTCATGAATCTTTCGTTGCCCGCTGGTTGCGACGCCGAAATCAAAATGTAATTTGTAATATTCGCAACAGATTGACAGAGGTCAACCTCTTATGTTAACCTGTTGTGAGTAAAGGCGCTTTAGAACTTGGTACTTTGGGCAAGTCACTCGCAACAATAGGGGTAGAAACTGCCAAAGCCAAGTGTTTTTAAGCTGAGTGTCTCGAAATTGAGGCCTACCTTTACGTCAACCAAGTAGAAGGAAGCAACAGGTCGTGAAGGCTCTTATAACCCGCAAAGTAGGCATGACGAGCATCATCAACGAAGATGGTGCGGCTGTTCCTGTCACCCTGCTTTCGGCCACTCCCAACACGATTACTCAAATAAAAAGCGAAGACAAAGATGGTTATTCTGCCCTCGCACTTGGTTTTGAGGAAAAGAACGCGAAGAAAGCCGGCAAATCCGCCAAAGGTCACTTTAAATCCGCCGGTATTATTCCCAAGATTGTCCGTGAATTCCGCGTGAATGAGCTACCAGAGGACGCAGGCGTCGGCACAAAAATTAGCGCCGACGTTTTTAGTGTTGGTGACAGCGTTGATGTCACGGGCATCAGCAAGGGTAAAGGTTTCGCCGGCACCATTAAACGCCACAACTTCCAGCGCGGGCGCAAGACTCACGGTGGACGCAGCTATCGTCGGCCGGGTTCTATCGGCTCGATGTATCCCCAGCACATTCTAAAAGGCAAGAAAATGGCCGGCCACATGGGCCACGAGCGGGTTACTACCAAGCGTTTGAGAGTCGCATTAATCGATACCGAGTTGAACGTCATCGGAGTACGAGGCGCTGTGCCCGGACCGCGCAAGGGCATCGTCATGCTCCAGGAGGCCAAGTAATGAATTCTTTGCAGCTAGCTAGGGAAAAGCCAGCCCGCCAAAATGTATTTCATTTTGCCGGCGCGATAGGAAAAACCGTTGGTTTGTCCTATGAACGACCGGAGGGAGTGTAGCTATGGCTGTCGAGACTTATACTAAAAGCGGCACTAAGGCCGCCACACCAGTCAAATTAGACAAAGCAATCTTTGACGTAGAGATCAAAGGCCACCAGCTCCTGAAAGATGCCTACCTGGGCCATCTAGCGGGGCGACGTACTAATAATGCTGTTACTAAGAAACGTGGCCAGGTCAGCGGCGGCGGCATCAAGCCGTGGCGCCAAAAAGGCACTGGCCGCGCCCGCTTCGGCTCCAGCCGTAACCCGATTTGGCGCGGTGGTGGAATTGCCTTCGGTCCGACCGGTCAGGAGAACTATACTCGCAAACTGAACGTTAAAGCTAAGCGCCAAGCCGTTAAGCAGGCTTTGAGTCTGGCCGCCAAAGAAGATCGCCTGAAAATTATAGAAACATTCGCCTGCCCAGACGGAAAGGTGAAGCCGACGCTAGAGCTCATGAAGAAGCTCAACGCTGAAGGGTCAATTCTGCTGGTCGTTTCTCTGAAGGACGATCTAGTCAAAAGAGCGACTGGCAATATCCCTAATATCAAAGCTGTGCAAGCGGCCAGGCTCCACACCGCGGATATTCTGAATGCCGACGTGATTGTAATCAGCAAAAAGTCGCTCGAAGTCCTAAGCCAGCGCCTTGGAGGCAAAAATGAATAAGTCTGTCGTTCTGAAACCCAGAGTCAGCGAGAAGGCCTACGGTTTGAGCGAAGAGCGCAATACCTACGTTTTTGACGTGTCCGACTCACTTAATAAATTCCAGATTGCCAACGCTGTCAAAGCCCAGTATGAAGTCGATGTTGAAGATGTTCGTCTGGCGAACGTACCTGGCAAATCCAAACGGAACTACCGCGGCCGCAGTAAATTCACGCGCGGCAAACGTTCTGATATCCGCAAGGCATACGTCAGATTAGCCAAGGACCACAAATTGCCGCTGTTTAATACTGAATCGGGTAAAGCCGAGACTGCCGAGAAGTCCAACAAGGAGAAGAAGAAATAATGGCTATTCGCTCCTACAACCCGGTGACCCCGGCCCAGCGCGGCATGACGACTCAAGACTTTGCCCAGATTACGACCAAAAAACCGGTCAGGGGACTGCTACGGATCAAAAAGGGTGCCACTGGGCGCAATAACCAAGGCAGGATCACCGTTCGGCACCGAGGCGGCGGGGTTCGACAGTACTACAGATTAGTTAATTTCAAACCAGAAGCTGGTATCGAAGCTATCGTGGAGCACATCGAATACGATCCCAACCGTAGCGCCAGAATTGCTCGTATTAAAGACCAGAATGGAAAGTATCACTATGTTCTGGCTGCCCGCGGCATGAAGCCTGGCCGCAAATTCGTTGTTGCTGAGGAGGGCGCGATAGAGATGGGCAACCGCTTGCCACTCAGCGCTATTCCAACTGGCACCCAGGTACACGCTATTGAATTACAGCCTGGCCGAGGCGCGCAGTTGGTTCGCAGTGCCGGCACCAACGCCCAATTGGTTGCTAAAGAGGGCGATTTCGCCCAGCTCCGGCTACCTAGTGGCGAGATTCGCCAAGTAAGTGTCAAATGCATGGCGACTGTCGGCTCTGTTGGTAACGAACAACACCAAAATGTCCAGATTGGTTCAGCCGGGCGCAAGCGCCGTATGGGCATCCGTCCGACCGTTCGCGGAGTAGTTATGAATGCCGCCGATCACCCGCATGGTGGAGGTGACGGTGGACGACACGGTACCGCCAAAGATCCGCGCACGCCGTGGGGCCAAAAGACCCTGGGTTATAAGACCCGCCGCCGCAAATCAACTGATAAGATGATTATCCGTAGCCGTCACCAAGGAAAGAGGAGATAGCTTGTGAGTCGCTCACTTAAAAAAGGACCGTTTATAGACCCCAAGCTGGCTAAGAAAGTAGCCGCTCTTGGCTCAGAGGACCGCACAGTTATCAGAACTTGGGCGCGATCTTCCACCATCGCGCCAGAATTCGTCGGCCGCACCATCGCCGTTCATAACGGCAAGGTCCATGTACCGGTATTTATCACAGAGAATATGGTCGGACACAAACTGGGCGAATTCTCACCGACCCGTAAATTCCGCGGTCACGGTGGTAAATTAGCCAAATCTCAAGGCGCAGACGCTGAGAGTAGAGGAAACACAGGGAGCTAATCATGCCAGTTATAGCTTTATCTAAAGGAGTCCGCATGAGCCCGCGCAAAGTCAGCGTGGTTGCGGCTCTGGTCCGCGGCCGGAGCGTTGCCGACGCGCTGACCATTTTGGAACACACCCCACGGCGCTCAGCTCACTACGTACTTGAAACTATCAAAAGCGCCCGGGCGAACGCCGAGCACAACCACAGTCTGAAGCCCGGCACGTTGGTAATTACTCAGCTTTTGGTCACACCTGGCCCACGTCTTAAGCGTTACCGCCCAGCCGCCCGTGGCCGGGCTTTGCCGTTTCAGCGCGCGACTAGCCATATAAAAGTTGTCGTCGACGGCGAGAAGCGAGAGATCAAAAAACCAGCTGTTAAAGTAGCCGCTAAGGAGACTAAATAATGGGCCAAAAAGTAAACCCAATCAGCATGCGCCTGCAGGTCAATAAGGACTGGCGTAGCCGCTGGTTCGCCGGCAAGCGCGAATACGCGAATTACCTCAAGCAGGATTTGGCGGCCCGTAAGCTGATAGCCACTAAACTCGGCTCACGCGCGGCTGTCAGCAAAGTTGATATCGAACGCTCACCTAACCTAGTGACCGTCACTATTCAGACGGCTAAAGCCGGTGTGGTCATTGGCCGCGGCGGTGCCGGAGCCTCCGAACTGAAGTCTGACATCGAGAAACTGTATGGCATTCCGGCTCGTATAAACATCGAGGAGATTAAGCGCCCCGAGCTTCAAGCCAAGCTAGTGGCTGAGAATATAGCCCATCAGTTGGAGCGACGCATCGCTTTCCGTCGGGCCGTTAAGCAGGCCGCTGGCGCCACCATGCGCGCTGGGGCCAAAGGTGTTCGCATAGAGGTTGCCGGCCGCTTAGGCGGCATGGAAATGAGCCGCCGCGAAAAAGAAGTCCAAGGCAGTGTGCCTCTGCACACGCTAAGAGCTGATATTGATTTCGCCAGCGCCCGAGCGCTGTATCCTGGCGCCGGTATTATTGGCGTAAAGGTCTGGATTTACAGGGGAGAAGCATAATGTTGATGCCTTCTCGAACTAAATTCCGCAAAGTCCGCAAGGGTAAAATCCATGGTGGCACGGCCACGTCTTTAGAGACGATAGCTTATGGCCGCTACGGTTTGGTCAGTGAGCAGAGCGACCGTATTTCTAGCCGACAGATTGAAGCCGCCCGCCAGGCCATGACCCGCTACGTCAAGCGTGGCGGACAGATATGGATCCGAGTTTTCCCGCACACACCAGTCACCCGTAAACCGCAAGACGTCAAGATGGGTAGCGGCAAGGGTAACCCAGAATTTTTCGTAGCCAAGGTTAAGCCAGGCACCGTTTTGTTCGAGATGGATGGGGTGACTCAGGAAATTGCAGCCGAGGCTATGCGCCTAGCTGGCCACAAGTTGCCAGTCAAAACTCGGTTCTTGGTCAAGGAGGAGGTCTAAGCCATGAATCCCGTAAGACGTCAGCCCCTCATTCCCAGATATAAATTGTACGTTGGACGGTACGCTTGTAGCCCCACGCTATGTGTCACTTGTAAGTTGGCGGGTGAGGTCTAACGGGATGAAAATAGCCGACATCCGCAAACTCAAAACCGAAGATGTGGCCAAGAAAAGCGGCGAGCTACGCGACGAAATTGCCGAGCTCAAACGCCGACTATATAACGGCGAACTTCAGAATACCCGCATTATCCGCGCTAAGCGCAAGGATCTAGCCCGCATGCTGACCGTTTTGTCCGAACAACTAGATAGGGAGGCAGTCTAATGGCTCGCTCAATGACTGGTAAGGTTACATCCGATAAACTGGACAAGACCATCGTTATCACCGTGACGCAGCGCAAGACGCATCCGCTTTATAAGAAGCAGTACACCGTCAATACCAAATTCATGGCGCACGACGACAAGAATGAGGCTAAACTGGGTGATTTGGTCTCAATCATTGAGACCCGCCCACTAAGCGCCCGCAAGCACTTCCGCTTGGATAAGATTTTGCAGAAGGCTGGTGCCGGCTTTGAAGAAACCGACGCTACGGCCGACATTCCTGTCGAAGAGGAACCCGAGGTACCAGTATCAAAGCCAGTCGCCAAAACCAAGGCGGTGAAGGCTGAGAAGGTAGATAAGAACGAGGAAAAGAAGTAATGAATAAGTTGAGTTTAAAAAGGGAAAAGCAAGGCACCGGTTCAGCTAAGGCTGAATCTGGATTCATTCCAGAAGGTGCGATAGGAAAAACCGGGGTCCCCGCAAAGTTTACTTTGTGGGGTGATAGTACCGTAGGTTTGTCCTATAAGGCGGAGCCGCAATGATACAGCAGGAATCAAAATTAATCGCCACCGACAACAGCGGCGCCCGCACCTTGCAATGCATCCGCGTGTTGGGCGGTTCAGGCCGCCGCTACGCGCGAGTCGGCGACATCATAGTGGCCAGCGTCAAGACAGCCAACCCGGCTGGTGGAGTTAAGCGCAAGAGCATAGTCAAAGCGGTTATCGTTCGTACTCGAACGCCAATCCGCCGTCCGGACGGCTCGTTTATTAGTTTCGACGATAATGCCGCCGTGGTATTGGCTGAAGATGATAAAAGCCCTCGCGGTACACGCATCTTCGGCCCGGTGCCAAGAGAACTTCGCGAACTCGGCTACCCGAGGATCATCTCACTCGCTCCGGAGGTACTCTAATGACTAAAGCGATGACCAAGACTATCTATAAAATTAGGCTTAAGGTCGGCGACACAGTCATTGTTCGCGCCGGTAAATTCAAGGGACGCACCGGCAAGATCACGGCCGTCCACCCAACACTCAACAAAGTCACAGTCGAGGGCATTAATATCGTCAAGCGTCACGTCAAGCCGACACGCGTCCACCCGCAGGGCGGAATTTTTGAGATCACCAAGCCAATTTGGGTCAGCAAAGTTGGCCTATACGACTCAGCCAAGAAGAAGCCCTCGCGGGTCGGCTATAAGCTAAGTAAAGAAGGTGTTAAAACCCGAGTCATGAAAACAAGCAACAAGGAGCTGAAGTAATGAGTAGCTTGCAGCTAATGGAAAAGACAGCCCGAGCAAAAATCGCACTTTTTGCCCGGCGCGATAGGAAAAACCATTGGTTTGTCCTATCCGTCGATAAGGAGATCAAATAATGGCTACTGTGGTCAAAACAGCTTACCAACCGCGTCTGAAGACTCGTTACAACACCGAGATTGCCAAGGAGTTACAAAAGGAGCTCAAGTCGTCGAATATCTTAGAAGTTCCGCGCTTAGAGAAAATTACGGTCAACGCCGGTCTGGGTAAGGCCAAGGATGAAAAGCGCATTTTGGAAGTGGCGTCGAATACCATCGCTAAAATTACCGGCCAGCACCCTGTCGAGACAGTTGCCAAGAAGTCAATCGCCACCTTCAAACTACGTGAAGGCAGTAAAATTGGCGTAAAGGTGACACTGCGCGGCGACCGAATGTACGAATTCGCCGATCGCTTCATCAACCTGGTGCTACCACGACTACGTGATTTCCACGGCGTAGCTAACCGCGCCTTTGATAAGCAGGGCAATTACAGCATCGGGCTGCCGGATCAGTCGGTCTTTCCGGAACTATCCTATGAGGACACTGCCACTCCACATGGACTTCAGATCATCTTTACAATTTCAGCTAAGAGCCCAGCCCAAGCCAAAATACTATTAGAGAAAATGGGCATGCCGTTTGAAAAAGGAGACAAATAATGGCTAAGAAATCATCCCTGGCGCGAGACGTCAAACGGGATAAAATGATCGCTAAATACGCCGCTAAGCGGGCGGAGCTTAAG
>Ga0265338_10005859_pt1 | contig 15861 bp, 13 predicted proteins | sample 42126metaG_FD_193579 | JGI IMG/M metagenome (GOLD analysis project Ga0265338, IMG submission 193579) | Rhizosphere microbial communities from Carex aquatilis grown in University of Washington, Seatle, WA, United States - 4-21-26 metaG | ecosystem: Host-associated > Plants > Roots > Rhizosphere... | reverse complement strand
ATTAGTTTGGCCGCATCGGCTCGCGGGCAATTACGGCCTCACTCCTGAATCCATGCTTGCGCACCCTGTGAACATTATCCTCGCACTGAGTTTTGTTGCCCTCTTCGGTGCCGCGGCTTGGCTCGCGTACAAACTCGATAAGCGCTGGTTTATAGCCGGACTTGCGCTCGTGTTGATGCTGCCCACGTCGGGACTAGTTGCTTTTGGTTTTGAAAATATCTCCGGCGTCGCCGATCACTATATGTATCTGCCGATGACGGCGGTGGCGGCGGCATTGCTGCTCCTCTTTACGCGGCTGCAAAAGAGCAAAGTGCTTTTCGCGCTGCCCCTCCTCGTGATCGGCGCGTGGGCGGCGGCAAGCTTTTCCCGCGTGCACGTGTGGAAATCGGAAGAGGCGTTCTTCACCGATATGGCGAAGAGCGCGCCCGAGAGTTACAGCACCGCGATCGGAATGTCGGTCGTGATGTGCGAAGACAAGAAAGACTATAACGAAGGCCTGAAGTGGATCGACGTCGCGCTCAAAGCCAAGCCCGATGACATTCTCGCCTTGGCCAACCGCGCGTTTTGCCTGCTCCACGCCGACCGCAATCAAGAGGTGCTCGATATGGATGCAATTCTAGAAAAGCTCGACTATCAAGAGCTTAAAGCCACTCAACCGACGCCCTATTCCAGCCTAATCGCCTCTGTCGGCACCGCGAAAATTCGCGCCGGTGAATATCAAATGGGCTTTCAATATTTGTGCGAAGCGTATCGAATCCTTCCCTCCGACCCAAATCACAGGCACAATCTCGAAGCGGCTGCGGAATTATTGAAACAGAAGGGCTTTGATCCCATCTGCGCCAATGACGATTCCGATGACATGCCAGAATAGAGGACTTCCACATGCGCCAACTCGCACTTATTTTGCTCGCCACTTTGTCTTTACATGCGTTCGCCGATGACGATGCAACACCCGACGACACGGCTGAGACTTCAGACCGGGTGACCGCGGATTACCGCAAGATGCCCTTCACCGTGAAACTCGGCGCGATCGGCTACAGCTACGAGGAAATGGGCATCATGCACGTCGACGGAAATCTGTACACCTTGGGTGGCGAGTACCGGCGTTCGTTCGGACTCGAGCGCCGCATCCCGATGTACTTCGATGTCGATCTCAACATCGCGTACGGCCTCGATGAGTATCATGGCGCCGTCAATCACCCGGATCACACTACCTCGCCCACCGAGACAGCGTCGCGCGATCAGATTTACAACCTTGAAGGTCATTTCGGCATGTCGTTCTTCGACACGAGCACGCAAACTCTCGACGTGTACGCGGGCCTTGGCGTTTGGTATCTCGAAAACAAGATCAACGGCGCCGGTTCCTATACCCGCGACATCACCTACTTCTATTTACCGATCGGCGTGCGCTACACGGTGCGTGCGGGCCCTTCGTTCAAATTCACTTCGGGCTTGCAGTACAATCAACTTATGTTCGGAACGGTCGTCAGCCGCTTCAGCGAAGTCGATTCCAACGCCGACGATTCGTCCAATCTGCAGACCGAAGGTGGTGGCTTCACCGTCAATGCCATCGGCGAATTCACCTTCGAGCACACGAGCCTTTTTGCCGAGGCCTATTACCGCTACTGGGAAATCCAAAGTTCCAACGGCTGGGTCGGTGACGGCGGCATCTGGTACGAGCCGCACAACAAAACCAAGCTCGGTGGCTTGAGCGTTGGAATGCGCTTCTAATCCCTACTGTCTGCCATTTTTCGGCGCGAAACCCGCCAAACCCCAATAGATTCACGCTAATACGGGCATAGGCCCTGCAATTCCATTGGGTTATGAACAAATTGGCTCTTTTCCTCCTCTTGGCGCTTATGGGTCAGGTGGGTCACAGCGATGTCTTCGAGAACATGGGTCCCGGTGTGTGGGACCAGCTCGAGCGCGACACGACGGACGTCACCGTCGACCGCGTTCAGCAAGTTCCCGGTGGCTATCTTGTGACTTATGAGCGTGACGGTAAGGTTCTGAAGAACCGTCTCTGCACTCATGATCCCGCTGTCGAGCAGGATTACACCGAAGCCGATCGCGCCTTGGCCATTCACCAGCGCGTGAATGTATTGCGTGAGGCCGCAAAATCGAAATCGACCGTTGCTATTAACACTAAGGGACCTTGGACCGGCTGCATTTGGCCGGATTACCTCTAAAGGAGCTGACCGTGGACCGCCGGTTACTTTGTTTTATCATTATCGCCTTTGCCACTTTGAGCATTGTCGCCTGTAACGACGCCAAACCGGCGGACGAAGGCCCGAAGGCGGCCGATTCGAAAACGCCGAAGCCCGCGGATTTCTCGGACAGCACGGGAACCTCAAGCCAGCAGCAACCGCCGGCGCCGCACGGAACGATCATCAACACCAACGGCGGCACTGTCGAGACGCAAACTTGCGATGCACCGAAGTCCGCGACACAAGACGATCTCTCCCTGCTTGCCGCCAAGCGCACCAATGACCTGCCCCCGAAAATGAAAGCCGCCAGCGCCGAATGGGCCAAAGATATCCGCGATGTAAATATCTCGATCGACGGTTCGGGAGCCCACATGGTCAAAATTGAAGTCGTCTACGATTTCCAAATGGGTAAAGCGACGATCGATCTCCGCGGACAGTTTGAAAATTCGCCCAACGTAAAACTCGTGCACGCGCCTAAGGCCGGTCAAAAGGAAACCTTCGCCGGCATGATGACTTGCGCGGACGCCTCCTGCCAAAACATTTTCCTCCGCGTCGATGAATTGAAAGACAAAAAGGTCGCCAAGAGCCTCTTCATCGTGCAGCGCTGGAATGAAGCGCATGTCGTGTTGAGTGACTCGGACCGCAAAGGCTTCGCGCGTCTCCCGAATCAAAACGAGAGCGCGTTTGCCGAGTACATCGCGAATTCGCTCAACAACATCTGCCTCGAAAACCTGAAAGCCGTCAGCGCGCAGAAGAGCGGCGTCCCGGCCTGTATCACTCAGAACTTAAAAGCCGAGTGTGGAACCGAAGACGCGCGCCAGCCGTCCGCAAAAGCCATGGGCTTACGCACGTGGGAAGTGGCGGGAGGCCGTGGTGGCTTTGAGCTGCAATTCCTCGACTCCGGCTTCTTTAATCCGCTCAACGAAACCAGTACGAAACCGTTCTTGAGCGTGCGCGGTCCGTTGGCCAGCGCGGCGGTGAGCACGCCGGCTCCGCAGTGGAAACATCCGCTCGTGTTCGCGGGTAATGCGAAGGGCATCGACTCGGTGAGTTTAGTAACGAACGACACCAGCGTCAGCGACTTGAGCCTGCAATTCGCGTTTACGGGTTCGCCCACCGCTCAGTTGAAAGTGACGGTGTCTTCGATTGTACCGACAAGCGCAAGTGCAACGGCGATTTTACAAACGGCGCAAGGCATGCCGGTGCTCCAACAACAAGATCTCGTTAGCGATAACGAAAACGAACTAAATTAACGACGGGCGCAACGCGCTATCGGTCAAAAACTTTGAATTTTCCCAAACGACCATGGAAAAATGGCGCTCAGGGGAAATTGCAGCGTGGATTTGAACACCAAAGAGGCAGCACAAACGGCAAGTGTGCTCGCGCCACCTAAACTGGGCGTGTTCACTGACTATCGTCCCTATCTCAAAGAGTTTTACGAATATCGCCGTGAGCAGACTAAAGGGTCTTTGCGCCCGTACTCGTACGCGACGTTTGCCGCCGCCGCCGATATTAAGTCGCCGAACTATTTGAAGCTGATAATCGATGGCCAGCGCAATCTCTCGCCGGAGATGGCGCGCAAGTTCGCCAAAGCCATGAATCTGACCCGCGAGGAGACCGAAGAGTTTGTGGCCCTCGTGGATTTCACCCAAGCCCAGGAACCGATTGAGCGCAATCGCTATTTAAAGGTGCTTGCCGACATCCGTGTGCGCCAGCAGCTGAAAAGCGGGGAGATCAAGCAGGAGACGTGGGAAAAGGTGCCCAGCTGGGTCACATGGGTTCTGTATGCATTGGCCGACCAAAAGGGCGCCGGCTACGATATCCAGGAGCTATTTGAGATTATGCGTGGGAAAGCCCGCCCAGACGATATCCGCCGCAGCCTAGAGCGTTTGCTCGAGGCAGGCGAATTGGTGAAAGATCCGCAAACCGGAGAAATTGCCAAGGGCCGCGAACTGATGTCAGGGTCAGAATCGATTCCCGTAGCCCTGATCCGCAAGCTTCAGGCCGAACTCATTTACTTAGCCCTTGAAAGTCTTTTCCAGGACGCGCCCCAGGACCGCGAATTTGGAACTCAAACCCTGGCTTTAACTGAAGGTGAGTTCGAACAGCTTAAATTTGAGCTGAGGCAGTTTCGCAAGCGGTGGACAAAGGACATTGCTGTGAACCGGACTTCTGAAAAGGGGGATCGCGTGTTTCAGATGAATATACAGCTGTTCCCTGTCACTTTACCTTCACGCAAGGGCTAACTCCTTCAGTTTTCAGTGGCCGTTGGCCGTAATCAGCTTTCGGTAAAGGTAACTGTTTCGGTTTTGGTTTCAGTTGCGGTAACGGTTACCGTTCCAGTTCCTGAAACCAAAACCGAAACAGTTACCCGAGCCAGCTTACCGATAACAGCAAACCGCCACAGAAAACCGACCTATTTAGATTTGGGATTAGATTTAGACGACGAAGACTTGAAGTCCCAGCGACGGGCTAAAGAGCTTGCGCTCCGACTTTCTTAGGGGGGAGGGGGAAAGCGCCCATCGCCAAGACTCAAGAATTTTAAACAACAAACGTTCAACATCCGCAAACGTACCGATGTGTTGAGTAGCAACTTGTGAACCATTGTGCGGTTTCCGTCAATGGGCCCTAAAATCTTTCTAATGGCGTTTTGAAAAATTTAAAGGCTCATTTCTCGGCCCTCGCTGCCGAAAAGGGCTTCGGGCCTCGTAAAGGCTGCTTCACCTACCTTTCCCTTAGATTTGGCCGGAAATCGGACATTTCATGACCCGGAACGCAAAACAACGTTGTGGAAAATATTCTGGGAAACTACGTTGGCCGCAAACATGGCAACTGAACAATTAAAGTGCAAATTGGCCGGACAATGTGGCGGATGTCCCTCCGCCTTGCGGGATTTTGCCCCTGAAGTGAAGGCCGCCAAAGTCCGCAACGCCTTTGCTGCTGCGGAACTCCGGTTTGTGCCGAGCGGACGCGTGCGCGATCGCGCGGATTTAGTTTGGGAAGTTTCAGGCCGTCAAATGCGGTTGGGATTATACCAAATAAAATCGGCGGCGAGCGAAGTCCCGCGCATTCTCGACATCGACGAGTGCCCGATGATGACGGAACCCCTCGAAGCTTGGCTCAAGGTTTTCAGGCAGAAGGCGCCGCCCATCGCCCACAAGGGGAGCGTTCGCCTGCGCGTTTCGCCGGCGGGTGCACGGGGCGTGTGGCTCGACTTCGCGAACGCCGATGTGAAAACTCTGTTTGAAGAAAAATCGTACTTAGAGTGGTTGTCGCAGCAGGCGTTTGTGGAAATCGGCCAGCGCCGCAAAGCCCTCACGTGGCGGGACGGCCAACCGAAGCTCGTCGATCCGGTTTTGCAGCCTTGGTTTGAAACTTACGGTGCGCAAGGTGAGCCGATTCCGCTTTATGGACCCGTGGGCGGCTTCTCGCAGGCGGGATTTGCCGCCAATCGCGCGCTGGTCACGGCGGTTGCCGAACTTGCGGAGATGAGCAGCGAGAAAAACTGGTTGGAGCTCTTCAGCGGCAACGGCAACTTCGCCCTCGCGCTGGCGGCGCGCGGCTATGATGTGGAGGCCTTCGAGCTCGATCCGCTCGCGGTGGCCGGCCTAAACAAGTCGGCCGAGGAACGTGGGCTCACCCTCAAGGCCGGAACACTCGATGTGTATCTGCAGGCGAAAAAAATTCCATCGTTCAAAGACCGTGCCTTGCTCGTGGATCCGCCGCGCGCGGGTCTGCGCGAAGTTCTTGCTCAGATGGAACACAGTGAACTCCCGCGCGCTATTCTGTATGTTTCTTGTTTCGAAGAAAGCTTTCTGGCCGACAGTGAGCGTCTCGCGAGCCTCGGATTCCGAGCGAAGAGCGTTCTAGGCGTCGACCAATTTCCCTATTCTCCGCACATGGAGTGGGTGGCCCTCTTTCAATCGTAAATTTAGTGTAGAAAATTACGGCAACATACTTTATATTGCCGGCAATTTTGCACAACGAGCGTTTTGAGGGGAATTTTGATAGTCAAAGTTCAGGATTTAAAAAAACGTTTTCACGGCAAGCCTGTCGTCGACGGCATTAGCCTCGAAGTCGAAGAGGGCGATCTCGTCGCCCTCATCGGGCCCTCGGGATTCGGCAAATCCACCTTCCTCCGCTGCATCAACGGTCTGGAATCCCTGGACGACGGTGCGGTGCAGGTTTTCAACACTTCTTTACAGAATCCTAACAAAATCGGTGAGAAAGAATTCTTGAAGCGCGCGCAGGCGGTCCGTCAGACTGTGGGCATGGTGTTTCAGAGCTTCAATCTCTTTCCACACCTTACTGTTCTTGAAAACATCATGAAGGCCCCGCGGGTCGTGCGCAAAGTCCATATGGATGACGCCGAACGCTCGGCGCGCGAAGCGCTGGCGAAAGTGGGTTTGGCTGACAAAGCCGATCACTATCCAAACCAGCTCTCGGGCGGACAGCAGCAGCGCGCGGCCATCGCGCGGGCGCTCGCCATGAATCCCAAAGTCTTGCTTTACGACGAACCGACCAGCGCCCTCGATCCGACACTCGTGAATGAAGTTTTGCGCGTGATGAAGCAGCTCGATCAAGACGGCATGACCCAAATCGTGGTCACGCACGAGATGCGCTTCGCCCGCGACGTCGCCGACCGCATCGTGTTTATCGATGAAGGCCGCATTGTCGAAACGGGCCCGCCGTCGCAGATTTTCGGCAATCCTCAGAATGAACGCACACGCGCGTTTCTGGGGAACTTCCTATGAAGCCCCTCGGTGCGCTTGTCCTAGGCTTACTGCTGAGTGTGGCCGCGCATGCGGTTGAACCCGTACCGGGAAAGCTTCGGTGGGGCGCCGACGTGCAGAGTGGCGCGCCGTTTTCCTACAAATCGCCGGAAGACCCGAATAAAATCATCGGCTTTGAGGCCGAAATCGTCGAAGCTCTGGGCAAGGAGCTCAATCTCCAGCCCGAATTCGTGCAGAACAACTGGGAAGGCCTGATCGAGGGCCTCAAGCGCGGCGATTACGACATCGTCATCAACGGTCTCGAGGTCACACCTGACCGCGCGAAGGAAGTCGCCTTCAGCCCCGCCTACTATCTGACCTCGGAAGCTCTCGCCGTGCGCAAGTCGACGAACGGCGTGGAGACGCTCGAGGATTTGAAGGGCAAACGCGTGGGCACCCTCGAGGCGTCACTCGCTCAGCGCATTCTGAAAGATCAGAAGTTTCCGATCGATGCCGTCCCTTACACCGAAGAGGTGCATGCGTATGGCGACCTCGCGCTCGCGCGCATCGATGCGGTCTTGCTCGACGAACACATTGCCATTTACTACGCCAAACCGAATCCGTCGCTCAAACTTGTCGGTGGGCCCATCGGCCGCATGGAATACGGAATCGCCATGCGCAAGGAGAACGCCGAATTCGCCCACAAGGTGAGCACGGCGCTTGAAAAGCTGATCGCCGACGGCACCGTCCGCCGCATCCTCGAGCGCTGGAATTTGTGGAACGCCATGACCGCGAGCGAGTGGAAAATGAGCGTCGAGCCGCAGAGCAAGCCCGAGGCGTATTATAAATACCTCGAGACCGCGTGGGCCGAGCGCTCCTGGCGCGAGAAGTTCGATAAGTACGTTTCGTTTCTGCCATTGCTCGCCAAGGGTGCGGTGATGACGCTTGAGATCTCGATTCTCGCCATGGCGTTGGCCATGATCGTGGGTCTGTTCGCGGCGCTGGGCCGCTTGTATGGACCGGCGCCCGTTTCGTTCGTGGCGATGTCGTTCGTGGAGCTCGTGCGTGGAACGCCGCTCTTGATTCAGCTCTATTTGATTTTCTACGGCTTGCCTCACCTCGGCATCCGCTTCGATCCGTTCTTCGCGGCGGTCATCGGCCTGGGCTTGAACTACGGCGCCTGCGAGGCCGAGAACTATCGCGCGGGCATTTTGTCGATTCCGAAATCGCAGATGGACGCGTCTCAAGCGCTGGGCATGTCGTGGGGACAATCGCTCCGCCACATTATTTTGCCGCAGGCGATCCGCGTGGTGATCCCGCCGGTGACCAATGATTTTATCGCGTTGTTAAAAGATTCGTCGCTCGTATCGGTCATTAGTATGGTGGAGCTGACCACGACGTACGGACAACTCGCCTCGACTTACTTTGATTATTTGGGAATCGGTTTGCTGACTGCTGCCGTTTACTTCTTGATCGGCTTGCCTTTTGTGCGCCTGTCGCGCTACTTCGAAACGCAGCTCGACACTACCGTGTTGAAATCTGCGAAAACAAACGGCTGGAGAACGCCGGTCCCCGGCGCCCTCCGCGAGATGTTCGCTAAGCGCTAAATTACATCTCGGAGCGATTATTTTTGCCGTTGTGAACCACTGTACTGTTGTTGGTTGCCACTGCGAGTCTGATCTGTGCTGCTGCCGCGTTGTTGATCGCGCTGCGGATTCACAGACGATTGGTTCTGCTGTTTCGATTGATCCTGTTTATTGGGCTGGTTATTTTGTTGATTCATTTTTTGGCCTCCTCATTTGTTGTTCGACCGAAGTTAAATAGCAGCAAGATCGAGACCACGGTGTTTGAGCACATGACACGAGGCTCGCAGTATCGAGAGCGCCGCTTCGACTGACGTAGACTTAGACCCGCGTGGAAAATGTGGGCTTAACCGTGCCCCGTTTAACGGCTGTGGCTGGATGATCCCGAACTTGAGTTGTGGCCCGCGCCGAGATTATCGCGATGCTCGAGCGGAATCGAGAGCGTGAGCATGACCGTGGAAAAGTCGTATTTGCTGTAGTTATCAAACACTTTTGTAGTCGTGCTGTTAAACGTTTGATCCTGCAATTTGTAAATCGAATACTCAAGGTTGATAGCGACCGGCATCGGCAAATGCCAGCCGACGGCGAATTTGTAGGCCGTGCCTTTGAAATGAGTTTTGCTGGTCGTCGTCGTATCTTCGTCGCCCTGCATGTCCCAACCGTACGATCCCATCACGCGCAGTCCGCGCGGCGCTTGAAAGCCGACCGTCGCAAACCAAGTGTGCTGGTTCCAAGCGGTGGTAGTCGTTTGCGTGTTGTATTTTTCCGTGAGCGTGAGGCCCTGGTATTCGGCCGCGAGAATCAGGAAGTGGTGGAAAATAAATCCCGCGCGGCCGCCGTATCCGAGGCCGCTGTTGCTGCCGCTGAGCGAGGTGCCGGCGAGAGTGGAGTCGCTGTAGGTGTCTACGTATTTTTTGCTGACGGTGCCGACGGCGTATCCGCCGTACGGTTCGATCAATTCATTGGCGCTTGCTGTGGCCGAAAGAATCAGGAGGAAAAGCCCTAGAATTTTGGTCATGCAGACTCCCGCCGCCGAGCGGCGCAAAAAAAGAAGCTGGAACCTTTTAGCGTGTTCCGTGGCGTGCTTGCAGGGCTTCGGACAGGCTGTTCAGTGCGTCTTTGAGCTCTATCAAATCGTCGGTGCGGCGCAGGTTTAAGCGCGCCGAATAGTGGCCTTCTTTAAGCAAATCAATGTGGCGGGTGAAGGGAACTAGTGGTCCGTAAATGCGATGGCTGAGTTTTACGCCGATCAATACGGCGACGAGCGCGAAGGCGACAGCGACGAGCATGAGCAGAGACATCGAAACCGTAATGGCGTGAGTGATTGTCGTTCCGATCGCGGGGTCCAAGTGGTGCGTATCGACAACGCTGCCGATTGTGCTGTTGATAAAAAAGGCCATCGCGCCGATCACCACGGACTGCGCGATGATTCCTCCCGCAACGAGCACAAACGCATATCGGAATTGCTGGCGCGGGCGAATCAAAACGCCCTTGGGCGCGCGGCGGCTGGGCTGCGAAGTTTCGGGTGTGGACGGAACGGCTGCGGCATCGATTCTTTTGGCTTCCATGCAATGTCCTCGCTTATGTTTCTAGCGTAAGTCATGGCGGGGAAAGCGCAAGACCAGCCCCTGAGAGCTGATCTTAGGTAGGTCTGAAAGCAAGTCTCGACAGAAGTTTAGTTGGAGGCGGTGCCGCCGCTGGGTGCGCGTGCCGCTTCTTCAGGCTGAACGTCGGTGGCGTCGGCCATTTCAGTTTCGCGCGTGTGGCCGTTGTACTCGGCGATGAACGTATCGTCCTTCACGTAATCGTTGTCGTGACAGACTCCGCCAATCGTGCGGTTGCACAGACCCATGAACACGTCGACGTGCGAACCGTGAACGGCGCCGCCGACATCGGCGATTTTCACTTCAAAAATCGTGTAGCCTTTGTACGGACCCCATTTGCACATCATCGGGTGTGGCAGGCGAACCGTGCGGCCGATTAAACTCTTTGCTCCGGCAGCGCTCACGCAAGGCGTGAGGCAGCGGTTGCCGGCGCCGACGCCCCATTTGCAGTACTTGTGCTTGTAAGGGAGGCAGTCACTTCCCCAGAGTTGGCCTTTGACGATCTGGTTGCCTTCCATTCGACAGTCGTAAGGCTTCACCCTCAAATTGACCATAGTATAGTACTCGGTCACTTGACCGGCGATCATCTCGCGGCGGGCCTCAGCCATTGAAGGCACTATAAAGCTGGTGGCTAGGATAAATATGTAAAGCGGAACTAGGCCGTTCTTGAACATGGGACTGTCTCCTAGATCTCCATTATTTCACAGTTTGTGCCCATTTAGATCCCACTGAGTCCGTCTGATACGGAGATTGCTAACGGCCGTCAAACTGCTGGACAATCCGCTGTCTCAAAATAAGACTGGAAGATATGAGACTCATTATATTAGGGATGATATTCGCACTGCCCTTCACGGTTTCCGCAGCCGTACTGTTCGAGGGCTATATGAAAATCGATTTGCACGGAAAGCAAATCGGCTACGTGGTCCAGCGCGACGAGGTGAATGATGCGACCAAAGTACGCACCGTCACGTACTTCGTCTTGAAAGACACGGGCGGCGTCAAAACCGAAGAGGGTGTGAAGGTCACGTTCAAGCCGGGAAGCGTTTCGGCAGTGGCGGGTTACGAGTACGATCAGTCGTACGCCGCGGACGGCAAAACGTCGGTCGACCGCACGACGGCAAAAGCCGAAGGCGACAAATTGAAGATCGACAGCTACGGCCTCAAGCCCGTGGCCGACCATGAGTCGAACACGATCGATATTCCTCCGGGCGGTGTCGACAGCACGATGCTTACGCAGTTCATTGCTGAAGATGCGGCGAAATATGTGAAGGGCTTCAAAGGCTCGTTCAAAGCGTTGGAAGAAGAAGACGGACAATTTGAAGATCTCGACGTCACAATAGAAGACGTAAAACCTGTCGGCGATGTGAAGGTCGCGCAAATTTATATCGACGCGCAGGCCGAGCGCTCGGAAGGTTTTACGACGATGGACGGTCAACCGTTCGCGAACCGCGACGATTCCCGCGATCTCGAAGTTTATCTCGTCAACCGCCGTGAGGAAGCCTTAAAAGAATTCCCGGCGCCGGCATCGTTGAAAAAGCTCTTCGGCGAAGTGCCGCGCGGCTTGAAGAATGTCGTTGCAGAGAGCGACGGCAAAATTAATGCGAAAGATGTCATGCGCTCCTTTATGACGGACGCACAACGCAAGAACCAACCTAAGAAATCCGGCAAGTAGGGGAACGACAAAATGAGATACGCGCTTCCCCTTCTTGCTTCCGCTTTATTGTTTTCAACCTCAGCGTTCGCGCGTCACCTCGGCGGTGGCGGTCAGGCGACTTCGGGACTCAAAGACGGCAGTTCGCTGACCGGCTTGTGCTCGGGCGATCCGCAAAACACCGGTGGCCGCTGGCGCAATTGGTGCAAGGACATCGATGACGAGCTGATGGCGCCCGCGCCGAATTGCAAAGTCGGCAACGGCCGTGAAGTCAGCGCCGGTAAGGGCAGCGACGGCAGCTTCTGCGATGTCTTACGCGAAGAAATTCTCGCCGATGGCAACGAGAAAAATAATTACCTCGGCTTCGGCGAAGCTTGCCCGCCTGACAAACTCAAAGAGATCTTAAACGATCAAACGAAGTTCGAGTTGTTTACGAAACAACTCATGGCCGTACTGACGATTCAAGAGAGCGAATGGAATCCACACTCGACGAGCAACATGGGCGCCAAAGGCCTAATGCAACTCGACCGCAAATCCGTGTCGGGCTACGGCCAGTGCTGCGGCGCCTGTAAGACCCTAGGGCACACGGGAAATATTTCGAGCGACAACGACGACAATATGAAATGCGGCACCGCCATCGCAATGTACTGGATGGTCAGCGACAAGACGATGGGTAACGGCAGCGGCAACAAGGGCTCTAAAGGAATCGCGCGTTACTTCCAGCCGTTCCGCCGCATTGACCGCGCAAATCGCCGGTGGATGATGGCGAAAACTAAGAATTATTGCGAAAACCGGATTGATTTGGATTCTAACGACACAACGGTGGGCGGCTCAACGACGGGTCACTAGCGGCCCGCTCCGCCTGCGGCCGGAACGCTGGCTAGCTGACGGCCGGCGCCTTTTTTGCTGGCGATTTGGGTTGTGCCATTTTTCTTAATTTCAGCGAAGACTTCTTCTGAACAGGGCACAGGTTTCAAAGTCGCGTGCAACACGCGGAAGTTCTTCGCTTGTTTGCACGACATAGAAAGATCGATGCGCGCCGAGCGGCCAGCTTTGCCGTTCTTTCCGGGCTTTCCAGGTTTGCATCCAGGGCAGAGATCGTCGAAATAAAAGGTTTTTTGACTGAGGTTGGTGATCAATTGCGAAGCCGGACCGTCATCGGGCGTACCACCTGAGTATTTATAGCACTTACTCGCACAGCCGGGCATGCGCATGGGTGCCGCTGCGAGAACGACTTTGCCGTCGTTGCCGTCGAGTTTAAACTTCGAGGGCTTCAAGCCTCCCGGAGTCGCCGCATCACTGCCCGAGTCACCCGAACAGCCGGGCGCGTACGCGGAAAGCATGATGTTGTCGACTTGCGGGCTTTCGCAGGATTGGCTCATGTCGGCGAACGCGGAGGGCGCGAGGAGCAAGGCAAAGACAATAGCGGAGGCGATCTTCATACGGCTACGGATTTACAAGGTCTGTGCCCATTGCCGTGCAATAGGATAAGACAAAAATGGAATTCGTCACACACGTGTCGAAACAGTACGCGTTTAGGACTGTCTCATTTTGATGCAAAGGGACCTTAATAACCCGAGAGTGTTCTCACGAGTGCGTCGCGGTCGATCGGCTTGGTGACATGATCGGTGAAGCCGCCGCGCAGAGTGCGCTGGCGTTCTTCTTTCATCGCGTGGGCGGTGAGCGCGATGATTGGTTTTTTGAAGCCCTTTTCGCGCAAGATGCGAGTCGCTTCATAGCCGTCCATTTCGGGCATCTGCAGATCCATCAGCACTAGGCTGTAGTCGCCCTTCATCGCCATCTCGACGGCTTCGCGGCCGTTGTTGGCGACTTCGACCTGGGCGCCGGCAAGCCGCAAGATGCGCATGACCATAGTTTGATTGTCGATGTTGTCATCCGCGATCAAAATTCTGTGGCTCTTGAGCGAGTCGAGGGCCTCAACGCCGTTCGGAACCACTTTCAGTTTCGGCTCGACGGTGTGGAACAAAATATTCTCGGGATGGCCGGGATCGATTGTCACAATAAAAACGCTGCCGCGGCCCGGGGCCGTTTCGTTCAACACCACGTCGCCGCCCAAAGCGCGCGCGAGTTTGCGCGAAAGGACCAATCCCAGACCCGTGCCGCCGAATTTGCGCGTCGTCGAGACATCGGCCTGCATAAACGGTGTAAACAAGCGCTCGATTTGCTCGTTCTTGATGCCTTCGCCGGTGTCGCGCACGATAAAGCCGAGTTTCGTGGCGGCGTCATTGGTGTGCAACAATTTAATGCGCACGTCGACCGTACCCCGGTTGGTGAATTTGACCGCGTTGCCGACGATGTTCACCAGGATTTGGCGCAGGCGTAGGGGATCGGTGTGGATTTGCGCGGGAATAATGCCCTCGGCGGCGACCTTTAACTCGACGCCCTTTTCTTTGGCTTCGGCATGCAAGGTTTCGCCGATCGCCTGAATGACTTCGTCGAGCGGCACGTCGATTTTTTCGACATCGAGCTTACCGGCTTCGACTTTCGACAAATCGAGAATGTCGTTGATGATATTGGAGAGCAACCGGCCGTTGCGTTTAATCACTTCGACACTGGCATTGCGCTCGCTCGGCGACATATCGCCCGCGAGCAGCAACTCCGAGAACCCGAGCACCGCGCCGAGAGGTGTGCGGATTTCGTGCGACATATTCGCCAGAAACGCGCTCTTCGTGGCATTGGCGATTTCGGCGGCGTCTTTGGCCTGCCGGAGTTCGTTTTGGATTTCTTTGTGTTGGGTAATGTCGCTCGCGACGATAATAATTCCCGTGACTTGATGTTCGCGGTCAATCTCGGGCATAAACGTCACACCGAGGATCTTTTTGTGCTGGTAGTCCGACGATCGTTCGAAGGTGACCGCAAAGCCCGCAAACGCGCGGTCGAGAAAGGCTTTATTCGTGGGATACCGTTTAGGACCGAGAATCGCGTGAAAGGATTTTCCGAGGAGTTGGGCGCTTTCCATGCCAAACCATTTGCTAAACGCGTCGTTGGCGAATGTGAAAATTTCGTTGCGGTCGATTTGCGCGATCAACACCGGCACGGCATTGGCGATCTGGCGCAATTGATTTTCGCGCAGTTCGATGTCGTGAGTGCGGGCGCGCACGCGGTTTTCAAGATCGTCGTGGCTGCGGCGGAGGCGCTGTTCGGCCTCGCGCAAAGCGGTGATGTCACGGACGACTTTTGAGTAGCCGGTGATGTGGCCGTCTTCGTCGTAGAGGGGATTGACGACGACGCTTGCCCAATAGGCCGAGCCGTCTTTCTTGCGGCGCGGACCTTCGCCTTCGAATTGTCCGGTCTCGCGCGCGATGGCGAGTTCCTTCTCATAGGCGTGGGAGCCGGCGTCGGCGGGGAGATAGTTGATCGACTGGTGCTTGCCGACAATTTCTTTTTCGGTGTACCCGGTAATGCGCTCGCCGCCCTTATTCCACGTAGTGACGCGTCCCTCGAGATCGACCATGTAGATCGCGTAGTCTTTCACGGCCTCGACAAGATGGCGGAATCTCTCTTCGCTCTTGACCAGTTTCGCGTCGGCGCGGCGGCTTTTCTTCTCCCACATGCGGCGGCCGATCGAAGTCGCGAGCGCCAATCCTAAAATCAGCAGAGTCGCGGACACCACGACGGCCGAGAGTCCGGAGGTGACCATGAGATTCGAGTTGTTGATGCCCAAGGCGTCTTCGGAATGATAAAACGTCGCGGCGTGCATGCCCATGTAGTGCATGCCCGCGATGGCAAAGCCCATGATGACGCTGGAGCCGATCAACGTCCAAAAATGGTCGACGCGGTTACGCATCTGAACGGCGATCACGAGCGCGCCCCACGACGCCACAAGCGCGATCACGATCGACAAAAACACGTAGAACAAATTCCAGTCGATCGCGCCCCACATGCGCATGGAGTACATGCCGATGTAATGCATTCCCGCGATGGCTGCGGCCATGGCGACACCACCGACGAAGACGCAGCGTGGGGCTACCGTTTCACGGCTGGTGATAAAGAGCGCGAGTGCCGAGCCCAGGATGGCAACGACAACGGACAGAGCGACGAGCGGCACATCGTACGCCATCTCCATGCCGGGCATTTCGAACG
>Ga0265338_10005858_pt1 | contig 15863 bp, 8 predicted proteins | sample 42126metaG_FD_193579 | JGI IMG/M metagenome (GOLD analysis project Ga0265338, IMG submission 193579) | Rhizosphere microbial communities from Carex aquatilis grown in University of Washington, Seatle, WA, United States - 4-21-26 metaG | ecosystem: Host-associated > Plants > Roots > Rhizosphere >... | reverse complement strand
CATCCAATGCTCGTTCTAGCCCATCAAGAACAACATCGGTATGATGGGAGTTGCGGAATATCAAAAATACGCCTGATCTTTACCGGCTGATGAACAGAGTATCGATACGTCATTCGGGCGCTGGTTAGACTCCAGCAGATACTCGAGTAAATGTTTAGGAGAAGATGACATGGAAAGACGAAAATTCTTTGAACTTATTGGGTTGGGAGCCGGTGCAGTTGCGGCCCTTCCTTTGCGCGCAAGAGCCAAAGAACTTCCATCGATGATCTTCGGCGACTCTGTTCAGGGCTACCCGTTGTCTGAATGGCAGGCCGTGGTTGACAACCCCTGGGGAGCTGCAGAAGCCTCCGAAGGCCCCGGCACATGGGACGGAGTATCACTCAAATCGCCCGCGATTCCCGGACTCGCCGGAGAAGGGCCATTTACGCCTGAATGGAAATCGCTCCTCGAGTATGAGGCGCCGGAATGGTACCGGGATGCAAAGTTCGGCATCTGGGCTCACTGGAGTCCGCAATGTGTACCGGAAGCGGGCGACTGGTACGCACGGAATATGTACATCCAGGGACAGGCACAATACGATTACCATGTCTCACGCTACGGTCATCCCTCGAAATTCGGATACAAGGACCTCTGTGCACAGTGGACGATGTTGAACTGGGAGCCGGATGCGATGATCGAACGGTTCAAAAAGGCCGGAGCAAAACTGTTTTTGGCTCTCGCGAATCATCACGACGGGTTCGATGCCTGGAACTCTAAACACCATCCGTGGAATGCGAGCGCAATCGGGCCGAAGCGGGATGTCATAGGTGAATGGTCTGCCGCCGCCCGGCGACATGGACTTCGTTTCGGAGTCACCGTGCACGCGGCTCGCAACTGGTTCTGGTTTCAGTCGGCGCACCTTTGCGATCGGTCGGGGTCGCTTCAGGGTATCCCTTATGATGGACAGCTCACGGAGGAGAACGGCAAAAATCAGTGGTGGGAGGGCCTCGATCCTCAGGCGCTATATGGGCGTAAACACGGCCTGAAGGAAAATCCCGATGATAAGTTCGTCACCAATTTCTATGACAGGGTCCGCGACCTCATCGACCAGCACGATCCCGATCTGCTCTATTTCGACAACAGCGGTTTGCCGCTCGGCTGGGCAGGCATGAACATAGGAGCATATTTTTACAATCACTATCTGAAGACTCACGACGGCAAGCTCGACGCAGTGCTGAACATCAAACAAGTGCCCGACGAGCTGGCAAAGGCTGTGGTTGCAGATTATGAACGCGGAGTAACCGACAGCATCATGCCGCACGCATGGCAATCCGAAACCTGCATCGGTGAATGGCACTACAACCGATCGCTCTTCACGAACCACAATTATATGAAGCCGGCGGAGGCAATTCGCTGGATGGTCGATGCCGTCAGCAAGAACGGCACATTCATGCTCAATATCCCCGGCAGACCGGACGGCACGATCGATTCGGACGAAGTTGCGATCCTCGATGCGATCGGCACCTGGATGCAAACCAACGGGGAAGCTATCTATGCCACCCGGCCATGGAAAACTTTCGGCGAAGGAGCGCACACTGCCAAGTCGGGTTCCTTTTCCGGCGCCAGCACTGCGTCTCTCGATTCGAACGACATCCGGTTCACCCGCAACAAGCGCGGCGACATCGTCTATGCAATCGTCCTCGGCTGGCCGGAAGAAGGGCGGTTTCAGATAAAGAGTCTCGGCTCGGCTTCACCGCTGCGCCCCGGTAAAGTGGCAAACGCCGCGCTCCTCGGCTCTGCCGAAATGCTGAGATGGAACCAGTCGGCTGAATCCTTGACGGTTGAGAAGCCTTCTGCCAAGCCGGGCGATTTCGCCTACACATTGAAAATTGAGCTGGCTTAAAACATAGCCGGCTCTCATTGCCCTCACGAAAGGAAGATTCCGTTCGACGACTTCGAACAATACTCCCCCAAACTTTCCCCTGCGGGACCTCTATGATGCGACATCTTTGTGGTTGGCTGTTCCTGGCAGCGCTCTCAATGTTCACGTTCGCCGATAATGCGTTCGCGCAAAATCCTATTATTACGAATCAGTTCACAGCAGATCCGTCGGCACGGGTTTTTGATGGAAAGGTATACCTTTATCCCTCTCACGATATTCTCGCCGGCGAAGGGCGGGGTCGTGCCGGCTGGTTTTGCATGGAAGATTATCACGTTTTCTCGTCCGAAAACCTTACCGATTGGACGGATCACGGCGTTATTGTCAGTCAGGACAAAGTTCCGTGGGTCGATTCAAGATCATACGCAATGTGGGCTCCCGATTGTATTGAGACGAATGGGAAGTATTTTTTCTACTTTCCCGCCCCAGCAAAAGACGCATCCTTCGGAAGAGGCTTTTCAGTTGGAGTCGCTCTCTCGGACAAACCCTATGGACCGTTTATCCCGGAGCCTGAACCTATCAAAGGTCTTCATGGGATCGATCCGAATCCATTCATCGACAAAGATGGACAGGCATACATATACTGGGCGGCGAGAAATATCTACGTTGCAAAGTTGAAAGAGAATATGCTGGAGCTCGCCTCTGAACCGCAGGTGATTCAAGGTCTGCCTGAGAAAGGACTCAAAGAGGGTCCGTATCTGTTTGAGCGGAAAGGGATATACTATTTGACCTATCCGCATGTGCAGGATACGACCGAGTGTCTTGAGTACGCGATGGGTACCAATCCGATGGGTCCTTTCACGGTTGCGGGGCTGATCATGGACCGATCGCGGGAATGCTGGACTAATCACCAATCTATTATTGAGTTCAAAGATCAATGGTATCTGTTCTACCATCATAACGACCTCTCTCCAAACTATGATAAAAACAGGTCTGTACGGATTGACAGTTTATTCTTCAACCCGGACGGCACGATCAGGAAGGTGATTCCCACATTGCGCGGGGTAGGCTTGACGGATGCATCCCGGGAAATTCAGATTGATAGGTATAGTCTCATAAGCGGCAAAAGCGTCTCAATAGCTTTTCTTGACACCCTCAAGAAGTTTGACGGATGGAAAACAATACTCGACACGGCGAACGCATGGATACAATTTAATAGCGTCAATTTTGGCAGCAGCAGGTTCAGTTCGGTTAAGGTGCGCGCGTCATCAAGAACAGGAGGAGTGCTCGAGCTCCGGCTGGACAGGGTTGACGGTCCCGTCATCGCCCGCGTAGATATTCCTCAATCGAGCGGATGGACTATTTTCAAATCAAACGTGTCAGGGCTTCAATCGGGGATTCATCACCTGGCCCTGCTTCTGAAAGATGATCGCAATGTTGAAATCGATTGGATAGAATTTGAATAATCAATGTACATGTCTCGACAAACACGACTCGACAATTAGGAGGTTGAATGAAGAAGGAGCATATGACGGAATCTCATGATACAGATTCTTCACGCAGGAATTTCATCAAGCACGTCGGCGCCGCCGCAGCTGGCTTACTCGTCGTGCCGTACTTAAAACCATCGGGAGTCTTTGCGTACACCCGTTCAGAGGGCTCATCGTTTCTCGCGACGGTTGCCATATGCAACACGGCTACGACACCTGCCGACAGCTATGTGTATGACGATGCCGGCGGCGGGGTTAAGCAGAAGGTGAAATACCTTCTAGACTTGCTTGATCAGAACCAATCCGGAAGAGTTTCTTCTCTGTTCAGCAAAGGGAAGAAAGTCGCGATCAAGTTAAACTTGACCGGGGGTTCAGGGTCTGCGGCCAGTTTCAAGCCGAACAAGAACGCAAAGTTTCCCGGCTATACAATCACCGAAGCAATGTGGACTCATCCGGCAGTCCTGCAGGCGGTCGGTCAGTACATCCTTGATGCCGGCGTCAATCCTTCCGATCTCTACATTGTGGATTCCTTCTGGGATACAACGTGGAAGAATGCCGGCTCGACGGCCCCATTTGGTTCCAACGATAGTTTTGGATACAAAGCTGTTCAGACGGCGTTGGGATGCAACGTGGTCGACCTGAACGATACCACCGCTGCAAACGTCGTCACCATATCGACGGGAAGCAATCACTACAACTTCCCTTCATTCACGATGAACAAGATACTTCAGACTGTGGATGTTTATGTCTCGATCCCGAAGCTCAAGCATCACTCCGCGGCCGGTCTCACCTGTTCGCTTAAGAACCAGATCGGGGCCGTTCCCCAGACGCTATACACAATAACGAATGATAACGGCCGCAGGGGAGCGCTCCATCATGCGACCAGCACATCTTCCGAATGGAATTATCTGCCTGAAACCATCTGCGACCTGAATGCCGCGCGTCCGGTTCATCTCGCTGTGATCGATGGGATAAAGAACTCTACAGGCGGTGAAGGGTCGTGGTGCTCGAATTTTGCTCCATGTTCAAAACATGCCCTCTTTGCAGGACTCGATCCTGTTGCCGCCGACAGCATCGGCGCAAAAATCATGGGATTGGACCCCGAGGCAGCGTCCTTTCCGCTCCCCGCGCCGATCACGGACGGCACGGCAACATCCTCAACGACCGATAACCACCTTTACCTTCTCAATGGAAAGGGAATTGGCACAAATCAACTGAGTGAAATTCAGCTCGTTGGCGATGGAGCAAGCCTGATCACGTCGGTGAGGCAAACTCTGAATTCATCTCAGCCATCCGAGTTCCAACTCTGCTCGAATTTCCCGAATCCGTTCAATCCGTCGACCATGATTGTTTTTTACATGCCGCGGAATGAAGACGTAACGCTGAAAGTCTACGACATCACGGGTCGTGAGGTCGAAACTCTTGTCCAAGGCGAGGTTCCTGCCGGCGAACACCGGCTCCAGTGGAGTGCAAAAGGTCTTGCCAGCGGTGTCTATTTATGCCGGATGCAAACAAAGGAGTTCGCCAATACGATCAAGATGATCTATCAGAAATAGAGGAATAGTGTTCCTCGATGTCTGACATACCAGACCAAAGCTCCAAGCGGCGGCCGAGAGTTTCTTGGCTGCTCGGCAGCCGCCGTGCAGAAGTTCCGCAATCTTCCATCGAATCATCTTCGATGGCGGCGACAAGACCCCGACGTAGAACAAGCGGGTCAAATATCTGAAACTTAACAGGAGTGGGAACGATGGCTAGAAAATACTTTTTGATCACTTTCGCGCTGATGTGTCTTACGCGCATCTTGCCGGCGCAATCAACGATGAATACGCTGGTGGTTCATGCCGATGCCGCCAAAGATACCATCAGCAAGTATATCTACGGGCAATTTTCGGAGCACCTCGGACACTGCATCTACGGAGGCATCTGGGTCGGAGAAAGCAGCACTATTCCCAATACCCGCGGGATACGCAACGATGTCGTTGCCGCACTCAAAGAAATAAAAGTCGCTTCGCTCCGGTGGCCGGGAGGATGTTTTGCTGATGAATATCACTGGAAGGACGGCATCGGTCCGAGAGCCGATCGGCCCAAGATGGTGAATTCGAATTGGGGCGGAGTTACGGAAGACAACAGCTTTGGCACACACGAGTTCATGGATCTGTGTGAACAGCTGGGGTGCGAGCCAGTCATTTGCGGGAACATCGGAAGCGGAACCGTGAAGGAAATGGCCGACTGGGTGCAGTATCTTACCTCCGACGGGGATAATCCGATGACAGCGCTCCGCAAAAAGAACGGGAGGGAGAAGCCCTGGAATGTGAAGTTCTGGTGCGTTGGGAATGAGACATGGGGATGCGGCGGTATCATGTCGGCCGATCACTACGCCAATGAACTGGGACGTTACTCATTCTTCCTTAAAGATTACGCCCGAACTCCTCTTTACAAGATTGCTTCCGGCGGGCTCCAGGAAGACTACAACTGGACCGAAACCCTCATGAAGAAATGGAAGAACACCGACGGCTGGCTTCAGGGATACATGAGCGGATATTCCCTCCATTACTACACCGTGAAGGATTGGAACAAAAAAGGTTCAGCCACAGACTTCACCGAGAACGATTGGTTTACCACGTTCGCAACGACGTTGAAGATGGACGAGATCGTATCGAAGCATTCGGCGATTATGGATACCTATGATCCGCAAAAGAGGATCGGTCTGATGGTCGACGAGTGGGGAGACTGGTTCAACGTCGAGCCGGGAACGAATCCCGGCTTTCTCTTCCAGCAAAACACCCTCCGCGATGCAATCGTTGCGGCTGTGAACCTCAATATCTTTCACAAACATTGCGATCGAGTGAGGTTGACAAGCATCGCTCAAATGGTAAATGTGCTGCAAGCGATGATCCTGACCAAGGAGAGTGAAATAGTGCTGACCCCCACGTATTACGTCTTTAAGATGTATTCGGTGCACCAGGACGCCGTGCTGCTGCCCGTTGAATTACGGACCGAGCAATACACCAACGGACCGGATTCGATACCCGCGGTGAGCGCATCCGCATCGAAGGACAAAGAGGGAAGGATCCACATCTCGCTTGCAAATCTCCAGCCGGCGAAGGCAGAGAAGCTGCGATGCGAACTGAAGGGGACGACCGGCTTGAAAGTGTCCGGCGAGATCATCACGGCAGCGACGATGAACGCGCACAACGATTTTGGCAAGCCGGAAGCGGTGAACATAAAACCGTTCACGGGCGCAGAACTCCGAAACGGGATTCTTACTCTGTCGCTTCCTGCAAAATCCATAGTGACGCTCGAGGTGAAGTGACCCGACTTGCAGCCTGAGACCATCTTGGTTGCATCGCCTTTCTCTGTTTCTTGACAGTTATCGGTCGATCATGAACAAGTTCATTGTGTGCGCGCTCCTCTTGTGCGGTTCAGCGGTCGTTCATGCCCAGGATTTTGGAAGTTGGGCATCGACACCTCCGATGGGATGGAACAGCTGGGACTGCTTCGGACCTACTGTCACGGAACAGGAGGTCAAAGCAAATGCCGGGTACATGGCTGAACATCTGAAGCAATTCGGATGGCAGTATGTTGTGGTCGATATACGCTGGTATGTGGACAATGACAAGGCGCATGGTTACAACGAGAAGGATCCGATCATTTCCATGGATGAATTCGGAAGGCTGATTCCATCTGCGAACCGGTTTCCTTCCTCCGCTGACGGAAAGGGATTCAAACCGCTTGCTGACTATGTTCACGGATTGGGCTTGAAGTTCGGCATTCATATCATGCGAGGCATTCCGAGACTGGCGGTTGAAAAGAACGCGCCTGTATTTGGAACTCCATTCACCGCAAGAGATATCTACAGTACACACGACGGCTCCTCGTGGCTCCGGGATATGTACACGGTTGATGAAGGCAAACGGGGCGCGCAGGAGTACTACAATTCGCTCTTTGCCTTGTATGCATCGTGGGGAGTTGATTTCGTAAAGGTCGATGACATCTCTTCTCCCTATCGCAGCGCTGAAGTTGAAATGATCCGTAGGGCTATTGACGGTTGCGCAAGGCACATCGTCTTGAGCCTGTCGCCGGGACCAACGCCGCTTGCCGCCGCCGGACATGCCACCGACCACGCAAACATGTGGCGCATTGAAGGCGATTTCTGGGACAACTGGCCGCAAATGGAAGAGCATTTTTCGCTCTTTGAGAAATGGATATCCCATATGCGTCCGGGTCATTGGCCCGACGGCGACATGCTTCCGCTGGGAAGGATCGGCATCCGTGCCGAACAGGGTGACGCGCGAATGACCCGCTTTACCCGGGACGAGCAGATCTCGTTGATGTCGCTCTTCTTGATCTGCCGCTCCCCGCTGATGTTCGGCGGAAACCTTCCCGACAACGATCCGTTCACGTTGAATCTGATTTCTAATGAGGAAGCCCTCTCTCTTCTCCAGCGAAGCAGAAACAACAGGCTCCTCATCGATGATGGAGAGCGCATCGTGTGGGTGGCCGATGACTCAGCCTCCAGAGATAAATATGCGGCTCTCTTCTATGTTGATCGGAAGCCGATTGTGGAAAGCAGAGCGCGCTGGAACAGCAAGCTTCTCACCCATGATACGGGACATCAAAGTGACGTTGTGCGGGTGAATTTTGGAGGCGCGAAGAAACTCTACCTTGTAGTGACACCGGGAGGCGATAATAATGACTGGGACCATGCCGATTGGATTGAGCCGAAGCTGATCGGGAACCGTGATACGCTGCATCTATCCAGCATACCGTGGGTGAAAGCAACATCGGGCTGGAGTACGGCAAAAGTGAACCAGAGTGTCGGTGGCAACGCATTGATCGTTGACCGCACTGCGTACACAGACGGCATTGGCACGCATGCCGCATCAATCATCGAGTTTGACGTCCCAGACGGGTATAACACGTTCACTTCGATTGTCGGACTCGACGGCGAGTGTGTGGACCACACCGAAGGCGCAACGGTGATGTTTCATGTCTTTACTGAATATCCAACGGGATCAACTCCCGAGGATTCAATTAGAATATCGCTGAGAGCGGAACAACTCGGCGTGAAAAGTACTTGCAGGGTCCGCGATCTTTGGGGAAGGAAGGATCTGGGGGAAGTGGGAGATGGAATATCAATATTTGTGAGGAACCACAGCGCCGTTTTGGTCAGGATACGAGAATCAAATTGAGTGGATCGATGCATGCAATACTGTCGTATCCGCACGCGCCGCACGAATGAAGGCAGTGTCTTAACTTCAATCCTTTGGAATCTGCCCATGTAACGTCATGCCGAAATGTTCTTATTCGGCATCTCATAGACCCTGAATAAGAGCGTTTCGGCGTGACGTGTATTTGAAATTAAGACACTACCCGAATGAAAGCACCTTTGCGGTGATACAACAATTCGACCCGAGATTAAATCACACCAGATCATTCATCAGGAGTTAGCCTATGAAGACGGTACTGCTGCTTATCTTAAGCGCTTCGCTATCAATGGATTTGTGGACGCAAACATTGCCATATCAAAACCCCAATTTAAGCCCTGATGAACGGGCGAAAGATCTCATTTCCCGCCTCACCATAAGCGAAAAAGCGGCCCTGATGTGCGATGAATCGGACGCCATTCCGCGTCTGGGCATCAAGAAGTTCAACTGGTGGAGCGAAGCGCTACACGGCCTTGCCAACAATGATAGTGTTACCGTCTTTCCGCAGCCGATTGGCATGGCTGCCTCGTTCGACGATGCATTGGTGTACCGAATATTCAGGGCTGTATCGGATGAGACGCGCGCCAAGGTCAACGAGGCGCAAAGGAGAGGTCAGGAGAACAGGCGTTTCCTGAGCCTCTCTGTCTGGACTCCGAATGTAAATATCTTTCGCGATCCGCGTTGGGGACGAGGTCAGGAGACATACGGGGAAGATCCGTATCTGACCTCGCGCATGGGCGTTTCTGTCGTGAAGGGACTGCAGGGCCCCCCCGATGCAAAATATCGTGAGCTCCTCGCGTGCGGCAAGCACTTTGCCGTCCACTCGGGTCCGGAATGGAGCCGCCATACGATTAATCTTACCGACGTCGATCCTCGCGACCTGTACGAGACCTATCTTCCCGCATTCAAATCGCTGGTCAAGGAAGGCGATGTCCGCGAAATCATGTGTGCCTATCAGCGGCTTGATGACGAGCCCTGCTGCGGCAATACGCGCCTCCTGCAAAACATTCTGCGGGACGATTGGGGCTTCAAGTACCTCGTCGTCTCCGATTGTGGTGCAATCACCGATTTCTACACCAGCCACAAAATCTCCAGCGATGCGGTCCATGCAGCGTCCAAAGGCGCTTTAGCGGGAACCGACGTCGAGTGCGGATTTGGCTACGCCTTCAAAAAATTGCCCGATGCTGTCAGCAAGGGGCTGGTTACCGAAGCGGAGGTGGACAAGCACCTGGTGCGCCTGTTGACAGGTCGTATTGATTTGGGAGAGATGGACGACGATGCCCTGGTCCCCTGGACAAAAATACCCATGTCAATCGTCAATTGTGATGATCACAAGAAATTGGCGATCGATATGGCCCGCGAGTCAATGACGCTCCTGCAAAACAAAAACAACATTCTGCCGTTGTCCAAACCGATGAAAAAGATCGCAGTCATAGGACCGAACGCCGACGACAAGCTTCTCATGTGGGGGAGCTACAATGGAACGCCGATCAATACCATCACAATTCTGGACGGCATGAAGGCCAAAATCGGTGCCGGCAAGATCTTTTATGACAAAGGATGCGACCTTGTTGAAAACACCGTCACTGCGAGCGCGATCGGCGAGTGCTCCGTCGATGGCAAGAAAGGCATCAAGGCCACGTACTGGAACAACCGTGACTGCAAAGGTGACGTTGCAGCGACCGATCAGATCGAGCATCCCATCAAACTGACCACATTTGGTCAGCATGAATTCAGCACCGGTGTCCATCTCGAAAATTTCTCCGCCAAATACGAGACTATCTACAAGCCCTCACAAACGGGCGAAATTGCTTTCAGGATGGAGGCCTGTGGAGCTTTTCAGTTGATCGTGAACGGTGACACGCTCGCGAGGGTCTTCATGTGGAGAGCGCTGCCGAAGCGTGTTGCGTACAAGGTGGAGAAGGGAAAAGAATACAAGATTGAGGCATACTTTAGACAGATCCAGAACTGGACAGCCAGTCTCAGCATGGACTTCGGGGTTGAAGTACCGGTCAAATACGACGCACTCATCGAGAAGCTAAACGGTGTCGATCTTGTGGTTTTTGCCGGTGGAATATCCCCCCAACTAGAAGGAGAAGAAATGCCGATCCAGCTGCCCGGTTTCAAGAGCGGTGACCGCACCGACATCGAACTCCCGGAAGTGCAGCGCAACTGCCTCAAAGCGCTCAAGGAAGCCGGGAAGAAGGTCGTGTTCATCAATTGTTCGGGCTCGGCCATTGGACTGGTTCCTGAAACCGAGAGTTGCGACGCTATTCTTCAGGCATGGTATTCCGGAGAATCCGGAGGTCAGGCGATCGCCGACGTGCTCCTTGGAGACTATAACCCCGCGGGGAAATTGCCCATCACCTTCTACAGGAGCGTTCAGCAGTTACCCGATTTCGAAAATTATTCGATGAAGGGACGAACGTACAGATTCATGGCCGATCCACTTTTTCCGTTTGGTTTCGGATTGAGCTATACGGCCTTTTCAATCGGGAACGCCAAGATCAGCAAGACCGAGATCAAGAAAGACGATGTGGTTCAGCTTACAATACCAGTAACAAATACTGGCAAGCGCGACGGCACGGAAATCGTTCAGGTTTATATCCACAAGGCAAACGACGCCGATGGGCCGTTGAAGACCTTGAGGGGCTTTCAGCGCGTTCATATCAACGCGGGAGAAACTGCTCAGGCAAATATTTCGCTTCCGCCTTCATCGTTTGCGTTCTTTGATCGATCACTTCATCAGATGGCTGCCGCTCCCGGAGTGTATGAAGTCTTTTATGGCAGCAGTTCCGATGCCAAGGATTTGAAATCGATCAAAGTAACGATCGAATAGATCACCAGATAGAACGGAAAAAGGATTGCCGCAGGAACAACCAGAGCTGGCTTGGCTAAAAATTGATTGACTTCTCTCCGAATCATACAACTATGAGAATCAGCGCAACAGAAACAAAAATCATTCACGCACATTCTATGAAAGGTAAATCTATGGTTCGTTCATTTTGTTTTCTCGTCGTGGCGTTATTCGCCGTAAGCATTGGATTCGCACAGGATATTAATGGAAAATGGAAAGGGCAAATGGAGAGTCCAAACGGTCCTATGGACCTGGTTTTCAATTTCAAAGCAAATGGAGACAGTTTATCCGGCACGGTGGAAAGTCCGATGGGGGAATTGCCGATCAGCAATGGCAAAATTAACGGCAATACATTCTCCTTTCTAGTCAATGTAGGTGAGATGTCAATGAGTCATCAATGCACAGCGATGGGCGATTCCATATCAATGAAAGTGCCGGGAATGCAGGGGGGAGAACCGATGGAGCTGATGCTAAAGCGAGTGACTGAGGTACAAAAGCAATCGAAGTAAAGAGAATTGCTCCTTGTCGAGAGCGCAGCAACCGGAGCCTGGCAAAGAATCTGCTGCTGGCATTGTCTCTTTTATCTTCTGCTGTGATTGCTCAACAAAGCAATCGAGTAGATCTTGGAAGATTGCAGACCGGATCAACAGTCTCGTTCCTCAGTGAAAAGGGCGGAGAATGGGGGATTGAAATCTCCGGCGGTGTCGCTCCGCGATTGACGCAAATGAAACCTGCACAGATCGAGGTCTTTCGTGCGGAAGACGACATTCGCGAACTCGCAGCAGGCTACAAGACGATCCAGCAATCGAATTCCGGTATCGATGCCAGCGCAGAAATCGCATACGGCAAACATGTTGTTTTTCGTGTGGAGGACCGGTGGAGCCTGAACGGAGTTGTAGTGTCTGTGCGCAGAAAAGTAGAAGTGGAGGGGAGCGCTTCAGGTGGTTTCAACTCGTCGATCGTGCTCACCGCCGATTCTTCGACGCGCTGGGCCGACGTGAGCTGTCTGGCTCCCGGGGCGTTGTACGGTGACCCTACCTACGATGGTGACCGCTCGCCCGGCGGCACGATGAATTATGCGGCACGGACATTCGTCATGCGGGAGGATATTCTTCCCGCTCCCCTGTTCGCCCTCTCGTTCAGCAACGGCTCGTCGGTTGCTCTGCTCGATCCCTCACCGCAAGGCGAATCGACCGTGGAAGAAACGAAACTCTCGAACGATGTGATGACCGATGCACGATTTCAATTTGGCGCACTCGGGGCGTGGAAGTCAGGGGATGGGCCGATCGAATTCGGTTTCCAATTTCCCGGCACATCGAGTATCTACGCGTTCGGCTCCAACGCACCGAAGCAACCACGATTGATTCGCCGCTTTCATCCGATCGCTGCGGGAGTCGCTCACAGCTACGAGGTGAGATTTCGATTCGGTCATAACGAGAGCTTTAGAGACGTAACGCGAAACACTTGGCGTTGGGCATGGAGCACGTTGAAGCCCGCAGTGATTCCCATTGATGTCAGTCAGATGCGCCGCGTTCTGACCGACCACCTGGCTGCTCAGGCTGCTACCATCGACGGCCGCACCGCCATACCGTTTGCCGTCGCCACATTTGATACGAGCCGCCCTCAATGGAACTGGACGATGGCTGGGATGGGCTTCGTAAGCAAGAACATCGAGTGTGCGGACCAGTTGCTGCGCGAAGGCGATCGCGACAGCACCTGGCGCGGACAAAGAATGCGCAAAATCGGCCTGGCGATTATCTCATCCATGATACGGGCTCTTCCGACAGTGCCGCTTCAGGCGACCGGCTATGATCTTTCTACGGGGAAACCCTGGAGTGGCGAACGGCAGGAATGGCTCGCTCCATGGCTTCGTAATGCGTCGGAGGATATGCGTGTGCTGATGCAAGCGTACCGCCGCGAGCGCATGCATGGCCGGTCGCATCCGGAGTGGTTCAATTGGGTCAAGTTATACGTTGACTGGTTAATCTTGCAGCAAAGAGAGGATGGATCTTTCCCTCGACGGTGGAAACCCGGGAGTAACGTCGTGGCGGAGTCCACGGGGACCACGAGTTACTGCCCCGTACCGCTTCTCGTGATTATGGCCGAAGAGACGGGTGATTCCAAATACGAGCAATCGGCTATCCGTGCGGCAGATTACGTCTGGGCAAATTACGGGATACGCGGACTGTATGTCGGCGGTGCGAGCGACAACCCGAATATCACCGATAAGGAAGCCGGGATGCTGAGCATGGAAGCGTTCATGAGCCTCTATGAATCGACGAAAGAATCCAAATGGTTGGAACGCGCAAAGGCGGCGGCCGACTATGCCGAAAGCTGGATTTGGATCTGGAACCTTCCGATGCCGATCGATGGGGACAATGCGCTCCTCCATTGGAAAAAGGGCGTACCTACCGTCGGAGTTCAGGGTATAACGGCCCGTGTCGCAGGAGGTGTGGATGAGTACCTGGATTGGGCTGCACCTTCGTATGGAAAGTTATATGAATACACGAAGGACGAGCATTACTTCGATGTTGCGCGGGTTCTGCTGCACGATACTAAGTCGATGGTTGCACTCCCGGGCCGCCAATATGATATGAAAGGCATCGGATGGCAGCAGGAGGGCTGGCGCATGGGTCCGGGCGGTCCCGGCCGCGGGGTCGGCGGGCACCGGTTCTGGCTGCCGTGGATTTCGGCCAATCACCTTCACAGCATTACAGGCTTGGAGGAACTCGATACGGCACTGATACAACAATTAGTCGACGGCAAATGAAGACGGATCGTGAGAGACATATCTCTGTATTCATCGGTCACATCCGGATCTTCATGGTGATATTATTTTTGTCTGGCGCCTTCACATCGGGGATCGCTGCTCAGAAGCACTCATTCGAGGCGGAAACTGCAGTACTCATCGGCAGGACATCCAGAGTGGCTGACGCCGCAGCATCAGGAGGCTATGTTGCCAGGTTAATCGAACCCGGCGATGGGCTCAAGTTCACAAGCCTTCCCGCCGGCGGCAAATTGGCGATTCGTTATTCATCATCGGGAGTCGGCTTGATCGGTGTCGCTGTCAACAATCAACCTGTGCAACAGTTGAATGTTCATTCTTCGGGAGACCTCACAAGTTCATTCCTCTATGCCATAATTGAAATTGCGATCCCCGTCGATGCAATGCTTAGCATAAGTCTCGTTACCGGTGATATCGATGTGAATATTGATCAGATCATTGTCGGCGACGATGACCTGGGACTCCCTCCGGATATCTGGAACCTTCCGCCGTTGCCGGTGGCCGCCGGTCCGTATCCTGCCGATTGGAGGCGGTTGAGCCGGCTTTACACCGTGCCGGAGTGGTGGCGCGATGCCAAGTTTGGAGCATGGGCGCATTGGGATCCGCAATCAATGCCCGAGCAGGGCGACTGGTATGCACGCGGCATGTATGTTCAGGGCAGCAGACAGTATGAGTACAATCTCAAATTCTTTGGTCATCCATCCGAATATGGTTATAAAGACATCTGCCGCAATTGGGTTATCGATCGATGGAAACCCGACGAATTGATGGACCTGTTTGTCGAAATGGGGGCCCGCTTCTTCATGGCGATGGGTTGTCACCATGACAATTTCGATTGCTATGATTCAAAATATCAGCCGTGGAACTCGGTTCGCATCGGCCCCAAAATAGATATCGTCGGCACTTGGGAAAAGGAAGCACGCAAGCGGGGAATGCGTTTTGGCATCGGTTTTCACAATTCGCCTGCCCGAACCTGGGGTCAGTTCATGCCGGTTCGGTACACTAGTGACAAAACGGGACAGATGAAGGGCGTGCCGTACGACGCTCTTCAAACGGTTGCGAACGGAAAAGGAAAATGGTGGGAAGGCATGGATCCGGTCGACCTTTATGGACCAGTTCACGACAATAAAGATCCGTTGCATTCACCCTTTGCCAACCAGTTCATGTGGCGCGTGGATGACGCTATCACAAAATATCACCCCGATGTCATCTACTTCGATGAACATGCGGGCGATTCACAATTGGATTTGGGTGTGCAGATGGGACTTGGGGTTCTCGCTCCGCCGCTGGTCGCGAACTACTACAATAAATCCCTGCAATGGAACGATGGAAAAATGGACGCGGTGATTAATCTCAAAGGCGTGGGCGGACGATATGACAGCTTCCAAAACAAATCCGAAATGCTTCCCTACGTTGACCGTTCCCTCGTCAAGAGCACCGAAGCTTTTATTGAACCGGAGATCATGGCCTATCCGTTTCAGACCGAAACCAGCATTGCGGCCTGGCACTATCAAGAAGGCCAGGAGTACATGGACGCCGGAACCGTCATCCGGTCATTGATGCAAAATGTTTGCCGCAATGGATCCATGCTCCTTAACATCACTCAGCACGGCCGCGGCGACCTTGATCCACAAGTGATTCGGATTTGCAAAGACATCGGCGCATG
>Ga0265338_10005857_pt1 | contig 15865 bp, 13 predicted proteins | sample 42126metaG_FD_193579 | JGI IMG/M metagenome (GOLD analysis project Ga0265338, IMG submission 193579) | Rhizosphere microbial communities from Carex aquatilis grown in University of Washington, Seatle, WA, United States - 4-21-26 metaG | ecosystem: Host-associated > Plants > Roots > Rhizosphere... | reverse complement strand
GAGGATTTGAAGCGGAAGTTTGCGTCGCTGGAGCAGAATTTGGAAGTACTCGCTCCGCAGATTGATGCTGCCAAGCAGCGCATGGACTTCATCGCCGAGGAATACAAGAACCGGTTAGGCGATTACCTGAACCAGCCGGAAAATGCGCGGCGGCTGTTTGATGCAGCGGCGCCGAGCGGGGAAGGGGAAGCGTCGGCGGAAACGCGCGCGCAACTGCTGGAAGAATGGGTACACCGGCTGGAGGAACGCGACCTTTTATTTCATGTGCTGGCGAGCTACGAGCTGAAGAAGATTTACCGCGATTACGCGCCGCCGATTCACTTGCAGCAGTTGAAGAAGGCGATTGTGAGCCGCGACGAAGCGAAACGCATGGCGACAATCCTGGAACAATTCCCCGCGCGGAAAATATCGATGAAGAAGATGGAAGAGGCTTCCCGGGCGATACGGCGCGTGTCGCATGAAGAGAGCCTGGTGATCGGCCTGCAATTCGCGGAAGACTTGATGCGGCTGCGGCGCGACCGCAGGAATTATCAGCAGGTGGTGGCGTGGATGGAGCGCATCAATCTGGTGCGTTCGGAGCGGTCGCGCGAACTTTCGCGCGCGAACAAGAGCCTGTATGAATTTTTGCATCCGGAGGAAGGGCGTCCGGTTGACGATCCCGTGATCAACCATGCGGTGATCAAAGCAGATGTGCGCGGCTCGACGGGGCTGACGAAGGATTTGCTTTCGCGGGGGATGAATCCGGCTTCGCACTTCAGCATGAATTTGCACGAGCCGGTGAAGAAGCTGCTGGAGCGGTACGGCGCGGCGAAAGTATTCATCGAAGGCGACGCAATTATTTTGGCGATCTATGAGACGGAATCCACGCGAGCGACGCAGCGTGCCGTTGCGCGAGCTTGCGTGCTGGCGCGCGAAATCCTGGCGGTGACGCAGGCGTACAACACGCGAGCGAAAACCACGGGACTGCCGCCGCTGGAATTGGGCGTGGGAGTGGCGTTTCAGGATTCGGCGCCGTCGATTTGGATGGATGGCGATTCGAAGATCATGATTTCGCGCGCGCTGAATCTTTCGGACCGGCTATCGAGCTGCGCGAAGGTGGCGCGGCGGCTGTTTGCGACGAATCCGGCGCCGTTCAATGTGTATCTGCTGCAATCGCTGATGGACGACACGACGATGGATGAAGGCGACGAGTTGCTTGTGCGTTACAACCACAACGGCATCGAAATCAATGAAGAGGGCTTTACGAAACTCAGCTCGGAAATTGCGCTGGCGCCGATGGGCGGAAATTTTCCGATGCCCTGGGGCAAGGAAAGAGTGCAGCTTTATTTTGGCGAGGTGCCGCTGGGCGAGTCCATCGAGCCAATCGTGATTCGCAAGGGATTTGTGCGTCAGTTGCTCCCGGGCGCGAAGATTGGCGCGGCGGGCACGCGCGCATACTACGAAGTCTGCACCGACCCGAAGCTGCTGGAGCTGGCCCGCAAGAAAGCCGGAAACAATACACGAAAAGTTGATTCCCCAGAGGGCGCGTCTCTATAATCGGACGTGTGTTGTGCCATCACGGGAGGCGCAAGGGGCCCGGTGGTCCTCGCAGCCTTCAAAGCTGCCGTTCGAGCCCTTCGCGGGCCTCGAAGGTGGGTTCGACTCCCACACGCTTCCGCCAAATTGAATCACGTTCGGTATGAAAAGCCGCGGGGAACCCACTTCCGGGAATGGCTCACCGCACGCGGGGCTTGGATGCGCCGCGCGCGGGTGGATGAAGCGTTAAGCCCAATTGGAACAGGATCGGGCTAGGAGCTCTTCGTGACTTTGACGAGACTGTCCACACGATCGACAAGATCGCCGACGGTGAGGAGATTGGGGACGCAGGCATCGTCAATCGCGATATCGAATTTACCTTCGAGGTCGAGGATGATGTCCACCAGTCGAGCCGAGTCAATATCGAGATCCTCGGACAGGCGTGTGGTCAGGGTTACGGGAGTTGGATTGGCGCTGCGTCCTGCGTACGTCTTCAGTAGAGCGAAAACTTCCTGCTGTATGTAGTCTGTGTTCATTGGGGTCCCCATTTCTTAAATATGATACAAGCGTTGACATCACCGAAACCAAAACTGACTTTTAGGGCTGTAGATAACTGGGCACTGGTGGAGATTGTAGGGATTCGATTTTGAATGCCGTGTAACTTCTTGTGAATATCCTCGCAATTGATGGAGGGGTGGACGAACCCGCCGTGCAGCTGCAAAACCGTGGCGACACATTCGATTGCACCGGACGCGCCAAGCGCGTGGCCGATCATGGACTTGGTGGAATTAATGAGAGGAAACGTGTCTGGTGTGAGTTCAAGCGCGGCCATGAGATTCGCGATTTCCTTTGGATCGGCAATTGTGGCGGTGAGGTGGCCGTTCACGTAATCAATCGAATTGCCGCTCACCCCCGCCGCCGAAAGAGCCTGCTTTAGGCAGCGTTGTGCACCTTGGGAGTTAGACGCAGTAATCGTCCCGCCGTTTCGCTGCCCGCCGGAATTCATGGCCCCGACAAGCACTTCGGCATAGATGCGAGCGCCCCTATCCTGAGCGCTTTCAAGGCTTTCCAGCATGAGCGCCCCGGCGCCTGCAGCGGGTACAAAGCCTGCGGCAGTGGCGCTCATCGGGCGCGAGGCTTTTTCCGGGGAGTCGTTGTGAGTGCGGCAACAAACGCGCATGGCGTCAAAACCAGCCCAGATGAAAACAGAGGAGCCTTCGGTGCTCCCGGACAGGATTCTTGCCGCGCGGCCTGATTGAACCCGATCGAATGCATGGACGATTGCCTCCGTGCCGGTGGCGCAGGCGCTGCTGACGGTGGTCACAATTCCGCCCAGACCGAGCAAGCCGCCGACGAAAGCACTGGGAGCACTCCCCATGGTTTGTTCAGGCATCGCCGATCCGAGTTTGCGGACTTCACCGGCGTTGGTCATGGGGACGAGGCGATCGCCAACAGTGTCAATGCCGCCGAATCCGGTGCCGATGATAGCCCCGGTGTCCCAGTCCACAGGGCTGTCTTCATCCGGTTGGTAGGAAAAGCCTGCGTCCCGCCAGCATTCGATGGCGGCGAGGCCTGCAAACATCATGGAAGTGTTCATCACGCGAATGGTGCTTTCGCGGAATGTGGATTCGACAATGGAATTATCGAGCGCGGGCGTACCGGCAACCTGGCAGGCCATGCGAAGCTCGGTCATCCGGGGCTGAAGCGTTACGCCAGATTTGCCCGCACGCAAGGCAGACTCAAAAGCGCCGACGTTGGCGCCATTGGGTGCCACCACTCCGAGGCCCGTGACGACGACTCTATACATACAGCGATTCCATGGCCGAGTGTGTCTCTTTCAATTCAGATTCGAATAATTCAGTAACACGCCGCCCCAGGTTAGGCCTGAGCCGACTACCACGACCGCAACGTAACCGTTCCTGATTTGATCCCAATTCTGCGACAAAACGCTTGGCGCACCCGCGGCGCCGCAATTGCCAAAGCGATCCACGTTGAAAAAATGACGCTCGGGCGGAATCTCCGAGCGGCGGCAAACGGATTCAAGCACCATTAGATTCGCTTGATGTCCTACAAATGCCGGATGACTATCGTGTGGCGCGACAGCCGCAAGTTCCGAAAAAGTAGAAACGGTTTTGCGAATAGCGAAAGACTGGACGGCCTGCCCATCCTGCCGGAAGTGGCCTGCGGCGGGAATGACGACGTGTTTCCAGCCGGAGGGGTCGGATTGCAGAGTAGAGGCCACAATCGAAGCGCGGCCGCGGGAACGAGGAGAAACGATCGCGGCAGAAGTGCAGTCGCCCCAGAGCACGGCGGTGCGGCGATCCGTGTAATCCACGGTGCGAGTATTGTTTTCGACGTTCAAAACCAGAATATATTCCGGGAGAGTCTCTGGGCGCATGGCGGACAGGAAATGAATCTGAGCGGCAAAGCTGGAACACGCGGAGTTCACATCAAATGCAGGGCAATCGATGCCAAGTTCAGCGGTCGTAAGGCACGCTTGCGCGGGAATCAAATACTGTGGGGAACATCCCCCTGCGATGACCATACCGATATCTTTTGCCGCGAGGCCAGCGCGGGTGAGGGCGTGGCAGGCGGCGTGTGCACCCGTCTGAGCGTTGCTAAAGGCGGAGGCTTCGGCGGAGGCTCGCGGATCGCGATTTCTGGTTTCGCGGATGTAATCCAGAGGGAGGACCGTCCGGCGTTCGTGGATTCCGACCCGCTTGAGAATCCACTCCTTATCCACTCCGATATCGAGCGAAACCAGGAATTCATTGTCCATGACGTTGGGAGGATGAAAATGCCCGAGCGAAATCAAAGACAGCGAATCCGAGGAATCGCGCTTCAGAAACAGGGGGCCCGTGGAAGAAGCCATTAACGAGACAGCCTTGTTAGAGAGCTTGCTAACATCCTGACACCATGGCCTTTAGACGGCATGCACGTCCCAACGGTTACACAAACAAAACAATCCGTTGCACCAAAGGATCTCCCCACGCGCAATTCGACGTCATGCGTGACGAAAAACTCAGTTGCAGTTCTGTGCCTGGCTGGGGCCGCGCAGAAGGCTGGCTGGAGACTTTTTATCTATGAAGTTGATTCTTATAAGAGCTAGAAATCCGCCAGCGAATTAACATCTCCTCCTACGAGACGAAATAACCGCGAGTAATTGTGCCGCAAAAGCTTTCCGGGCGCAAGAGTCGCGTGAAGAAACCAGCCACTTGAGGTTAGCAGCCGGAGCGGATGGAAATGCTACTCGTCGAGACCTAATCCAGTCAAATTCCTGGTTCACCTTTTCAGGAAGCCGCCTAAGCGATTCCCGCTTGCGTCAGGAGCCTTTTTGTTCCTTGATGACGCGCTCGACGAGGTCGGCAATGTCTCCAACCGTCCGGAGTTTCGTAAGGCTGGAGTCATCAATGGTGATGCCAAACTTACCCTCGAGGTCCAAAACGATATCCACCATGCGAGCTGAGTCAATGTCGAGTTCATCGGCGAGCGATGTGGACTCCGTCAGGGAAGTGCGATCGGCGCCGCGGCCCTTGTACTTCTTCAGAATATTCAAGATTTCCTGCAGGATCTCAGCTCTGGTCATTTTTCTCCCCTGATTAATTCTCCCATTTGCCAAACAGAATGCAAGCGTTCACGTCGCCAAAACCGAAACTGACTTTCATCGCAGTGGAGATTGGCGCTGGGGTGCAGACGGAAGGAATGTGAGCACGGATCGGTTCGAGCAATGGGTGGATATCCTCGCAATTGATGGACGGGTGCACGAAGCCTCCGCGCAATTGAAGGATGCAAGCAACGCATTCGATCGCGCCCGAAGCGCCGAGGGCATGGCCAATCATTGATTTTGTGGAATTGATGTACGGAAATGTCTCGGGCGTGAGTCCGAGCGCGCACATCAGATTGTTGATTTCCCTGGGGTCGGCGATGGTGCCCGTGAGATGGGCATTGATGTAATCCACGGAACCTGGCGGCACGCCGGCTGCTTCCACTGCCTGCCTGATGCAGCGTTGCGCGCCCTCCGGGTTACACGCGGTAACTGAGCCTCCCCCTCGCTGGCCGCCAGAATTGATTCTTCCGCCCAAAACTTCGGCGTAGATGCGCGTGCCCCTCGCCAAAGCACTCTCGAGGCTTTCCAGCATTAGCACACCCGCGCCGGCAGCAGGCACGAAGCCAGATGCACTCGCGCTCATGGGACGCGAAGATTTTTCGGGAGAATCGTTGTGAGTGCGGCAGCAGACACGCATGGCGTCGAATCCAGCCCACGAGTGAACAGATGCACCCTCCGTGCTTCCGGAGAGAATTCGTTGAAATTGCCCCGCTCGGATCATTTCAAAGGCGTGCACGATGGCTTCCGTCCCAGTCGCGCAAGCGCTGCTTACCGTTGTGACGAGCCCCCCCAATCCAAGGAGTCCTCCGACAAACGCGCTGGGGGCGCTGGCCATGTATTGTTCAGGCATGGCCGAGCCAAGTCGCCTGACTTGACCGGAATCCAACATGGGGACCAAATGCTCCGCAATCGTGTCCATACCCGGGACGCCGGAGCCGATGATTGCCCCGGTTTCCCAATCCACAGGACCCTTCACATCCCGGTCATAGAAAAAGCCCGCATCTCGCCAGCATTCAATTGCTGCCAGCCCAGCATAAACCATCGAACCATTGGACACGTGGAGCGTACGCTCCAAGAATGTCGCGTCCAGCAGAGAAGCATCGCTTTTCGGGGCGCCCGCAACCTGGCAGGACATCCCAAGCTCCTTCATCCGAGGTTGAAAGGTGATGCCTGACCTGCCTTCGCGCAGGGCGGATCCGAATTCCGGAACCCCATTCGCGTTGGGAGAGACAACACCGAGTCCAGTGACAACAACCCTAGACATGTGCCCCTCCTGGAGATGCAAAGGAGGTGGAAGGCAAAAAAGAGTGCGAACGAAACGGCGATTCGAACCGTTGAGTTGCGTACGTGAATGATCGCTTCAGGACGATGAAATTGAGCGTGAGCTGGGGGGCCGCGCGTTTCATGTTGTTCGATCCTCCTTTCAGTGCTACTCCGAAAAATGAAGCAGTGCGCCGCCCCAGGTGAGACCTGAGCCGACGACTACGACCGCGACATAACCGTTCTTGATCTGGTCCCAATTCTGAGACAAAACGCTTGGCGCTCCCGCGGCACCGCAGTTTCCGAAGCGGTCCACGTTGAAGAAGTGGCGCTCGGGCGGGATTTCCGCGCGGCGGCAGACGGATTCGAGCATGACGGCGTTGGCCTGATGTCCAATGAAGGCGGGCTTGCTTTCCGGCGTGAGGACTGCGGTCAACTCAGCGAAAGTCGCGAGGGTGTTGCGAATCGCGAAGGATTGCACAGCTGGTCCATCCTGCTGGAAATGCCCGCCCGGCCGGATGACGACTTTCTTCCATCCGGATGGATCGGAGCGCAGGAGCGATGATTGAATCGAGGCTCGACCGCGAACGCGCGGCGAAACGATGGCGGCAGAAGTGCAGTCGCCCCAAAGGACAGCCGTGCGACGGTCGTCGTAATCCACAGTGCGAGTATTGTTTTCGACATTCACGATGAGGATGTATTCCGGAAGCGTTTCCGGGCGCATATTGGAAAGAAAGTGGAGTTGGGCAGCAAAGCTGGAACAGGCAGAATTTACGTCGAAAGCAGGGCACTCGATTCCCAGTTCTGCCGCCGTGAGGCATGCTTGCGCGGGAATCAGATGTTGAGGAGAGCATCCTCCGGCGATGACCATCCCGATGTCTTTGGCGGCGAGGCCTGCACGGGTGAGAGCATGGCAGGCGGCCTGTGCGCCTGTTTGAGCGTCGCTAAAGGCTGAGGCTTCAGCAGAGGCTCGTGGATCGCGATTCCTGGTTTCGCGGATGTAATCGAGAGGGAGGACGGTTCGCCGTTCATGGATTCCGACACGCTTGAGAATCCACTCCTTGTCCACGCCAATATCCAGCGAGAGAAGGAAGTCGTTGTCGATGACGGTTGGCGGGTGAAAATGGCCAAGGGAAATCAGAGACAGAGAATTCGCTGAGCCGCGTTTGGGATCTTGTGACGTGGAGGGGTTAGGATTCATGTGGCCCCCTTGATTCAAAATTTAAGGATGCCGCAATCCATGTCACGATTGCCGAGTTGGTTGATCCGAATGATTCGGCTCTCGTCTGGCTGCGAATGCAGTAGTGCCACGCAAATATCATAAAATTTTCCCTGGCTTTAGAAGAACTTTGAAGTTGCGGTTACTTCGTTTTGGGGCCGAAGCCTCATCCCCTGGACAGGGGGGATTATTGAGCTAATTGTGCCGGAACCATTGGCGCGGTGCAACAATTCTGTCGTGCTCTGGTGCAATTAAACGATGCGCAAGGGACTAGACGAATTCTCAACGGGCCGCGGAAGGGTTGACTCACACAAAATTGCCGTGACTTCAATTCGCGTTGAAGGATGAAGCCGGATGAGATATGTTCGGTCGCAAATGACAACCAAACGAGATCTCTGTTTTATCCTGACCGTTGCAATATGCCTCGCCATCGCGACGCCTTTCGCCGCGAGGGCGCAAACCTCCCAACCCGCTCTCAGCGCGGAGCAGGAACAGAAGATCGCCGGCATGCTGGCCGAGAGCGGCGCACCGAGCGTGTCGGTGGCAATCGTCGAGCGCGGGAAGCTTGTTTATGCGAAAGCGTTTGGCAAGGCGTCGTTTTCGCCAGATCGAGCAGCGGATGAGCATACGGTGTACGCCATCGGTTCGATCAGCAAGCAGTTTACGTCTGCGGCGATTCTGTTGATGGCGGAGCGGGGAAAGCTCTCGCTCGATGACAAAGTGTCGAAATATTTTCCGGAGATGACGCGGGCGAATGAAGTCACGATTCGAGAATTGCTCTCGCACACTTCGGGATATTCCGATTACGCGCCGCAGGATTACATGATCCCGGAGTGGACGAAGCCGACGAATCCGCAAGCGATACTCGATGAATGGGCGAAAAAGCCGCTCGATTTTGATCCCGGCATGCGCTGGCAATACAGCAATACGAATTACGTTCTCGCGGGACGCATCTTCGAGAAAGCCTCGGGGGAGAAGTTGGTAGAGTTTTTGCACAAAAACATTTTTGAACCGCTCGGCATTCACAGTGCGGGGGATTGCGGCGTGGACAAGGTGGCTGAGGACGCGGTGGCTTATACGCGGTTTGGGTTGGGGCCTGCGCGTCCTGCTTTGCGCGAAGGACCGGGTTGGTATTTCGCGGCGGGCGAGCTTTGCATGACGCCGTCCGATCTGGCGCTTTGGGATATCGCTTTCCTTCATAAGAAGATCCTGGAGGACCATTCTTATTATGATTTCACGAGGGAAGTGCGGCTATCGAATGGAGACGCGACGCACTACTCACTCGGACTTCACCTGGACGACATGGATGGGATACCCAGGATCAGCCACGGAGGGGAAGTTTCGGGATTTCTTGCCCTGAATACCGTGTTTCCCACGCGCGATGCGGCAGTGATCGTGTTGTCAAATCAGGACGCAATTGATTTGATTGGCCCCGTGGGAACGATGATTTCGAAGTAGGTGTTAGAACCGAAAAGCGAAGAAGCCGGCAGCGCGAGTGCGCCCGCAGCGGAAGTTCAACAGGTGCGCGGCATTTTGGAAGGGCTTTCGAAGGGGCAGGTGGATCGTTCGCTCTTTACGAACAACATGAATTTTTATTTCACGGATGAATCGCTGCGGGATATCAAGGACTCGATCACGCCGCTGGGGGCGCTGAAAAGCGTGACGCGAACGCGTGAGTCTCTCCGTGGGGGAATGACGTTCCGCGCATATCACGCGCAGTATGAAAAGAAAACCATTTCGGTGACGGTTTACCTTACGCCGGATGGGCACTACGAACAATTTCTGATCGAGGAAGATTTCTAGGTGTGTCTGGAATCCTGATGGGCTGGTTTGGACGCATCACTGACGCGATGGCGAAGGCCGTCAAAAGCATCACGGCCGGGTCAATGGGGAGGCGGTAGCGCGGCAAGGAGAGCGTGAAATAGTAAGCCCAAGGAAAGATGATTGGGAATACGGCGGCTGGGAAGGCGTATGGGTTTCGCCTCCAGAAAAGCGCAACAATGCCGGCGAGCCCGCCGATGGCTGCGAAAATATTGAATAGTAGGACGCCTCGAAAATAGACCGAGTGGACCAGCAGGAAATCTCGCACCGGATGGGTGGCGCCTCCGGCCCAAAAGCTCACGAATCTAACCCAGATGAGATGTATTTCGCGGCGCGGATGCGACATGATGTAGTCCACCGCTTGGTGTTGCTTTTCCTGCATGTAGGCAATTTCACCCATCTCGATGTATTTTTCTCTCTCGCCAGCGTCATGTATGGGATGGCCTTCACCAAGCCAAAAATCCCTGGCGTCGGCGTTGTTGCCCATCGCGAGCTGCAAGCCGAGGATGGAGCGGAGCGGGACGAACTGGTGGAAGACCTTGTAATTGCGGATGGTCCATGGCACGCAGCAGAGAGCTGCGATGGCCAGGACGATTAGCGGCCGTTGGAGCACCATCCAAATATGGATGGGGTGTTGCTGCTTGTATGCGCGCCACACCATCCACGCTAGTAAAAACGGGAGCAGGGAAGCGAGCGTGGGATTGGTCATCAGCGCGAGGCCCCAAAGCAAACCATACGCGCACCAGTCGCGCAGGCGTTGCGATTCGGCAAGAGCGAGCGTGGCCCAGAGGATCGTCGCCGCGAGAAGGGCTGCGAGGCATGCGTCCCACATGCTTTCCGCGGGGATTTGGATGGCGTTCGGAAAAACGGCCCACAGCCATGCACCGCCGGCGGCTACTCCCAGCCCAGCAACGCGCTTTCCCGCAAAGAAAATCGGAATGCATGCGAGAGTGGAGAACAAAATATTCAGACTCGCGGCTGAGATGTAAGAGTTGAATGTGTATGTTCCGAAGATGCGAAATACTGCCGCGAGAAGCAGGGGATACACGGGAGCCATCCAGGCTGTGGGCCCTGTCTCCACACGAAAGGGCGAGCTGAAACCATCTCCCTTTGCGATGGAAGCGGCGATGTTGCCGGACTCAAACATGAAAGGAATTATGCTGAGTGCCTGCCTGGGATTGTGGCTCGCGTAATTCCACGCAAAACCAACGCGCAGGCCCAATGCAACCGCTAGAATCAAGATGAGTGAAGTAGCTGTGCTTCCTAATGGCTGGGCCAACGTACGGCGATCCGTTTGGATGGATTTATTCACGACCAACATTGTAGCGCCGTCGTCCAGTGCGATCTGCTGGATTGATTTGTTGGTTCCGCATCGCGGGCCTGAGCATCCATCGTGAATGAATTTTAGAGATGTGTTGAAACTATTTGCAGCATTGACAACGTCTAATACCTGGATGCAGTGGGTGTGCTTATTGTGTCCGGCAGAAGGGGCGCTTGGCCCCGTCACTGCTGCATTCAAGGAGCAGGGAATGTTTTCGCTAAGAAGTCGAATTCGAGCCCTAACGTTTTGCAGCGTCGCCCTAATTGCGGGTGGGGCGCTGGCCACACGGGCGGCCGGCCAGGACACTCCGGCGGCGAAGCCGGTTGCGCGGACGCTCGGCACGATTCAATCCATCTCCGGCAGGAACATGGTTCTTATTGCACAGGCGGGCTCCAGCGTTTCTGTCACCGTGGAGGATGCCGCTCGGATTCTGCGGATCGAACCCGGAGAAAAAGATTTGAAGAATGCGTTGCCCATTACGCTGCAGGATTTGCAGATAGGCGACCGCATTCTTGTGATTGGAACCGCTTCGGAGGACGCGAAGTCCTTTTCCGCCAGTCGAGTGGTGGCGATGAAGAAGATGGACATCGAAGCGAAGCAGCAAAAGGATCGCGACGATTGGCAGAAACGAGGCGTGGGCGGCCTTGTGACTGCCACGGACAAAGCGGCGGGGACGGTCACAATTTCGATTACGTCTTTCGCCGGGACGAAACCGCTTGTGATTCAGGCGTCGAAAGACACGGTTCTCCGGCGGTACGCGCCAGACTCTGTGAAGTTTGACGACGCCAAGCAGGTGACTCTCGATCAAATCAAGCCGGGCGACCAACTTCGCGCTCGTGGAACGCGCTCAGAGGATGGCGCTTCCCTCGCCGCGGAGGAAATAGTCGGTGGATCATTCCGCAATATTGCAGGAACAGTCGCCGCAATCGATACCGCCGCTGGGACAATGACCGTGATGGACCTCGCGACGAAGAATCTATTGACCGTGAAAGTGACTGCAGATTCGGAAGTGCGGAAGCTGCCGCTTATGATGGCGCAGGGAATTGCCGCGCGGTTGAAGGGCCCTGCGGCGGGCACACCTGCTCCTGGCGCCCAAGGGCAGGGCGGCATCGCCGGTGGCGCGTCTGCGGCCGGAAACTCCCAGGCAGGTCAGTCGAGTGCAGGCGGCTGGACGGGACAAAGTGGATCTGGTGGCGCGGGTGGTCAGCAGCGACGCGGTGGGGGAGCCGCCGGCTTTCAACAGATGGTGGATCGCGTGCCTCCCTCGAAGCTCACGGATTTTCAGAAAGGCGACGCCGTGATGATTGTTTCCACCGAAGGCACGGATTCGGGAGCTGTGACCGCAATCACGCTACTCGGTGGAGTTGAACCAATCCTGGCAGCTACTCCCAAGGGCGGCCAACCAATGGCTCTCTCGCCCTGGAGCCTCGGCGGTGGTGGGGAAGGAATCGATGCAGGTGGAAACCAATAGGGCGATTGCCAACCGCGCCGTCCACATCCAAATTCTGGAGAATAGATGAGATTTCAGGAACCAAAGATTTTGATTCAAATTGCAATTATGTTCTGCCTCATGGCGGCGACTTCAAAGCTTGCCTTGGCGCAGACGGGCACGGGCACTCTGCGCGGCACGGTGACAGATCCCTCCGGAGCGGCGGTCGCGGACACGTCAATTATTGTGACATCGGCCGATGGACAAAGCCTCGGCGCGACCGCAGGTCGCTTGGGCGCCTACGAAGTGAAGGGGCTCACACCCGGTACTTACAAATTGGAAGCTGTTGCCAAAGGCTTCGCGCTATATGAAAAGGATGGCGTCGCGATCCTCGCGGAACAAGTGCTCACGATTGATATCCGGCTCGCGATTGAAGTGGAAAAGGAAAAAGTAACAGTGTCCGCGGAAGCTCCCACGGTAAATGTGAATCCAGAGAACAATGCAGGCGCGATCGTCATTTCCGGAAAAGCACTCGATGCGCTTTCGGATGATCCTGACGAGTTGCAGTCTGACTTGCAGGCGCTTGCGGGGCCTTCCGCCGGGCCGAATGGCGGGCAGATGTACATTGACGGGTTTACGGCGGGGCAGCTTCCGCCGAAGTCCTCGATTCGCGAGATCCGCATCAACCAGAATCCATTCTCTTCTGAGTATGACAAGCTTGGTTACGGGCGCATTGAGATTTTCACCAAGCCCGGGACAGACAAGTATCACGGCCAGTTCGAAGTGATGGGCAATGACTCCGCGTTCAATTCCAAGAATCCTTTTTTGGGCACGGCCATGGAGCCGGGCTACGATTCCACGATGTTCAATGGAAATTTTGGCGGGCCGCTGAGCAAGCACGCTTCATTTTTCATTGACGCTCAGCGGCGGGATACGAATGACATCGGCGCAGTGGACGCAACGATTCTCGACGCAAATTTCAATCCAGAAACCTACACCACTGCTGTGCCGAACAATCGCACCCGCACAAACATCAGCCCGCGGCTCGATTATCAGCTCACCAAAAACAATACATTCACGATTCGCTATCAGTACTGGCACAACAATGAAATGAACGATGGCATCGGCCAGTTCTCGCTTCCATCGTTGGGCTACGACTCACTGGACAGTGAACACACCATCCAGGCAAGCGACACGCAGGTGATTGGCTCGAACATCGTGAACGAATTGCGATTCCAGTATTTGCACGAACAGGAGACGGAAGGGGCGCTCAATACGGGTTACACGATTTCCGTCCCCGGCTCTTTCACAACGGGCGGAAATAGCATTGGCAACGTCAGCGACACTCAAAACCACTATGAACTGCAAAATTATACTTCCTGGGTTCACGGAAAACATTTCCTGAAATTTGGCGGACGCATTCGCCAGACGAATGATTCGAATTCATCTACGTCGGGTTACAACGGCTCGTTTAGTTTCCCTTCGCTCGCTGCTTACACGATTGAAGAGCAGGGCCTCGCAAACCAGCAAACGCCTGCCGAAATCTTCGCCGCGGGGGGCGGACCCAGCCAGTTCAACATTACGCAGGGAATTCCGCTGGCGAGCGTCGGGCAGTTTGACGCGGGCCTTTACGTGCAAGACGACTGGCGTATCCGTCCCAACATCACGCTGAGCGGAGGGTTGCGCTTCGAGGCGCAAACGCACATCAGCGATCACGATGATTGGGCGCCGCGGATTGCCGTCGCCTGGGGCATCGGGCATGCGAACGGGCCAGCCCCCAAAACCGTGTTGCGCGCCGGGTGGGGAATTTTTTATGACCGTTTCGGCGAAGATCAGGTGCTCCAGGCCGAGCGCCTCAACGGTATAACGCAACAGTCCTACAAGCTCTATGGCTTGGCGGCCACGAATTGTTTTCCGGTGCCGGATCCGACGACGAATCCGGAGTGTTCGTTCGCGCAGGGTTCGTCGATTCCGACGATCTATCAAATTGCGCCGAATCTTCATGCGCCTTACACGATGCAGACCGCAATCTCGGTGGAGCGACAGCTCACCAAGACCACAACGCTATCTGTTTCGTATTTGAATGCGCGCGGCGAGCATGAACTGTTTACGAACAACGTCAACGCACCCAAACCCGGGACGTTCGCCGCAGGCATGCCCCAATATCTAAATGGAAATGCTGAAAACATTTTTCAGTACGAATCCGAGGGAATCTTTAAACAGAACCAGCTCATCGTGAACAGTAGCGTTCGCGCGTTCAAGGGTAATCTCCTGTTGTTCGGCTATTACACCTTGAACTACGCCAAGAGCGACGCATCCGGCGTAAGCAATTTCGTCTCGAATCCATATGATGTGTTGCAAGATTACGGCCGCGCATCGTTTGACGTTCGCAACCGTGCGTTCTTCGGAGGCTCCATCGGCCTGCCTCACGGTTTTCGCCTTAGCCCGTTCATGGTGGCCAACTCCGGATCGCCTTACAACGTTACGCTCAGCCAGGATTTGATTGGATCGGGCGTGATCAATCAGCGGCCCTCGTTTGCGACGAGTACTGCACAGCCGGGTTACATCGTTACATCCCTTGGAACTTTCAATGCGAACCCCGGTTTAGGCGACACTCCCATTCCGATTAATGATTTCACGGGGCCCGCAAACGTTAGCCTGAATTTGCGCTTGAGCAAGACGTTTGGTTTTGGTGCGAGGACCGATAGTGCCGCGACGGGCGGTGGCGGCGGAGGGCATGGCCCTGGTGGCGGCGGTGGGCGAGGTCCAGGCGGACCGTGGAGCGGAGGCGGCGGAGGAATGGGCATGGGCGGCGGAGGAACGAACCATAGCTACAACCTCACACTGAGCGTCTCCGGGCGCAATATCTTCAACCACGAGAATCTGGGACTTCCGAATGCGATCTTGAACCCGGCCACGATTACGACTTCGTCCTCAGCGACGATCACGAACGCGGCTACGGCCTCGCCATTCTTCGGGGAGTCCACCAGCTTGGCCGGAGGGCCGTTTGGATCCAACGCGGCGAGCAGGTTGGTTTACTTGCAGGCTTCCTTCAATTTCTAAGCGGGAAAAACTCCGAGGGATTTTTGCGACGTGTCCTTTCGCGTGCCAATTGATTGTCGGCTGTGGCCGCTCTGCTTGTCTGGCTAGCGTTCTCTTGATCCACCGAGCGGTGTAAAGACGTGCCAGAAGTCGCCCTTCAGGTTGGTGAACTGTAAGCCCACTCTTCGTGGTCCTCTCGCCTTGCTCTGCACGAACACGACGCGGCATTCGCGTTCCTCTTCCGTGATTCCGTTCACCAGAAGCACGGTTTGTCCGCGTTTTACCTTGGGCGCCATCGGAAGCAGGCCGCCGTGCGCGCTCACGGCATTCGTCATCGTGATATCCCGGAACGGCCTGTCGTCCGGTGTGCGGCCGTAAACACGCACGGGAATGCTCAATGGGAGGCGCTTGCTGCGGCGTCGTTCCTCTTGCATTTTTGCCTTGGACTTTTTCGCTCTCATGCCCCCAAAGTAACTATGGCTACGGATGCGGTCAATAGTACCGTGCCCCAAGTGCAACCCAACCCGCGTGCCGCTTCGAACCATCTCGTTTCCTGCCGTGGGGATCGCCCCAATCCGGCAAATTTGACACTCGCCGACCGCGAGTGTTAGCTTCCTCCCTATCATGGAAAAAACCGCTACTTCTTCCAAA
>Ga0265338_10005856_pt1 | contig 15866 bp, 22 predicted proteins | sample 42126metaG_FD_193579 | JGI IMG/M metagenome (GOLD analysis project Ga0265338, IMG submission 193579) | Rhizosphere microbial communities from Carex aquatilis grown in University of Washington, Seatle, WA, United States - 4-21-26 metaG | ecosystem: Host-associated > Plants > Roots > Rhizosphere... | reverse complement strand
CGCGGACGTTGGGGAGGTTCGTGCGGTAGGTCGCGCAGGCCCACTTGTCGGAGTCAACGGCGAGGATGGTGCGAAGGTCATGCATTGGCACGCTCCTCATTGCACCGGCCGGGGATCGCCTTGGCGGGCATCTGGGACGCTTCCCGTGCCACGTCGGCGGGCGTCTGGGCGTCGATGGCCTTCTGGTCGAGTTCGCGGGTCACTTGCCAGCCCTCCTGTCGAGTTCGTCTACCCATCGCCGGCGTTCGTCGCGTTCCAGATCTCTCAACCAACGCGCGACAGCGGAGCGCAGAATCCGCACCGGCTCCTCACGCGAATCTATGTCGTAATGCGGGGAGTGAATCAAAATAGACTCTCCAAATACGACGATGGCCGCCGGACGGGTGCCGCAGGCGCTGTGTTGGCCATACTGAATGATTTTCTCAGCCAACTCTTCTGGGGTGTCTGTAACCATCACATCCTCCTCTCGGGGGGAATCATCGGCACGCCGCACAGCTCGAAATACCGCGACTCCTCCGGGCACGGCAACAGGTCCCCCGTGCGCTTATTCCGCACCCAACCGTCCTCCTGCCTCAACCCCCTCCGCAGCAGGCACGTCACCAGCTTGTGCGAGTATTCCGCCGGACCTGTCCTGACCGCCAGTTGCGAGCCCCACGTATTGGGCGTGGCGGTGAACACGTCGAAGCAGCGGCCGCGGAACTCGACGGCCCGGAACTTGTCTCCCCAGCATTCGCGGGGAAGTGTCTGCCGCCCATCGCAGGTGGGGCAGGTGTGGGCGGTATCGTTGCACAGAAAACCCTTCCCCTCGCACTTTCGACACTGGACTTGCCGCAGCCACCTCTTCATGTGCCCGTCCTGCACGTGCGCGTCGAGCAGGTTCCATAAGAGGTTGGCATTCTGCTTTTCGGTTGGGAATAGCCCCTCCCTCACTTCTATCGTACCATAGCGGGGTATCACCACGATCTCCACGTCGCCCACCATCGGGCATCGGCGCCGCACGCTCCCAGCCACCTCCCAACGGGAATAGCACGTTTCGGGTATGAGGTCCTGAAACTCCGCCGCCAACTTCTCGGCTTCCGCTAGAGGGATTCTCTCGTTACTGCTCATGTCTTCGCCTCTGCCTTCTCAAACAGTTCCACCGGCTGATCGGTCAACGCCTCGATCACGATCCTCATGCCGGGGGCCGCGCCTCTCGCCACCCACCACCTCTGCGGCTCGCCCTGGCACACCTGGCCGTCGCCGTGCCACACCAGAGGAGTTTTGACCATCACCCCGTTTATCTCCCGCCAACCCGCCTGCGTGATGGCGTCCAGTACCAGCTTGTCGAGGTTGTCCCTGTCGTTTCGGTCGAGGTCGTACATGATCCGTCCCGCTGGATATTTGGCTGTCAACATATAGTCCGGGCGAGGGAAGTAAAAATCCTCGTCCACCCTGATAGGTCCAGTGATGACCTTAAGCCCGGCCATAGCGACCTCGGCCCGCGTCCGTTCGATGATCCGTTCTCGCCAGCGCTCCGCGTCCCACGGCTTCCGCACGCGGGGCTTCCCGTCGATTCGCGGCTCGTACTGCCGGAGTTCATCGTAGATGGATGGGGTGGGTTTGCCATGCACATAGACCACTCTCGCCCGCGTCCGCGGTTGCGGCATCGGTACGCCGCGGACAAAGAAATTTATGGATGGCATGGGCATCAGCTTCCCACCCCCAGTAATCGCGGCATCTTGCCGCTGGCCTGAATCTGCTCCAGTTGGGGGTGCATCCAATCCCCCACGGTTTTCCCGTCCGGCAGCACCGTGAAGGCCAGAAACTCCATCTCCATCGTCGAGATCCCAATCGCCACTGCTTCCAACTTTGCCTTGATGACGAGATTCAAGGCCCGCCAGCGTCGGCGGTTTTCCTGCTCCACCCACGCGGCCCGCTGCACGTCAGTCACTTCCCGCGCCCACTTGCCGGTTTTAGCTTTCAGTTGTGAACCGTCGGGGATGGCGATGCTGATCTGAATGAGCCGGCCCTGGCATTGGAATCCGATCTGCGCACGTCGCGCGTCGGTCATGTAACCGAACGAATCCGCGCCGTAGCGCTTCAGCGTCGTCTCTATCTCGGCCCGGCTTCGCTCGGCGGAGACGGAAGTGTTTTCGGCGTATGCCATTGCAGGCTCCAAAACGCGTGGCACTCATGCCGTGGGGAGCAATGAGCGCCACGCGGAGAAGGAAGGAACTTACGCGTTCGACGCCCGCCGCCGGCGGCTGACCTGCTCGGCCCCCTCGGTCAGGGTTTCATCGTCCGGCTCGCCGTCATCCGCCGCCGTTTCATCCTTCGGGGCGTTGTGCTTCTTGATCTTGAGTTGGCTGTCCTGGCTGATGTCGTAGACCTTGCCGTTGACGGTGAGGTGGTACACACCCTCCGCATCGGGCTTGATGCCGGCTCCGGTGACGGCATCGAAGACCTTGCCGCGCTTCGCCTTCTCGGCGGTCCGATCCGCGGCATGCTGCTCCTGTACCCCCGGCACTGGCGGCTTGGGGTTGTCTTCATTGCGATTCTCGTCAAGCTCCTGCGCGATGGCAGCATAATCTTCCGGCGTGCGGGGGTCTTCTTGCTGGCGGTCATCCTGTTGCTCATACATTGCCTCTTCTTGTTGGCGGTTGTATTCCCGTTGCTGCGCCGCTCTTCGTTCCGCCCGGACCTCCTCCTCTCGCTCTTCACGTCGCTCTTCGGCCCGGCGTTCAGCGTGGCGATACCCCTCGTCCCAGTCTTCACGCCGATGGTAGTCCCCATATTCGTGCGGATTGCTGTATCGCCCCTCGCGATTCCTAAAAGCCTGCTCGCCCGCGTCCCGGTCATCACGATCACTGTAATATCCAGCCATCATTCACTCCTTTACAGCGTACTGGCCTCGTACCGGATGCCCTTGAGCAGGTCATCCAACGTGCAGCGGACACCATCCAGCGCGATCTGGGCATCCTCAGATCCCACGGTGGGCACCGGCACGGCGGCGAGAGCATCGGCGTAGGCGAAGATCTTCTGCTTGTCGGGCGCGGCTGCCGCTTTCTTGCGGGCCTTCTCTTCGTCGGCCAGCCGCTTCTTTTCCGCCGCCGCCCGTTCGGCCGCTTCCTGCTCCAGCTTCTCGCGAGCCTGGCGTTCGGCCAGTAGCTTCGCATCGGCCTCCGCTTGGGCCTTCTTGGTGAGTGCCGCCGCCGCCGCATCGGCCTTTTCTTTAGCTTCCAATGCCTTGATGTCCGCAGCGATGAGGACAATCGCCGCCTCTTTCGCCGCTTGTGCCATATCCACCTTGTCCCCGAATTTCAGCGGGTCCAGAATCCATTGCCGTGTCTCGGCCAGTGTTTCCAACAGACACGCTTTTGTCCCGCCCCGCCGAACGCCCGCCCTGCCGATCCGTGCGATGATGGGCTGTTGTGTGATGGCTTGAATTTCCTGATCGAGCATTCTATTGCGTTCAGCTATCTCATTTGCTTTCCGCAGCCGCTCATTCTCGGCCTTCATGACGGCCTCTTCCGCGACCCGCGCCGCCTCCAATCTCTCTGCTGCCTTGGCGGCCTTGACCTCGGCGTCGTGCTTGGCGTCGGCCTCCGCCCAAGAGGTCATCAGGAGCGACTGGTAGCGATCCTCCGGCATGTTGGCCAAGTCATAGAGGGCGGTCTGGATGCCGAGATACTGGCCGAGTTCTTTCTCGCGCTCGGCCTTGAGCTTCGCCTTGCGCGCGGCCTCCACGCGGACGGCGAACTCCTCCTGCGCTGCAAGGCGATCCTCCTCCGCCTCACACGGTGCCATCACGCTCGCCGCGATGCCGTCAATAGCTCTCCCGCCTCGCAGGAAATCATCCTTGAACTTCTTCCTCGCCGCCTCCGCAGTGGTGCGGATTCTCTTCAGAGCCTTCCGGGCGTCACCAGCTTTCTGCATGAGGGTGACTTCGGTCGCGTCATGGACAACGATGTCTCGGGCCTGCATCAGAATCGTGTCGCGTTGCTCCACCAGCGGCAGGAACGCCGCCTTGATCGACTCGGCCAGCGTGCCGAGCTTCTCGCCGTCGATCCGGACCGCAAGGGCGTTGGGCTTCATCACTTCGGTCATGGGAATCCTACTTTCAAAAACGGTGAGGACTGGCCGGAGCTTTACTTGCTTTGGGTGGTTTCTCACCACCCGACCGCTTAGCTTCCGTCCGCGATCCAAGAGAGTCCCTCAACGGGAACGCCAGCCTCACCTACCATTGCGGCTACAAACGCCGCGTCGGTTCTACTTCGCCTTCGCCGCCACGGCCTTCAGCGCCGCCGTTTTGACCTCGAGCGCCGCCGCCCGGACCTGATCATCGTTCATGGCTTCGATGCTGACCGCCTTGAACTTGCCGAGTATGCGGGTCTTCATCGGGGACTTGTTGAGGTACTTCCGCAGTTCCTCCACCTCGACCGATCCGGCCCATTCAGCTGCCGCTTCCTCGGGGGTCAGCTCGACCTCGGGGGCCGGGGGCGTGTTCGCGGTCACGCCCGCAGTCTCCGTGGCGGCCTGTTCGGGCTCGGGTTGCACGTCGGGGGCCGTCTGGGGGGCTTCGGGGGCGTGGGGGGTGGATTGCTTCACTTTCTCGACCACGGATTGCGTGCGGGACTTGGGGGCGTCGCCATCGCCTGCGGTATCGACCTCGAAGAACTGCTCCCGACTGGCCATGTTGTCCCGCAGCGTGGCGTAAATCTTCCGCAGGTCCAACAGTTCCCGTTCGTTGATGGCATCGGTCTTGTGCCGCAGTCGCCGCTCCAGCATCGCCAGCGTAACACCCAGATCAGAGAACGCGGTGATCATCGCCCGGATGCGGTCTCCGATGGGTTCCTTGTTGGCGCCCTGGATCGTCTTCTCACACTCGTTAACCGCCGCGTCCACCACATCGCCCGGCACCACGCCCAGGATGCAGGCCCGCAACCGCCGTGCGCCGTTGTTGGCGACCATCTCGTAGATGTCGCGGGGGTCGGTCAGCTTGTACGCTCCGGCTTTCGTGTGCCGCAGATGGGGCACGGTGAAAATCTTGGTCTGCCGGGTGTTGGTCTCCAGGTCCCAGCAGTAGGCCATGACGCTGCTCTCGCCGTTCTTCTGCTCCAACTCGATCAGGCCGAAGTCAAGATTGCCCCACGCCTGCGCCAGCGCCTCGGCTAGGCGGATCGACGGGCCGGTGACGGTGGTATTGCCGCGGGGGTAGGTGTACATGCTCTGCTCGGCCAGGCCCTTGCGCTTGCAGGATTTGATGATCCGGGCGAAAGAATCATTCTCATCGCGGGGAAACTTCTTGGCTACGGCCATCGCCGCCATGACCTCCTGGGCCGCGCGGGTGGTGGCGATGTCCATCGGTTGCCCAGTCTGAGGGACAATGCCGCGCTCTGTTTCGTCCTCAACTCTGCGTACCTCGTTCATGATACTACTCCTGCAAGGGGGTTCTCTTCGCCGCCGACCGACAAGGCCGGTAGCCGTGTGATTACTTCTTGATCCGCAAGGTGCGAAAGCTCGTCGCCTTGACTTCGTAGGCTTTGCGTTCGGTCAGATTGTACGTCACGATGCCCAACTCTGACTCGCCGGCCTCGGCATCGCCCAGGGCGGTCAGAAGAGCCGCCTGCGCCGCTTTGTCGGCCTTCTCCGCCGACAACCGCTCATCGCGGGCTTTCATCCACGCCGCCACGACGGCCGCGTCAACGGGAACCGTCTTCGATGGCGTCCGTTTGAGTCGCTTGGCGACTCCCAGCGATAGGATCGAGTCGTCGGGCGGGACTCGCTTCAATACGTTCTCGTTCCAGAAGTCTTCGCAACGGGCGATCATCAGGCTCATCAGTTCGCGGTCCAGCGCCACCTCGAACATCACGAAGCCTCGCCCGGCCAGAAACGCCGGCAGATGGCAAGTTGATTTCTTCGTCACCAGCATGTGAATGTGCGTCTGGACGATGTATGGTGCGGGCACTTGGTCTGTGCCCTCCTCGCCCCACTCCTCATTCAGCGGGGAGAACAGCCCCGCCGTCTTCGCCTCGGCCGGGGAGCCGTCAGCTTCGACAATCGCATCCACATTAGCCACGATAGGTAAGCCGTCAGGGGCGGGGATCGTCACGTCCCGCTTGAGCTTCCCCAGCGACCGCTCCGCCCAGTTGAGCACGCCGTCTTGGAACATCGTCCCGGCTTCGGCGGCTGGCCCGGCTTCGGCCTCTTCGACGAGGAGGCCCGTCTTCTCGGCGTACACGTCGTAGCGGGTCTTGTAGGGAGACAATCCGAGGATCGCCGCCGCATCGGAACTACCAATCGCAAGTTTCCGACGTTCCCTTTGTTCTGCTGTAATAGGCATGTTCCGCTCATTCTCAAATAGCGCCGGGGCCTCCCGAGCCAGCACACGCCGCCTCGCCCGGCCCCGGCGCCGGTATCACGATTTCCGCTGGCACTTCCGGCAGAGCCAACCGTTGACTCGGAAAAAGAAATTCATGTCTATCGCCAGATGCACCTGCCCGCACTCTCGGCAGCGTTTCGATCCATTCGGCACGTTGGCATTGAAGATGCTCACCGTGCCCACGGGATATTCACCGCGCTCATCTAACTGGCGGTCGGCGCGATCGGTCAAAGACTCCCGCATGTTCATTCTCCGATCAGTTCTAGCAAATCCGCGATCTGGGATTTGCGCTCGTCGGCGTCTGCGTCGTCTGCGGCGTATGCGAGGGATGCGGTTTCTGCGACTGTTCAGCATTCATCTTACCCTCACAATCACATAGGACAGACCACAGAAAAACACCATCGCGCCCGCGATGAACAGCCCCAGCCGGATCGCCCAGCGCTCGCGGTGGGGAAGGCGGGGCAGCTCCCACAACAGGACCAGCAGCAGGCCGATCAGGGCGAATGGGGCGAGCAGGATGCGCCCCCGAAGCGCCCGAAGATTCAAAGAGGGATGCGGCGGGTGGTTTCGGCCACCTCCGGCCTGACGTAGCTCACACGGAGCGACAAACCAGAACGCCTCCGATGCTCGCGCTTGCGCTTGCGGACAACACGCCGCATTCCCTTCATGAACCCCTAAAACGGGGTTTAAGAACAAGTGCTGGCGGGCTATCTGCCATCGCCCGCCAGCGGCTTCATCAACGGTCCCTATCGCCCTGTGCTCGCACATTAGATTCCCGCTCATTGCAGGCGCGTTGCCGGGGGCAGCCCCGACGCGTCCGGTTTGGCGGATAGGCCCCGTAGTCGCACAGATAGTGCGGGGCTGCATGGCTTGGCGGCGGCACAACTCGACCGCTCGGGGACCAAAAGTGCATTCCGGCCGATGGGGTTCATAACTCCCCTGCGTGAGCTTATGAGGCTCCTCGGTGCAACCAGCACCACTCCCCGCAGTAATATCAGGACCTCCAGCGGCCTCACCCGAACAGGCGCGAGCCCGCCGCTGGAAGTCCGAGCCGGTTCCGTGGCAACTACCGTCGCTCCGTCCGAGGGGCCGTGCCGCCGCCGCACCGTAGGCGGATTTCGCGGCGAGGATGTTGGGGGGCAAGGGCATATTTAGACCTGTAGAAAAAATCCATGTTCGGTCATCCACTTGCCGTCCGGGCTCTTCAGATCGGCGCTGAGGAGTCGATGGAGCATCGCCGCCAGATCATCTGGGCACTTGCCGAGGCTGATGGCCCCGCGAATGGCCGCGATCAGCCGGCGCTCGTCGTCATCGAGTCGGACGGGGATTTTTTCAGATTCAGTTTTCTCAGCCATGATTCACCTCAAAAGAAAAAAGGGGGGCCCGATCAATCTGATACAGAGCTTACACTATGTTTCGGTTGTGTCAAATGAAAACTTTACGGAATTCTGTTTTTTTTGTTGCAACCCCCACCCCCACCGCCACTTACCACTATATTTTTTCACAATCTCTGCCGATAATCCCCGCATGGTGCGAATGGACTCACGCCTCTCCCCCGCCGACTACCGGCGCCTCACCGTCATTTGCCGGGCAGTGGTCTCGAAAATGGTCCATCGTTTCCGCCCCTGGCCCCACCTCGGACGCGAGGACCTGTTCTCGATCGCCATGACCGGCGATACCCTGGGCGCCCTCCGCGGCGCCCTCTCGGCCCATCGCACGTTCGACCCCGCCCGGTCGAAATACTACTCCACCTACGTCGGCGCCCGCGCCCGCTCGGCCCTGCTCGACAAACTCCGCCGCCTCAAAGGCAGCGATTGGAATCAATACCTCGAGCGCCGCGGAGTCGCCCCCCGTCCATCCCCCGCCGTCCCACCCGAGCCCCGGCGCCGCCGCGGTCGCACCGGCCGGCCCTTCCCCCGCCGCGTGCTCCAGGCCGCCATAGAGTACCAGCGCCTGCACGACCTGAGCCAGCGAGAGCTGTGCCGGCGGCTGGCAGATCCCGCCACCGCCCGCATGATCGGCTTCGACCGGCCACCGACCCGATTCGGTCTCCAAAAGGCCATCCAGCGGGCGACGCTGGCCAACTAAAGCGGGGAATTCCAGAAATATTCTCGGATGATTCCCCTTGACGACAGCGAGGGGTTGGGACGATACTCCCCCTCGTGAGCTCGTTATTTCCAATTCTCATGCCCTCAACCACCCCCCGTTGGGATGCCCGCGCGACGGGCTCACACTCTTTCGCGGCGCTCAACGGGGGGCGGTTGGCGGCATTTTGAGCACGGAGGCTACATGCAGCCCCACATATCCCCACCCAAACCCGTCTGGGACCCGATCATCCGCCGGTGGTACATCCCCAACCCACGCTTTGAGGCCAAAAGAGCGAGATTTATCCGCGAAATAGAGGAGATTCAGAGGCGGGGGGCTCGCCCGTGACTACCACCGCCCGCGCCCGTCCAGCAAACCTCCCCACCCCTGGCGGCAATGGCACTGCGCCAGCGCCTCCACGCCGCCCCCCGGCGAACCTCCCCGCCGAGCAATTCGTGCTTTCCTGCGCGATCCAAGCCCCCTCTGAGGTGGTGGGTCCGATGGTGCAGATCCTTCGCCCCGAAGACTTCTCCGATGAGGAAAACCGGGCACTATGGGAGCAGGTGATCGTGCCCCTGTGGGAGTCCTCACCGGTGGCAGATGCCCACCAGTTGCTCGCCCAGATCGCTGCCTCCGACCTTACCAACGTGTTTACCGTGCCCCGCCTGCATGAGATTATCGGCCGCGTCAGTACCCCCTCCCCCTTCCATGCCGAGTGGTACGCACGCCTGATGCTGGAGGATTCGGCCCGGCGGCGGGCGTTGCGTCTGGCCGACGCCGTGACCCGGCGGGCGCACGATCGCACCGAAAAAGCTGGGGATTTGGTGGCTTTCATCATCGAGGAGGCCCGCGGTTTCGATCGGGAGGTAGTGGGCGGCACGGCGGGCATGGCCGATGTGATGCACGAGGCCCTGGAAGCCCGCCAGCGGGCGGCAGACGGCATATCCGGCGTCCCCACGGGTTTCGCCAAGCTCGATGAGCTTCTGGGGGGCCTACAGCCCGGCGAATTGATCCTCCTCGCCGCCCGTCCCAGCGTCGGCAAGAGCGCTCTGGCGATGGGCATTGTCGATTACGTGGGCATCGTCCTTGCCCGTCCAGTGATCGTTTTCTCACTGGAAATGTCCAAGATCATGCTTGGCCAGCGGATGATTTCAGCCCGTGCCAAAGTGGATGGATTCAAGTTCAAAACCAACCAACTCACCCCGCATGAAATCGAGTTATGTACCCGCGCCGTCGGGGAGATTTCATCCGCCCCCATCATCGTCTGCGACCGCACGAACCTCCGTATTCACGAGATGACCGCCATCGCCCGGCGCTTCGCCAAAGAGCAGGGAATCGCCCTGATCGTCGTGGATTACCTGCAACTGATGGAAGGCGTAGGCGACAACCGGCAGGAGCAGGTCGCCAGCATCAGCCGCGGCCTCAAGGCGATGTCCCGCGAACTCAACATCCCCGTCCTTGCCCTCTCCCAACTCAACCGCGTCAGTGAGGCCGCTGAGCGTGCCCCCCGGATCTCCGAACTCCGTGAGTCCGGCGCCCTGGAGCAGGATAGCGATGTCGTGCTGCTGCTCCACCGGGAGGCTGCCATGCACAAGGGGGATGAGAAATGGGCCGCCGCACACGCCGAGGATCTTTTCAGGGCGGACCTGATCATCGGGAAGCAGCGCAACGGCCCGTGTGATAAGGTGGGGCTGGTTTGGTTTCCAAACTACACCCGTTTCGAGCAGGCTTTTTGATGGAGGTTCGCAAATATGAGCGCAGCGAACTGGATTAAGCTCCACGTTACAGTCGAGGATTTGGACGTAATTAACGTCTCAAGTATCACTGGCGAGGATCGTTACACAACTCTAGGTAGGATAGTCACTTGGCTTCATTGGGTAGACCAGAACTGCGTTACATGTAACGCTCATGTAACGCTGGCGAGCGTTACCACCGTTACTGGTTTGCGTTACATACCCGACTCCGAAAAGGACTTTGGAAAAGCCCTCGTTACAATCGGGTGGATGAATGTGGATAGTAACGGGGAAGTGGTCATTTGTGGGTTCAAGAAGCATTTCGGTAAGTCCGCTAAGGTACGTGCTTTAACAGCTAAACGAGTAGCGAGACTAAGAGAGAAACGGCGTAACGCAAGTAACGCGTTACCTGTAACGCATGTAACGCAACTAGATAAGAGTACTCTTAAGAGTACAGGAGACGCCCCGCCTTCGAGGGCGGGCGTCCTACCACGAACCGACGACTGCCCCACCAGTGCAGGATTCGCCGCCTACAGCAACAACCCCGCCCCCTGTCCCGACCGCCCGCCCCCTGGCAAGCCCGTGCGAAAGTCCACCCCCGCATCGCCGAAAAATACAGTCCCGAATCAGAGAGTGAATCCATGACCCTTTTCCCCGACAGCCTCGCCCCGCCCCCGCGTCCGACGAATGCAGATCCCTCGATGCGTGCGGATCAGCCGTTGCGTCTCAAGTGCCGGACCTGCGGCGGATCGTGGCCGGAGACGATGTGGAAGTCCGAGACGTGCCCCAACTGCGGACATGGGCAAGGGCTGAAGGTCCCCGCCAACCCCGCGGCCCAGGTCGATGCCCTGCGGCGGCGCGTGGCTGAAACTGGGGGGAAACTGTGATGATCCGCACCGTGAGCCCCCTCCTGAGCGGAAAAACTATGAGAAACCCGGAGAAAAACCATTGGGGACGCCAGAGCACAATCGCCGTGTCGGAAAGCTCGGGGGACGGCCGAAGGGGGCGAAGAATAAACTCACGGTCGAAAAGCAGCGGGCCGGGTGGCAGTTCAGCGGCATGGAACCGCTCGAGTTTCTGGTGAGCGAGTATCAGAACGAAAGCAACAGTAAGGAGTTACGGCACGCCGCCGCGAATGCCGCCGCCCCCTACATCCACCGCAAGCAACCCCGCATCATCGACATCACGGCTCAGATCAACCTGCCGGCCCCCATCATCCACGTTCACAAAATAGCCCTTGGTGGGGGGTCTGCCCACGACGGCGAGGCCATCGCCCTGTCACAGAATCCACCCACCTCTGTTACGCCGCCTAGTGAATAACCCCCGTAGCCGACCACGCCCAAACGAGGCCCGCAAATCGCCTCTAATCGATCCACTTTGCGAGGCAAACCATGCAAACCCCCGAATTTACCGTCCGCGGTGCCGTCGCGGCCCTGTGGACCTGCCGGGCCCCCCGCGTCCTGCTCGACGGGCCGGGGCGATCCGGCAAGACCTTGGGAATTTTGCTGTTCGTAGACATGCTGTGCCGCCGCTGGCCGGGAACCCGCGTGCTGCTCTGCCGGCAGACGCGTAACTCTCTGTCCGAGTCGGTGTTGCAAACCTTCGAGGAGCACGTATTGGGGCCGCGTTTAGCGGGATTCGGGGAGGCGGGCCGGGCCAACCGCAACAGCTACGACTACGCGAACGGCTCCACGATCGTCCTGGGAGGCGTGGCCGACCATCCCGAACGCATGTATTCAACCGAATGGGACATCGTGTGCGTGTTCGAGGCCATTGAGGTCACCCAGGACGCGTACGAGCGGTTCGGGCGCGGCATGTCGGGCAAGCACATCCCCCTTGAAGATGACAACGGAAACGCCGTAACTCGCGATGGTATGCCGGTTTACCGCACGCAAATCATCATGGATACCAACCCGGCCGCCCCCGCCCATTGGCTGAACCGCCTTTCCACGCCAGTGCCGCCCGAGATTCTCGCCCTGGACTGCATCGCCAGCCCACGCGACTACGAGCGGTTGACGGCGTGGAACGAGCGCCGTCCCGAGGTGCTGCTGGACGATCCCCCACGGGAAGGGCCCACGCCCATCCACCGGCTGCTGAGCCGCCACCAGGACAACTCCCGCTTCTGGGATCTGGACCGCTGGCGGTGGACGCCCGACGGCCAGGCGGTGGTGCTGCGGGAGCTGGCGGGCATGACCGGCCACCGCCGCGCCCGCCTATTCGAGGGCCGCTGGGTGGCGGCGGAGGGGAGCGTGTTCGGCGCCGAGTTCGTCGAGGCTCGCAACGTTTGCAAGCCCTTCAGGGTTCCCGACGACTGGCCGATCTGGACTTACGGAGATCCCGGATACGATCACCCCTTCGGCGTGTTCTGGCTCACCATCAGCCCCACGCAGCGGCGGTACGTCATCGGCACGCTGTACGAGCGGCAGACCGACGTGGAGGGCATGGCCAGGCTCATCAAGGCCCGCGAGCACGCGATGGGCTGGAAGCCAATCACCCGCTACCTCGATCCACGGTACGGATTCGCCAAGACCGCCTTCGCCAAGGGCGGCACGACCATCGCTGACGCCTTCCACGAACACGGCTTGGAGTTCTACCCCTACCCTGCGCTGGCTGGACCATCCCAGGACGCCGCGGTCAACGCCGTGCGACAAGGCTTCACGTCGGGGATGCTGGTGGTGTTTGCCGATTGCGTGCCGATGATCAACGAGATTCAGGCATGGGCGTACAAGCGCAACGCCAGCGGGGAGCAGCTTTCAGGTGATGACCAGTACGAGGACCGCAACAACGACCTGATTGACCCGCTGATCGGCAGTCAGGTGACCGCCCATCGCTTCGAGGACGGCACTCCCGCCTACGTGGATCCGCCGCCGTTCGAGATACCCGAGCCGCCGGGAGAGCAGGCCGGGGAGTACGACGGCACCACCTTCGCTCACGGCGGATGATGCCATTTGCAAGTCTTTTGCAAATCCCCCGAAAAACCTAGCGGAAATACTGGCATCTCTAGGGTTCACTTTTCAGGAGATTCAGATGGCCACGAAAACCACGGTCGAAGACGGGTTTTGGGGAGCAGCGGCGTTCGGTGGGACCGCCCCGACGTTCAACGATCACGCCGTCATCGCCCACAAGATCATCCTGCCGCCGTTTGCCAGCGCGGCAATTTGCTCCTCGATCGCGTTCACGTCGAGCAACAGCATCCTCGGTTCGCTGGGGGCGATCGGCACCAAATCGTTCCTGCGCATCACCAGCGCCACCAGCGGTCGAATCAACCTCGAAGGGTTGACCAGCATCGAGCGGACGCGAACCAGCGGCACGGCCGCGATCTACGCCCCCAAGGGCACGACCGGAAGCTAACGTGTCTGAGCTGCCGCCCAGTCGCCTCCGCGAAGTGGCCGACGCCTACGAGATTCTGGCCGGAGCCTATGCCACGGATGCAGGGGTGGCGCAGGTGGACAGGGTGTGGGCCTGGTGTGATGAAGCGTGCCGGCGGATTCTGGCCGGAGACTTGCCCAACCCCCCGGAGATGGCCATGATGGACGACACGGTGGCCCAAATCGAGACGGTGCTATGCCTGAGGTGATCTGGCTCTTGATCGGGTTCGCGGGGGGAGCGGCGCTGCATGCCGCCGGGGTGTGGAGCGGCTATCGCCTGGCCAACTGGAAGAGCCCCCTGCCTGAGTTGCCCGCCGTCAACGTCGTCACGTCAGAACCCAAGGCCAATGTCCCCGCCTATCCGGTGCCGTTTTTAAAGCATGACGAGGAAGCCGCCCCCGAGGCGGTGTTTGCTGGAGAAAAGCCATGAACAGTTCGCTGGTCTGTCCCAACTGCAAAGGGGCCATTCAGGTCAACTATCGCCGGGTGCATCGGCCGGTGGAAGGCACGAAGTTCGAGGAGATGCGGATTTACCCCGAGCCCGGCAGCGCCGACGAGGGGAATCTGCTGAAAGTCTTCCCGGATGAGGCGGTGGCGGGTTTCCGCATGACCGCGGAATGGAAAATCGACGAAGCAGGGAAGCGCTACGTCTCGGTGCATCTGGCCCCGACCGGCCACGGCATCCCCACGTCCCCCAGTGCCGATCCCTTCGAAAAGCTCACGCGGGAGCAGCTGCTGGAAGAATGCGCCAAGGCCAGCATCAAGGGCGTGTCGAATCAGTGGAACCGCGAGAAGTGCCTCAAGGAACTCCGCGCCGCCGCCGTCGCGGTGTAAGGTGATCGCTCATGGCCGACACACAGACCGTCAAAGTCCCCACCATGACGCCGACGCCGGCGGACATTCTCGCCGGTCTGCCGCCGGGTGTGACCGACGTGAGCAAGTCCAGCGCCGCCGCCGCGCTCGTCGAGGCCATCAACAATCGCGTGATCGAGTCCGGCAATTCCATGAACCGCTGGAGCATACCGACGCGTCTGGCCACGAACATGGAACTCGCCCTCAACGGCTCGCGCGATGTTGACCGACCCACCAAATACTACCGCTGCAACAAGATCGGGCCGGCGTGTCTGGCCAATGCCGCGGTGCAGGTGGGAGATGCCCCCACGCTCAAGGTAAAACCGCGCGAGAGTGGGGAGCCGGATCTGTGTTATCTGAATCCGCAGGTGAGGCTGGCGCCGCAGGTGATGCAAGGGCTGCTGGCGCGGACGAAGCTGCGCCCGGAGACGCAGGCGACACCCGACGGCCAGCAGGAACCTCTCAACGACACGGAAGTCGCCTTGCTCAAGGATGAGATCGCCCAAAGCCAGTTCCGCAAGCAGCAGGCCCAAGCCGCGCGGTTGCCCCCGCCGCTGGATCTGATCCCGCCCGAGACGCTTTTGGAATGCAATGACCACATGGAGGCCGAGGCCGCACAGACGTTGCTGGATGAGGATGGAGAGCGGTCGAACTTCCCCCACGCCATTCGCGAGCACACCCAGTACCTCAACATCTTCGGATTTCAATATTTGCTCACTGAGTGGCTGGATGATGAATGGCGCCATCGCTTTCGCAATGTGGAAGCCGTGAGCATCTACGTCGATCCCTACCGCACCACCATCGAGGAGGGGGCGTATCTGGTGTTCGACCAGTTCATGGATGCCGACGAAGGCCGGGCGACGTACCCGCAGCTCGCCGACGCGATCGACGCCAACAAAACGCAAGGGCCGCCGACGCCGCCGGGCTATGTGCCGAATCGAATGCCCCAGCCGTGGTATCAGGCGTTTCTGGGGCGGGAAGTGATCATCATCCGCGATGCGTGGTTGCGGCATCAGCCCTACCCACTGAGCCCCGACGACGCCTTGCAGATGGGGAAGGTGACGGTCGTGCCGGTGCCGATGACGCCGCCCAAGACTGACGATGGACAGGGTTTGGGCTTGCTCGGTAAAATCGGGCGAGCGCTGGGGTTCGGCGGGGGGAAGAATGGCGAGGATGGCGGTGGGCAGGAAGATCGGACGAGCGCCGGAAGTGGTGGAGGTAATCAACCGAACGGCGCATCCAGTGGAATTTCGGATGTTCACGAACAAGACGCGGATAGTGAAGCCGGGGGTAAGGCAAACGGTTCACGCTCCCAACTTCCAAGTGCGTCGCCTACCCGCGCCGCCTTCCACCTCATCGGCAAAGACGGGCAGCCCGACCTCGCCACCGGCGAAGTGACCCCGACGCACCGCAAATGGCCGGTTCGCATGGGTCTCCGCCGGGTCCGCATCATCGCTGGGACGCTCT
>Ga0265338_10005855_pt1 | contig 15867 bp, 14 predicted proteins | sample 42126metaG_FD_193579 | JGI IMG/M metagenome (GOLD analysis project Ga0265338, IMG submission 193579) | Rhizosphere microbial communities from Carex aquatilis grown in University of Washington, Seatle, WA, United States - 4-21-26 metaG | ecosystem: Host-associated > Plants > Roots > Rhizosphere... | reverse complement strand
ACGCGGCCGAAATGATCGGAGTCGACAAATCCACATAAAGCGGCAATCTCTGCCAGCGGCAACTTCGAATTGATCAGCAGATCCTTGGACCGTTCGATCCGCCGTTCCAGCAGCAACTGATACGGCTGCCGGCGCATGGTCTTGCGAAATGCTTGGGCAAAATGCAAACGCGATAGCCCACATTCGCACGCCAACTCGTCGAGCAAAATATCGCCGTCGAGGTGCGCCACGATCATGTCCTCGGCGCGCCGCTGCTGCCACGGTTCAAGCCCCGACGGGACTTGCCGAGGCCGGCTCGAACTGTCGCCATATGTCCGCGTCAAATGCGCGAGCAAGGCCGTTCCGACATGATCCATGAACAAAGGGCTGGCCTGGCCTGGCCGCTCCAGGGACGGTAGAAGGCTCCGCACGATGTTGGCCACCGTCGCGTCTTTGATGGCTGCGCCTGCCGCCACACGTAAGGTTTCAATGCGCGATATACCCCATTCGGCGCTAATCCCGTCGAGTACCGCGCGTGGAATATAGAAATATGCGACATCGAATGAATGCTTGAACTCAGCCACGACTTCGACGTCGAGGGCGTGCAGATGGAAGTCGCCTATTCGCGCCGACTGCGCTCGCAAGGATCGACCATCGACGGAAAGGTCAAAGGCGGGAAGGCCAGCAAGAGACACAGTCAAGCAAAAGCCATCAAGCCGCGGCGAGCCTACGACAATTCCAGTTTTTTGTGCCACGTGTTTCAGCCGCGTGACCGAAAACTCCGTGTTTGCCGACGGCCTGGCGACCATCAACGACGGTATTGCTTTGCGGTGCCTAGCGCCAGAGCCCTGAATAACGTTGCTACCAGGCAAGCTTGCCTCCGTCGTTTCGCAAAGCCACTCTCAGGCTTCGCAGTCTCGCATGGCACGGAGAACCTATTTTCTCAGCGTACGCTTTACGAACACCACCCTATAATCGTATCTCGACCAGGACCAGAGTCGGTGGCTTAACGGGATGAGAATGCAGCACCGCGATACAAAAGGTAGCACGCATCTGCGTGTTGCAAGGGTGACCATGCACTTCCCGTCGGGTAACTTTCCGCCATGCCGTCAAGACTGGCGCACGCGTCGCCACTCGCTGGGCGTGACGCCCGTCGCAACGGAAAAAGAGCGCGAAAAATGGCTTTGGTCGGCAAAACCGCAGGCATCGGCGATCTCGCCGAGCGATAGCGAGGATTTCAAGAGCATCTCCCGGGCGCATTCGAGGCGCTGCTCGATGAGCCAGCGATGTGGCGGTTTTCCAGTTGTCTTCTTGAACGCCCTGGCAAAGTGGCTGCGTGAAAGGTTGCACTCCCGCGCCAGCTCCTCCAGCGCGATTTCGCCATCAAGCCGCGCTGCGAGCAACTCCTTTGCCCGCCGCACTTGCCAAGGCGCGAGGCCCCCACGCACGGTGAACGGCGCCCTCTCCCGCCGGCCATAGGCTTGCAGCAAGTGCGTTAGCAAGGCCATTGCCACATGATCCATGAACAGCTTGTTGGTGTGCTGCGGGTGTTCAAATGCCGGTAGAAGGCAGTGGCTTAGACTTCGTACGACGACGTCGTCGTGCGAACCTAGAGACTCCCAATCCTCCATGCTGACCTCTGGCACACCTTGCTCGACCGCTATCACGTTGAGTGCCGAGCGCGGGAAATGCATTTGCACACTATCGAATGGGAAGTTCAGCTCTGCCGTCCTTCCGACGTGGAAGCTTATAAGGTTGAATTGCCCTATTGCCGTTTCCTTTTTGCGGTGGTGGCGGCCACCAAGCCAAACGTTGCGAGCCGGTAGACTTCGCAGCTCCAGACTTATGAGGAAAGCATCCGCGCTGGGTACAGCATAAATTCCATGGTCGGCGCGCTCGGAAGACGTTCGCGAGAAAATGACCAGTGAGTTACGCAAAGCTTGCACAGCAATAATCGGCGGCGCTTCGAGGGCCAAGACCTCGGAAATCTGTTCAAAATATCTGCTAGCGGCCATTACACGTTCCCCGCAACCGCAACTTTGTGCACTGCCGTCTCGCCTCCTTTATCAAATCTAAGATTGGCGCTGACGCCGCCACTCGCTGGGCGTCACACCGAGAGAGGCGGAGAAGGCACGGGTGAAATGACTTTGATCGGCGAAGCCGCAAGTGTCGGCGATTTCGCCAAGCGATAGACCCGATTTCAGGAGCATCTCCCGGGCACGTTCGAGGCGTTGCTCGACCAACCAACGATGGGGCGGCTTGCCCGTTGTCTTCTTGAATGCTCGGGCGAAGTGGCTGCGCGAAAGGCCGCATTCCCGCGCCAGCTCCTCCAACATGATTTCACCATCGAGCCGCGCGACCAGCAGTTCTTTTGCCCGCCGCACCTGCCACGGCGCAAGGCCTCCGCGGACCATCTGAGGGGCCGTCCCCGAGCCGCCATAGACCTGTACCAAATGTGTGAGCAGAGCCATCGCCACATGATCCATGAACAATCTATTTGCCTGTTCTGGATGATCGAAAGCGGGAAGAAGGCTATGGCATAGATTCCGAACCACCACGTCATTGACCGCGCTTACGAAATCCACAGCAAGTGCGCTAACCGCATGAGTTCCTTGTTCTACAGCGATCGCATTAAGTGCCGCCCTGGGAAAATACATTTGCATGCTGTCGAACGGAAAATTTAACTCTACAGCCGTTTCGACATTGAAGTTAACGAGGGTGAAATGTCCTTCTCGTGACTCACTTTTGATGTGGTGACGTCCATCAAGCCAGGCGTTGCTAGCTGGCAGACCTCTCAGCTCCACACTTATAAGAAAAGCGTCCGCGATTGGCGTTGGCAAAATTCCATTATTGGCGCGCTGCGACGAGATTCGTGAGAACTCGACCATCGATTTGCGCAAAGACTGCGCTGCAATCGTTGGGGGCGCTTCTATATTCATGACCCCGGAAATCTGTTCAAAATATCTGCTAGCGGCCATCACACTCTCCCCTTGATCGTAACATCGTGCACAGCCGTTTTGGTTCCTTTATCAAATCTAAGATTGGCGCTGACGCCGCCACTCGCTGGGCGTCACACCGAGAGAGGCGGAGAAGGCGCGGGTGAAATGACTTTGATCGGCGAAGCCGCAAGCGTCCGCTATCTCGCCGAGTGATAGCGTGGATTTCAGGAGCATCTCCCGGGCACGTTCGAGGCGTTGCTCGACCAACCAACGATGGGGCGGCTTGCCCGTTGTCTTCTTGAATGCTCGGGCGAAGTGGCTGCGCGAAAGGCCACATTCCCGCGCCAGCTCCTCCAACGCGATCTCGCCATCAAGGTGCGCCATGAGGAGTTCTTTTGCCCGGCGCACTTGCCAAGACGCCAAACCGCCACGCAAGAGCGAAGGTGCTGCCGCCGAGCCGCAATAGGTCTGCACGATGTGGGCGAGCAGCGCCATCGCAATATGATCGGTGAACAGTTGATTGGCTCGCTCTGAATGCTCAAGCGCCGGCAATACGCTGTTACTCAGCCCCCGGACGACCACATCGTCCGTGGAATTTTCGTAAGGCAAGGCGAGCGCTTCGACACTTCCTCCCCCCTGCTCCTCAGATATTAGGCTTAGCGCCGATCGCGGGAAGTGCATATGGATGCTATCGAAGGCGCTCGTCATGTCCTGCGTTACTTCAACATTCAAATTCACCAGTGTGAAGGTGCCAACCCGGCATTCATTTTTGATGATATGGCGGCCATCAAGCCAAGCATTGGTCGCCGGAAGGGTGCGTCTCTCGACAGCAATGACCAAAGCGTCCTCGACTGGGACGGTGACTATCCCGGGCGCCTGCTGTTGCGCGACGAGATGTGTGAAAGTGACAATCGACTTGCGCAGGGCTTGCGCTTTGATTGTTGGCGATGGCTCAACATCGATGGTCTCGGCAATCTGTTTAAAATATCTGCTCGCGGCCATGGAGACCTCACACCAATCGAAACATCGCCCTCCCATGTCTCGAATGCCATCGCTTCGAGATATTTGGAAAAAGTATAACACGGAATTGCTAAGTACAATTATTTCAATGGTCGCCACGTCTCCAACGCAGCACGAATAGTCAAAATTCAGCAATTTCGTACGTTGGTTAAAAGGCGGTGTGGCCATACCGGTGGGAAGGCCGGTATGGCTTAAATCATTAACGTTGCGTCATGCTGCGACCTGCCGGCCCCCTCGACGCTCGGGTGCGCCTCCTCGCTAACGCGGTGATAAATCACGTTTCGAGGTAGGCGATCCCGGTAAGCGGGCCGTGGCCGGAGAAGATCACCTTAGCCTCACCAGGATGGTCAAGACTTAACGCCCGCACGAAGCCTCCCAGATCACTGACGAAAACGCGGCTGTTTTTACGGTCGATCGCCAAGCCGATGCCTTCCTGCAAACCGGTAAGGATGATCTCGCGGGTGATCGGCTGGCCCGGACGGATGTTCGCACGGTTGAGGGTGTTGCCCTCAGGCGGATTTCCGCGATCGGTCCAGTATAGATAACCGGTCTCACCGACCCATTCCAGGTCGATGGGTTCCGGCAGCCCGTCGAATAGGACTTCGATGTCTGATCGGTTTGCCGGATCCATGCCAGCCGGAAGCTCCAGAGCGGCGCGCATGATGCGGCCTTCGTCGCCATTGGGCTTACCCTTCTGCGTCCAGTAAAGGAATCCGCCGTCCAGATCGACGGCGACGCCCACGCAATGGCGACGGCGGTCATGTTGTTCTTCGCCGGTGGCGCCGGTCTGCACCAGAACCGTGATCTCCGACCCGTCGAGGCGAGCGCGCATGACGCGCATACCCTCTCGATCGCACCAATAGAGAAAACCGCGCTCGGCATCGCATTGGATCTGCTTGGGGGTAAAGGTCTGGCCTTCCGCGATGATGACCGTGCGCTCCCCGCCATCGAAATTCACACGCTGGACAGAGCCATCATTGACGAAAAAGTCTTCGCCCTCGTGACTCGAGCCCATGTAAGTCCAGTAAATATGTCGGTTGATGGGATCGACAGAGATGCCGTCGGGGGCGACGCCCAGATCGGCCACCAGCACCTGTATGTCCCCCCCATCGGGAGAAACCGACAGGAGGCGGGACGGATTGCCGATATTCAGCAGAAGAAGCCTATCTGCGCTCATGGTCATGGTGTTCGTCTCCGGGTGGACACTTAAAGCCAATTGGGTTGTGCCGCGCCCCTGGGTTCCAGGACGAAGCGGTAGCGGCCGGGCGTTTCCGACATGACGACCTGCTCGGTGACGCCTTTGTAGATCCCAAGAGGCGTAACCGCACTGAACTGATCAGGGTGGACGTAAGTGTGTTCGTCGCTGGAACCGGCGATGGCTTGCGCGAAGGCCTTGTCGAATATCCCCATGGACATCAGCCAAAGCGTGACCTTTGAAAGGGAGACCACCACCTTGTAACTGCCACCCTCAACGGCGCGCCGCTTCAAGGCCTGGAGGATACCGATCGTGGCGAGCCAGCCGGCGACGTAGTCGTTGACGACTTTGATCGGCGGCGGCATGGGCTTGTCGTCGCTGCCTTCGAGGCAGAACAGGCCCATAGCCACACCCGTGGAAACATCGAAGCCCACCCGATCAGACCACGGACCTTGCTCGTTGGCGTAGACCACCGAGGCGTGAATGAGGCCGGGAAACTTCGTGCCAAGTGCCTCGGCGGTGAGATCGTGACGGCTGAGGTATCCGCTGCGCCGGTTGGAATAGAAGATATCGGCACCGCCCATCAGCGCCATGAACTTGGCGCGGGCTTCTGCGTCTTTGATGCGCAGCCAGGTCGAGCGCGTGCCGACATGCGAGGTGTACAGAAACACGTTGTGTTCCCAATCCTCGGGAGCCCAGACATTCAGGGCATCGGCACCGTGAAGGGCGAGCGCGCGCCCGATCGAGGCGCCGGCGATAACGTGGGAAAGGCCGAGTGCACGCACGCCTGAGAGCGGCTCGCGGGCATCTGGCGCGAAGGGCTTGGGCTCGCTATCAGCAATTTTCTCGACGGAGACGAGCGGCATATCCTGAAGCCCCTGGCGATAGACGTCCATCTTCAGAATCTGCGCCAAGGGACGCGCCAATGGCATCACGATTCCAGCCTCTACGCTCGCCTGCTCTAGGTCTTCCCCGTTCCAACCTGCGATCGCGCGAGACACCTTTTCGGGTAGGCTCGGAACGCCGAGGAGCGCGGCAGCCTTGAGGTGAATCTGCGGATAGGGATTGGTCGGCAGGACCCACTTTCCGTCCTTTGTCTCAAACATGAGGGCGAAGTATGGATTCTCCGGGTCGGAATACATGCCGCCATCGTAACCGTTCACGGTCTCCCATTGCCGGTCGATGAAGGGGCTAAACCGGCGCAGCGCTTTACGGACATCGACGTGAATGTCCTGCGAACGACCGGTTCGCAGTTTCCAGATAGAGGCGACCTGAAGCGCCTTGGCGGCCAGCGCGACGGCCGCCATCGACCCAAATCGAACAACACTCGGGACGATTGGGTCCTGGCCATAGAAGGAAAGCTCCCCGCCGCTCTCAGCGGACGTGGCACCAATGCTGTTCAGCACAGCCTCGGTCTCGCCGGCCAGATCGAAGGTGCTGTTCGCTAGGCGGTTCGCGAGATTGTATTCGAGCTGTCGCGTGAATTTTTCGCCAACTTCAACGGTCATCGTGATCTCCTGCGACGAAAATGGCGCACGGTTTGATAGATTTATGCCGGTAGGGAGCACTTACTTGGCTCGCTGAACCTCGGCCAGCCCGTTGATGACCGCGACCTCCTTGTCGTCGCGGACTTCCGACAGGGCGTAGAAAGACGTGGCCCCGTAAGAAGCGCTGAGTTGCTTTGCGAGGAGCGTCTTGGTGGCGTCGTCAAAGCTGGCCTTGCCCAGATGTTTCCAGGCCAACTCCATCGGGGGTCCCAGATGCTCAATGAAATGGGCCAAGCCACCCGGACCACCGCCCAAATGGAACGATAGAAACGGCCCTGAGGTCGCCCAGCGAATTCCGAGCGAGCTGGTGACCACGTCGTCGAGTTCTTCGAGCGTGACCACACCCTCGGCGACGAGGAAGACCGATTCCTGAAAAATCGCCGCCTGAAGACGATTGGCAACGAAGCCCGGGATTTCTTTTTTGATCTCCAAGGCAACCTTGCCGATAGCCCGGTAGAAATCGAGCGCCCGCGCCGTGATTGCTGGATCGGTCTTCGGCGTGGGCACCACTTCTACCAGCGGCATGAGATGCGGCGGATTAAAGGGATGGCCGATCACCAGCCGTGACGGGTCCGCCATTTGTGTGGCCTGAACCGACGCGGGTAGCGTCGAGCTTGATGAAAACAGCAGAGCATCCGCTGGTGCGGCTGCCTCGATCGTCTTCCAGAGTGCCTGTTTGAAGCTGACGTTTTCGGGGCCGCACTCCTGAACGATGTCGGCCGCGGCCGACGCCTGAGCATTATCCTTCTCGAAGGACAGGTTCGCATCGATGCCAGTCGTTTCGTAGCCCAGCGCCGCGAGCGCCGGTAAGGACGCGGCGATCAGGGCACGGGCCTTAGTCGCAATCTCAGGATCTGGGTCGCTGATGATCACCTTGAGGCCGTTGACGAGGAATAGAGCGGCCCATGATGCGCCGATCACGCCCCCTCCAATGATGACCGCCGTCTTGCCGGCATAGGGATTGTCGGACTTCGAAATTGGCATGACTGATCTCCACGATGGGGCGACGGAGCCCTTGGACGGGCACAACAGAAGTTCTCCGAGAAAACTATTGGAGCGGCTCTCACAATCCTATCCCCTAAGCGGGGGATCGCCTGCGAAGGCACAGGGGACGCTGAGCTTCATTGATCGTATGGCCGTCGCATTGCGTTTCGCCACGCGCGGGGATTCGCATAGCACGGATCCAATGGATGGTCGGCCTCGGTTCGACGAAACGACGGCCAGACGCCCCTATCATTGCCACAGACGGAAGAACATCACCCATCCGCGCGCGAGCCCTCACCCGTTGGGGTGATTGGCGACCGATACCCGCTCCAGCACAGTAACGCCACCGAACGTAAACGACGTTACGCCCATCTGTGCGGAGCGAAGCCGGATCCGGCCTATCGGGATGAAGTGGAGGACGCGAGAATGAAGCCAACCAGATCGTACCAATCGTTCCCACTAAAAACTTTCGCGGCATCGCTGTTCGTCACAATCGGCGTCGCCGCAACGGTAGCGCCTTCGTTTGCGGACGCGCCATCCGGCGGCGCAACCGTGCATGACGCACAGAATCCAGTGGCCAATATCATCGCCTTTCCAATCCAAAATAATACCTACTTTGACTCCGGGCCTTACAAGAGAACTGCAAATACGCTTCTGCTACAGCCCGTTTACCCGTTCAAACTCTCTGAAGATTGGAATTTAATCACCCGCACGATTATTCCGGTCATCTCTCAGCCTCGCCTTTCGCCCCAAACAGCCGGCAAGTCCGGTCTTGGTGACATCCAGTCCCAGTTGTTTTTGTCGCCTGCCCACCCCGGAGAAATTATCTGGGGCATTGGTCCGCAACTGTTGCTGCCCACGGCTACCGACAAAAGGTTGGGGGCCAACAGACTCGGCGGCGGAATCTCTGCGGTCGCCCTTACGATTCAGAATCCTTGGCTCTTTGGTGCACTCGTTAACAATCTCTGGGCTGGAAGCGGGCAGCGGCGCGTCAACGAACTGACCATCAATCCCTTCGCATTCTACAACTTTCCAAACGGATGGTACCTCTTCTCCTCGCCGGTCATAACGGCCAACTGGGCAGATGCGGTGCAGAATAAACGCTGGACGGTTCCGATTGGTGGTGGTTTGGGTCACCTATTCAAGATCGCAAATCAGGCGATCAACGCGCGCTTTCAGTTCTTCGACAACGTCGAACGCCCGACCTACGCGCCGCACTATCAAATGCAATTGCAAATCCAGTTCCTGTTCCCGAAGTGACGGCTTCGCGAACAGAAAGGTGAACACCACATGACGAATATGATGAAAGCGGCTGTGTTACGGGAGTTCGGTAGACCCTTGACCATCGAGAAAGTGCCGATTCCGCAACCGGGACCGGGGGAGGTTCTGATCAAGGTGGCGGCCACCGGCGTCTGCCACACCGATCTCCACGCGGTCGATGGTGATTGGCCTGTGAAGCCCAATCCTCCCTTCATTCCGGGGCATGAGGGCGCGGGGCAAATCGTTGCCATCGGTAGCGGCGTGTCTGGCTTCAATGAAGGCGATCCTGTCGGCGTAGCATGGCTGCATGACGCTTGCGGCGCTTGCGAGTTCTGCCGCACGGGATGGGACAGTCTGTGCGGTGACCAACACAACAGCGGCTACAGCCTTAATGGCAGCCTCGCGGAATATGTGATCGGATCCGCTCCTTATATCGCAAGATTGCCCGCCGATCCCGATTTCGCGGCTTTGGCACCGATCCTCTGCGCCGGTGTAACGTCTTACAAGGGCATCAAAGAGACCGAAACCAAGCCTGGCGAGTGGATTGCGATCTCTGGGGTCGGTGGACTGGGGCAACTTGCAATTCAATACGCAAAGGCGATGGGATTGTATGTCGTCGCCCTGGATGTAACCGACGAGAAGCTGGCTCTCGCGCTAGCGTCAGGTGCAGACCTCGCAGTGAATGCAAAATCGCCCGATGCGGTTCGCGAGACTATCACGCAAACCGGTGGCGGTGCGCATGGTGCGCTGGTGACGGCCGTTTCGCCCAGTGCTTTCGGGCAAGCCATCGGCTTGATGAGACGCAAGGGCACGGTCGCATTGGTTGGCCTTCCCCCCGGGACATTCGAAACTCCAATATTCGATGTTGTTCTGAAGCGGATCACCATCCGCGGTTCGATCGTCGGAGGACGCCAAGACCTTGCAGAAGCCATCGCCTTCGCAGCGGATGGGAAGGTTCGCGCACACATCCACAAGACCGGTCTCGACCAAATCAATCAGGTTTTTTCCGATCTCAAGGCCGGCAGGGTTGATGGCCGAATGGTCGTGACGTTCTGACGTAGTTGTAAGTAGGCGCCCTGGTGGGATCCGGAAGCGCATCACCAAAAACCTCTAAACACTGGAGATCACAATGACACGTTTGAAAAATAAAGTGGCCATCGTCACTGGCGGTTCGCTCGGTTTGGGCCGCGCTACCTGCCTTCTGTTGGCGCGCGAAGGTGCCAGCGTCTTGGTGACAGACGTGCGCGATGCGGATGGTGCCAACGTCGTCGCTGAGATCAAGGAAGCTGGAGGATCAGCCGCCTACCTTCATCACGATGTGAGCAGCGAAGACGACTGGATCCAAGCGGTCGATACGGCGCTGTCGACATTCGGCAGCCTCACAATTCTAGTCAACAACGCTGGAATCGCGATCCCTGGTAACGCCGCTGAGACGCCCCTTGCCGACTGGCGCAAACTCATGAGTATCAATCTTGATGGCGTGTTTCTCGGCGTCAAGCACGGTATTCGCGGCATCAAACAGGGCGGAAAACCCGGCTCGATCATCAACCTCTCGTCGATCGAAGGACTGGTGGGTGATCCCGATTTGGCCGCTTACAACGCGAGCAAGGGCGGCGTCCGCCTGTTGACTAAGTCCGCAGCTTTGCATTGCGCCAAAACGGGCACCGGTATCCGGGTAAATTCTATCCATCCGGGCTTCATTTGGACGCCGATGGTCTCGGGTGGGCCCGGCGATGCCGAAGCGCGGCGCCAAGCGCTGATTGCGTTGCATCCGGTTGGTCATCTCGGCGAGCCCGACGATATCGCTTGGGGCGTTGTCTATCTCGCCTCGGACGAATCCAAATTTATGACCGGCTCCGAACTGGTGATCGACGGCGGTTATACGGCGCAGTGATGTCCTCGGTACGGCGGGCGCCCGCATGCCGCCCGCCCCGCCTAGACCGTTCGGTTGGCACATTCACAGTGCGTTTGGGACGTTTTCCGCCCAGCGCATCTCTCATAAGCGGAAGGATTGATGATGGCAGGATTTCGAACGCTTGTCCGTGCGGCAGTTGCAGGCTTGGTCACATCGTTTTCGGCAACGGCGTGCTATGCGATCGACTATCAGCCTTTCGATTGGGTTCCGCTGCCACCAGGGACAGACGTCCTGATGGGGTACGAAGAATTCAGTGCCCATAACGAGTACAGCAACGACTTGGCCGGCACGTTTAAGAGCGACACACATCTTAACCAGGAGATCGGCGTCATCCGTTACTTGCACTACGCGGAAAGCCGATTTTTGTGTCATCAATGGGACTTCAATGTGATGCTGCCATTCGGCAGCTTGACCGACGGCAAGATCAATGGCCAGAAGTTGGTAAATTCAACAGGAGTCGCCGATCCAGTTGTATCTGCCGGATTCTGGATCATCGATGAACCTGAGAACCGACGATTTCTTTCAGTCGCACCCTACCTCACGATACCGATTGGCAGCTACAATAGTAGCAAGTCACTTAATCTCGGCAATAACCGTTGGGAAACACAGCTTCAGAGCAATTTTACCCAAGGCATTGGCGAAAAACTCACGATTGATGTTTCGGCCGCCTGGGTCTTCTACGGCGACAACGACAAGAGTGGCAGCGGTCATCAGACGTTGAGCCAAGCGTCGACCTATGAGGCTTACACTTGGATCAGCTACGACGTAACGGACGTGGTAAGACTCGGGTATCCAAACGCCACCAATGCTCTGATCTCATTCGGTTACGCCGGAAACTTCGGCGGAAAACAGAAACTCGACGGATTTTTCAACGGAACCAAAACACGAGAAGACCAGCTTCGACTGACCTACATGATGATGCTCACGCCCACTTGGCAGGGTTTGGTTTCCTTTAGCCGTGACGTCGATGTGTCGGGCGGTTTTAAACAGAACGCCGGCCTGCTTCTGCGGATTGCAAAAATGTTCTAGGAGTTATCCTCGATGCGGGGCGGTGGCTCGCGGCGTGGCGGTCGCAAAACCCGCTGCTCTCGGTCATTCAATTCCTCTTTGAACGCCAGGCTTCCGCGGTGGCGCCAAAGGGCGATGACCTGCTCACGGGATGAGGACTGGAGATGGAAAGCAAGTTCAATGAATGTACCATAGAGTGCTGCGCGATCATCGTTCGTTAGTTCGACTAGCCCAGATTTGACAACCAGCCCGCCTATCTCAATAAGCCGTCGCGTGCGTTCGCGCCGCTTCATAACCCAGTCCCGCGTATCAAGCCTGGCCCGTTGTGCTTCGAGCCTGTGGCGTGTGGGCGTTATCTTGTTGAGCGCTCCCGTGGTGGCTCGCATCTCCGCTTTCAGCAGCTTTTGCCTTCCGAAAGAATTCTTCGCCTTGCCTCCTCCAACGCTACTTTTGTGTGGCGTCGGTAGATTGCACCATAGCCAATAACCCACCGGCTAGGGTGTCGATATCGAACGCGTCGGCGCCAGTGGCGACGATCAGCTCACCAAGCTGACGGCGTTTGGTCTGTTGCAAGGACTTGGTTTTGTCGGTGAGGTTTTTGAGGGCGGCATCGAAGTCGCGGGGTTTGCGCATCACGGTCTCCATTTCGTTTGGTGCGGCCATGATAGCGTGGGTGCTGGGCGAATGCGCCGTTGAGCCTGAGACAGTGTGGTACGGAACGATCCCTCACGGGAATCTTTCTCGTGAGGGCGCGCTTATACATCGTTCCGACGTGCGCTTGATCGTGCTGATGTTCGCATCGCGATGGCGATCTATCATCTTCACGTCAAAGTTATTGGCCGCAAATCCGGTTCCAGCGCGGTAGCGTCTGCCGCCTACCGCTCTGGCTCGCGGCTGCGCGATGATCGCCTCGAGCGCAGCCACGACTTCTCCAACAAGCGCGGCGTCGTCCATTCCGAGGTGCTACTGCCGGAGGAAGCACCCGAAGCATGGCGCGACCGCGAGCGGCTGTGGAACGATGTCGAAGCCTTCGAGGTGCGCAAAGACGCCCAGCTTGCGCGCGAAGTGGAGTTCGCCCTTCCCCGCGAGATGACGTATGCCCAAGGCATCGAACTTGCCCGCAACTTCATCCAAGCCGAATTCGTGGATCAAGGCATGATCGCCGACCTCAATGTGCATTGGGATACAGCCATGCGCGAACCAGACCGTATCATCCGCCTAAAAACTGTTCTCTCCCGAACCGGGCTGTCCCGGTCGACCATTTACCGCAAGATCGCCGAGGGCACGTTTCCCGCACAGCTTCAGATCAGCACCAACGGCAGAGGCTGGCATGAATCCGTTATCAATCGCTGGATTGCTAATCCCATGGCGTGGCGGCCAAAGAGCGAGTTCGACTGTGATGGCTGATTGGAAGACGGGCGATGGTGAGACTGTCCCTTTGCCTCGTCCCCGGCGCGTCAGGCCGCCGAACCGCTGCGCAACGCCAATACTCCCCTCGTAGGCCGCTGCCTGGCCCGCGAGGACTTCACCGCATGTATCGCCGCTGCGAATGGCAACAACAAAGGACAGAAAGGGGATGACAGAATGGACGCGAGCCGCACGTAGTTCATAGATCGTCGTCCAGTTCATCGTCGTGAACTTCGGCGGCACGTCGCTTCGCGTCAGCGATCAGCTCCTTGGCGGATTCGCCTTTCACCCAAGCGTCGAGCATATCAGCCCAGCACTGCAGCATGATCTTCCGCTCGGCGAGATAGCGGTTCACGTTGTAGACGGCCGCGATCCGGTTCCGGGGCGCGTGGGCCAAGCTCATCTCGATCCAACGATCATCGAACTTGGCACGATTTAAGCCGGTCGAGAACGTGCGACGCAGGTCGTGAACACCGAAGCTCTCAAAGTCAGGATCATCCTCCCGGATGCGCTCTACGACCGTGTCGATTACACGGTTGAGCGTGGCGTTGCTGATAGGCGTGTCGCCGTCGTATCGGCCAGGATGCAGGTATCGGCTGGTGCCGAACATGGTGCGGAACGCCGTCAGAATATCGAGCGCTTGATCGCTCAGCGGGACGACATGAGCCTTGGCGGCCTTCATGCGTTCGGCCGGGATCGTCCAACGCGCGGCAGCGAAATCGATTTCTTTCCATGTGGCGTCGATGAACTCGGACTTGCGAACGCCGGTCAGCAGAACAAATTTCACTGCTGAACGCAGCGTGGGCGCCGCCGTCACATGATCCAGAGCCGCCAAGACCGCGCGGACCTCGGACGGTGACAGGGCGCGTTCGCGCGGCTCGAAGGTAGCGATGGCGCTCGTGCGGATCGACTCGGCCGGATTGCTCACGTCCAGCCCACTTCCCTGGGCATGGCGGAACACCAGCAACACGACCTCACGGACATGCACGGCGACGGCCGGCCCGCGCTTCTCCTTGACCTCGTCGCACAGACGTTTGAGGCGTTGCGGCGTCACCTCCCCCAGCTTGAGCTTCGACAACTCTCCCGCAATAGCGCGATCATAGACTGATCGGCGCATCGCCAGGGTGCTGTCAGCGAGTTTCTCAGCCCCCGACTTGGGGTCGGCTTTGTGCTTGAAGTAGGCTTCCGCCCACCCGCCGAACGCCAACGCCTCGGCTGACGCGGTGCGCTTCTCCACCTTGGCTTTCGACGGCGACTCGCCTCGCTCGACCTGGCGCCGGGCACGCGCCAGCAGCGTCCTGGCCTCAGCAAGTGATACGTCCATTCCGTATTCCAGCGCGTCGGGCGCCCGTGTCAGCGCGCGCGCCGCTTCGGCGCTATACCGGCCGATGGTCAACACCTCCTGCCGCCCGTTCACCCTGTACTGATACCGAAACGATATGACCCCAGTCGGCGTGACGGCCGCGTGCATCCCGTCGCGATCCGTCACCTTGTACAGCTTAGCCCTCGGCTTCAGGTTTTTCAGTTCTTTATCAGTGATATCGCCCATAAATCCGCATCCAGTCTGGGGGCGAACGGATACCAACAAGGGGGCTGTTGGTAGCGAAAGCCAGTTTCTCGACCATCCTGAGCCATACCAACATCGCTACCAACAAAGTGGCTTGGTTGGGGTGACATGCAGCGATACGGGGTGAGAAAAATAATCCTTGTCAGTCAAAGAGATCATGCGACTTCCGGCACAGAGCGAGATGGTCTGAAACGACCTTAGTTCACTCCCATTCGATCGTCCCTGGCGGCTTGCTCGTGATGTCGTAGACGACGCGGTTGATGCCTTTGACTTCGTTGACGAGACGGGTTGAGACGCGGGCCAGGAAGCTGTGTTCGAAGGGATAGTAATCCGCCGTCATGCCATCGGTGGAGGTCACCGCGCGCAAGGCGCAGACATAATCATAGGTGCGGTCGTCGCCCATCACGCCCACGGTTTTCACCGGCAAGAGCACCGCAAAAGCCTGCCAGATCTCATTATAAAGACCGGCGCTGCGAATTTCGTCGAGATAGATGGTGTCGGCTTGGCGCAAGATGGCGAGCTTCTCCGCCGTGATCTCACCCGGAATACGAATGGCAAGGCCGGGACCGGGGAAGGGATGGCGGGCGACGAAAGGCTCGGGCAAACCAAGCTCGCGGCCCAGCGCGCGCACTTCATCTTTGAAGAGCTCGCGCAGCGGCTCGACCAGCTTCATCTTCATATGCGCGGGCAAGCCGCCGACATTGTGATGGCTTTTTATCGTGGCCGACGGCCCGCCCGTGGCCGAGACGCTTTCGATCACATCGGGATAAAGCGTGCCTTGGGCGAGGAAATCGGCGCCGCCCGCTTTGGCCGCTTCATAATCGAAGACATCGATAAAGGCTTTGCCGATGATTTTGCGCTTTTTTTCCGGGTCGCTGACGCCAGCCAGTTCGGTCAGGAACAGATCGGAGGCTTCGGCATGCAGCAGCGGAATGTTGTAGTGGCCGCGGAAGAGCGAAACCACCTCATCGGATTCGCCCGCGCGCATCAAGCCGGTGTCGACAAATATGCAAGTGAGCTGATCGCCAATGGCTTCGTGGATGAGC
>Ga0265338_10005854_pt1 | contig 15868 bp, 16 predicted proteins | sample 42126metaG_FD_193579 | JGI IMG/M metagenome (GOLD analysis project Ga0265338, IMG submission 193579) | Rhizosphere microbial communities from Carex aquatilis grown in University of Washington, Seatle, WA, United States - 4-21-26 metaG | ecosystem: Host-associated > Plants > Roots > Rhizosphere... | reverse complement strand
GGGGAATGTTTTCCTATCGTGTTCTATATGTCACCTGAAAAATGCCAGTTAATTAGCTAAAAATCAAGGGATTTATGGAGTGTAAATATTGTAAAAACCGGTGCATAAAAAAAGGGATGCGGCACGGGCAATGGGCAATGTACCAAGTAGCAGGTTTTCGTTAGTTAGAATTTATTTTTGTTGATATTCAGTGCTTTAAGGTTTATCTATAGGTTAAAAACAGAGGGGTGTAGCGTATTATTTTATATCTTTGGAGCTAAAATACAGCTCAAATGCCCTAAATTCGTCGCCGTGGTGTACCAAGTAGCAGGTAAAAATTAACAAACAGAAAATAGAATGAAACTAGTATGTAAATACTGTGGTAACGCATGTACCAAAGCAGGAAAACAAAAGAAAACAAGTATCCAACGCTACCAATGCAAGCATTGCAAGAAATACCAGCAAGAAAACTATACCCGTGCCCGCATACCCCTATATAAGTTACATTGGGTACATATACTAAACAATGAAGGTTGTGGTATTAGTTCTGTGGGTAGGATATTGACAATAACTAAGAGCAGCGTTCAGCGCGTGATAGAAAACTTAGCGCAAACACTACCCAAACGCGTATTTACGGAGTGCGGACAAAGTTACGAAATTGACGAATTGAGAACCTTTTGCGGAAGCAAAAAACAGGAAACATGGGTAATATACGCTATTAACAAACGCACCAGACAGATAGTGTCTTTTTGGGTAGGCAGGCGCACCAAAGAGAATGTGGGAAAAGTAATAAAAGACCTGTTGGCACTAGCTCCGAAGCATATCTATACCGACCGGCTAAATATTTATGAAACCCTGATACCGAAGAAAATACACAAGTATTACCCCAAGTGTACCAACCACATAGAACGCAAGAACCTGACCTTGCGTACTCATTTAAAACGCTTAAACAGAAAAACTATTTGTTTCACCCGTAGCGAAGCCATGCTGTATAATGTGCTACATTTATGGATGTACAACGATCCGTTTGTAAAAGTGGCAGCGTAAAATGGAATCAGTGCAAAAACACACAATATGTTTAAAATTACACACGAGTTGCAAAGTACAGATACGCTAAGCGATAGCGATATAAATTTGGAATCGTTAATGAACGACCACTTTTTTGGTAATATATGCTTTGACAATGGTAATGGTCAGGTGATAGAAACCAACTGGAAGAGATTGCCCCTGTTTGCATTCTCTACGTTACTGTTGGATGCCTGTGGTAATTTGTACGAAAATGCAGAAGATGAGGAAGAATTGTATGCAACAGATTCCGAAGAAGAAAATAAGATAGTTCTTCGTCGTAAGGGAAAGAATAGGATAGAGATAAGAGCCCCGTTTACGGACATCGTAATAGAAACGGGGTTTAAAGGTTTTTTGCAAGCAGCAGAACGATTTAATGAAAAATTAGCCTTAGATATTTGGCATCGACATTTTTACGGCAATAGAAATGACGCTCATGTAGAATTTTATATCCATAATTTTGTGTCCCCAATCAACGCCGTAACCCGCCAGGGAATCACATGGGAATCTTACGTATAAGACAATGAAACTAGGAAAAATAGAAAGGTAACCCCACTAATATTGGATACCACCAAAACCCTGGCTTCGACTACGCTCAGCCACCATCCCTGCCTACTAATCTTGGTAAGCTTGGATACTCCGACGGCCGACTTACCGCCATGCACAACGATAATGCGGATACCTACTTTAGCTACGATGCCCACGGACGGGTGAAACGGGTGATACAGCACGCGGTAGCTACCGACAAATACAGCACGGTGGACTATGTATATAGCGCACTTACCTCGCAGGTACAACAGATTATTTACCAACAGGATGTGCCTACCGAACTCTTTATACATCGCTACAAATACGACAAGGACAGCCGCCTGGATAGCGTGCAGGTGTCCCACGACGGTATCACCTGGCAGCAAGCAGGGAAATATACCTACTATATGCACGGCCCATTGAAAAGCAAGGTATTGGGCGACTCCATCCAACTGGTGGACTATGTGTATAATATCAATGGGTGGCTGAAAGCTATAAACAATCCGATGGCAGCGAACACGGGGTCTACCGCGGATGTATTCTCGGAAGTGTTGAATTATTATGCGGGGGACTTCAGTAAATCCGGGGCTTCGACTGGCTTCGGCTACGCTCAGCCACCGAGCTCCATTGGACTGATGGATGCAGAGAGTCCTGATAGGTCGGCTGTTGAACGCAGTAGAAGCCGTGATCTTTATAGTGGTAATATAAGCAGTACGCTTTCTTACCATGCCTTTAGTAAGACTACCGCAGGGGCAGTGAAAGAGTACAAGGCGGAAGTGTATCGCTATGACTTGCTGAACCGCTTAAAGAGCAGTGGCGTGGCCTTGGGTAGTGCCCAAGCTGATGGTAGCCCTGACTGGACCAGCTTCCAAGCCACGGGTGAATATGGCAGCAACTATAAATATGATGCCAACGGCAATATGATGAGGCTGAACCGCAAGGCTTACGCCGGCAGTAGTACCGGCACCAATACCATGAATATGGACGACTTGGTGTATCGCTATGCTACGGATGGTAACGGACATAAGCTTAATAACAAGTTACTTGCCGTAAGGGATAGCGCCGATGCTACCAATGACTTGGGCGACTGGAAAGCCTCCTCAAGAACAGGCGATGATTTTGTGTACGATGCCCGTGGACGAATGATAAGTAATGCCCACGACGGCATACAAGAAATACAATACACGGCGTACAACAAAGTGAAAAAAGTAATACCTTTGGCAGGCAGTGGTAAGCCAACAATAGAATATGTGTATGATGCGATGGGTAACCGGATTTCTAAGAAAGAAACATTCCCCGACAACCATACTCAAACCACAAGCTATGTGTACGATGCATCGGGTATATTGATGGCAATCTATGAAAATACGGCATTAAGCGAAATGCCGATATACGGTAGTGATAGATTAGGTACTTACCGCCCGGGCACGGGAGCTTTCTTTGAACTTACCAACCACTTAGGTACAGTAACCGCCGTGGTGAAAGACACGAAAAAGGCCGATGGCTCTGTGGATATTGTATCCTTGCAAGATTACTACCCTGGAGGTATGGATATGCCGGGACGCACCTTTACCAATGGGGCATACAGCTTTGGATACCAAGGCTCCTTGAAAGCAAATGAGCTGGGTGCTAACCAATATACTACTTACTTCCGTGAGTTGGATACTAGGATAATGCGTTGGACAAGTCCTGACCCGGTAAATCATCCTTGGGAAAGTCCGTATGCTGTAAATAGCAATAATCCGATTGTTTTGATTGACCCTATGGGGGATGCCGGTAAACAGACCGTTACTAGTTCTAGTAGTGGTACAAACTCAAATGGTAGTACATGGGAATCTGAAAGTGGCGTTGGAGCCAATGGAAATCCATATTCACTCACGGTTACTACGCCAGGATCTAAAGCTTCAGGAGGAACTATTTCTAAGATTGGTAATACTCTTCAAAGTATTGGAGACGGTATTGTTGATGTAACAAAAACTGCTGTAGCTGGCTATGTTAAATATGCAACAATAGCAGATAGATGGACACAAGGGCATAGTTCATATTCTGTAAATAGCGGTATAGTATTGGGTTCTGAGTTGCATGATGGAGGAAATAACAATACATATGTAAATAATAACGGTAAAAACCATGACTTAGGACCGATTGTAAATGCCGATCTTATAGAAGTGGCTGCTACCGCTTATGGATTCGAGAATCCAAACTCGAGTTTTTCAACGGCAGAGGTTTTCCCTAAACTCGCAGAATCATTTAAAAGTGGTTGTGAAGCATATCAAGAATCCAAGAATATTAAACTGCCAAAATTTAGGGTAGTTAATAGTTCAACAGTAGAAAGTAAACCAGTAAAAACATCCCAAAGTTTACATAATACTCAAAAAATCGTCAAAGCTTCAACTATAAACTTAAAGAAAGGAGAAAGGGTTGTTCCTCAGGCATATTTAGGTTATTCTTCTTTCTCTGATGTACCAGGACATCCGGGAATACAATGTTATTATTATCCTGATCAAACGAGAAGATATTATAAAATAATTGAAGGTGACACACAATTAATAGCAATACCTGAAGAAGAAAGAAAGGAATTAAAACTACCATGAAAAAAATATTATTAATATTATTTCTTATGTCAGTAATTTTTACTGCTTGTGATAGAGTGGAGAAGACATATTATGCCAACGGAAATCTTCATGACGAAAAAATATACAAAGATGACGGGTATATACTTTATAAGACTTATTATGAGAATGGTTCATTAAAAACAATGTCGATGTGTAAAAATGGGTTAGGTAATGGCATTAGTGAAGAGTATTATGAAAATGGGATTTTGAAAACAAAAGGTAATTTTAAAGATGGAAAACAAAATGGATCATCTCAATATTTCTTCCCAAATGGAAAATTACAAACAGAAGCACAATTTAAAGATGATAAACAAAATGGATATTTTAAAGAATTTTACCCAAATGGTCACTTATTAATGGAAGCCACTTTCGAAAATGACTCGGTAACATATAAACAAGAGTATGATTCGTTAGGAGTTGCTGGTAAGCGATTTAGAGGTATACAAGTAATTCCTAGAAAACAACATTATGTGGTAGGAGATAAATATAGTGCAAGAATTATTATTTCAGGACCAAAAAATTACAAGAGTTCTAAAATAGTAACTGGTATAATACCCTATGTTGATCATTCTTCCAAATCTTTTGATAATGTATCAGAAGCTAAATATATGGCAGACGAGCCTTTCAAGAAAAAGATGCAATACCTTTTCCAAGCAAATGTTTGGGTTGATACCTGTTTTTACAATGTTAATTTTTATGTAGATGTAGATGAAAAATAGGTAATGTACCGACAATGTGGTAGTGTATCAAATTTGGGGTAGTGTATCAAATTTGGCGATAAGGATTTAATTTGTTGAGAATCAATAAATATAAAAAGTAAAAGGTGGGATAAAATTCCACCTTTTGCTTTTTTAAGCTGTGTTGATACATGTATATATTTTTTATCATTTACACAGTTTTCTGGACAGTCTCCGTTTCTCATTAGAGAGATAGCTTCGAACGGTTGTCAGTTGCCTTCGCGCACTCGTCAGATAGCATCGATTACTTGTCAGTTGGCATTTCTCATCAGTCAATTGGCATTTCTCGCTTGTCAGATGCCATTTCTCACTCGTCAATTGATATTTCTCGCTCATCAGATGCCTTCGCTCGTTCGTCAGATGATATTTCTCACTTGTCAGAAGCATTTCTCACTCGTCAATTGGCATTTCTCATCAGTCAATTGGTATTTCCCACTCATCAGATGGTTCCGCTCACTTGACAGATGATATTTCTCTTGGGTCTATGATACGCTAAAGCCGACTTACCGCCATGCACAACGACAATGCCGATACCTACTTTAGCTACGATGCCCATGGACGGGTGAAACGCGTGATACAGCATGCGGTAGCCAGCAACAAATACAGCACGGTGGACTATGTATATAGCGCACTCACCTCGCAGGTACAACAGATCATTTACCAACAGGATTTGCCTACCGAGCTCTTTATACATCGCTATAAATACGATAAAGACAGCCGCCTGGATAGCGTGCAGGTATCCCGTGATGGTACCACCTGGCAACAAGCAGGGAAATATACCTACTATATCCACGGCCCACTGAAAAGCAAGGTGTTGGGTGACTCCATCCAACTGGTGGGTAATGTTCCATATGTCACCTGGCAGAGTTAGTGTATTGGTTTATAGATATTTAATAAAAATACAATATAAAAAAAAGGTGGTACTTAGGTATTCCCAGATAGGAGAAAGAGTCTTAAAACGGCTAAAAAAGGGGAATGTTTTCCTATCGTGTTCTATATGTCACCTGAAAAATGCCAGTTAATTAGCTAAAAATCAAGGGATTTATGGAGTGTAAATATTGTAAAAACCGGTGCATAAAAAAAGGGATGCGGCACGGCGTACAAAAGTACCAATGTAAACATTGTGGAAAGTATCAACAAGCCGTATATCTAAAACGACGGATAAAGCGATGGAAATATTATAAAGCCAAAGGCCTAAACAAGGAGAATTGTGGAGTCAGTTCGATGAGCAGGTTGCTAAATATATCTAAAACCAGTGTGCTCCGTTTACTTCGAGAGTTGAAAGCAAGACTAAAGAAACCAGTATTTAAGGAATGTAATCAAAGTTATGAGATAGATGAAATAAAAACTTTTTGTGGGAATAAGGGAAATGAGACCTGGTTGATTTATGCCATCAATCGAGAAACCAAGCAAGTTATCGAAGCCTTTGTAGGCAGGCGCACCAAAGAAAATATCAAAAAAGTAACCGATATAGTTTTGAAGCTAAACCCGAAACATATTTACACCGACAAGTTAAATATCTATCGAAGTTTGCTACCAGAAAGGATACATAAATATTACAAACGCTGTACGAACCATATAGAGCGTATGAACCTAACTATACGCACACAGTTAAAGCCACTAAACCGGAAAACAATAGGATTTACGCGTAGTGAAGAAATGCTGTATTGTAAATTTTGTTTATGGGCATGGGGATAAATCATGGAAAACCTAAATAAAAGAATTATGCAATGCAAAAAATGTAAAAAAGCGCATTGAAGAATATATTTGGCTAAAGCCATAATATAAAATATACTATATTCCGTCAGCTAAAGCAGGCGGCAATGAAAGATATTCTTATTCCCAACTCAGATTAAAAGAAAATCCTTGCCAAATTGGCAAGGATTTTTTTGTTGTGGATTCTTTGGCTTGATAGTATTATTTCTGTTTTCCTTTTTCAAGAGTAGTGTCTTTTGTTTTTGGAGTCTTTGTATTCTCTTTCTTCTCTGATTTAAGTTTTGGTTTCGAAGGTTCTTTTTTCTTATCAGCAGGTTTAGCCTCTTTCTTCTTCGGCTCAATTTTCTTTTCTTTTTTAGGCTTTTTGATTTTCGCCACTATCATTTTCCCGTTCTTATACTTATGAATAATAACGGTATCTTGTTCATATATCAGCTCTTTCCCATCTAGTAATCCATGCTTGTAGGGGCTTGCCTTTACTATCTTTCCGGATGGATCGTATTCAAACACTTTACCATGCAATTTGCCCTTCTTCCAAGCTTCTTGTCGCAGTAAAATACCCTTATCCCAAAATTTCCATATACCAATTTTAGTTCCTTGCTTAAATTGCCCCAGAATTACCAATTTTCCATCTTTGTTAAACACACTATACAAGCCGTGTAATAATTTACCGGTATAACCTCCCCGGTTGTAGTTTACCCGGTTATTTGCATACCAGTAATACACCACATCGTTCTCCATAGATACATCCTTGGCAGCGGTTTGGATATGTATCCGTTGGATAGAGTCCTTAGAGGTAACCACTATCTCCATATTTTCTTTTACAGGTTCAAACTCCTGTGCAAAGGCTATAAATGGGATTATAGCCTGAAACAAAGTTATAAGAAGTAGTTTATTTATGTATCCATTTCTTTGCATGTCCATAAGTTATAAGTATTGAGTCGTTAGTCATTTTTAGAATCGTAATCTCATTGATAATATTGCCTTGCTTGGCTAAGTATTGCTTGCCTCCAATATTGACAATTGCTACCAGTTTTTGGGTCTTCTTGTTGGTTATTAATCCATAATATTTTACGGGAGACATTTTAGCTGTTTCGTCTACTGGTTTTGGAGGTGTTGATATAGTTTGTACAGCAGGTCTAGGCGTTTCTTGCTTGGCTTCAAATCCGCCACTTAAAAAGGGGTCGGCATAATTCAACAACAAGCTAAACGTATCAGGCATTTGCTTAGTAGAGGCAGCAGGTGAGTTGTTTTTGATTATAGCTTCGCTTGTTTTATTATCGGAGAAGGATACTATAACCTTATACACGATAAGTCCCCAAACAATTATTGCAGCGACAAGCAAAAGAATGCGTGAAAGTTTGCTGTTCATATTGTTTTTTACTGTCTGATAAATGAATGAATATCATAAGTACTTCTATTTCCTGCCGCATCACAGGTGATCACTTTCCAGTAGTAAGTGCCGGTAGTAGTTATGGTTTCTGTGAAAGTGCTTGTACTTAGTTTTTCTTTTACCAGGCAATTTGAGAATAGATTGTCCGAAGCTACATATAAACTATCGGATAAGGGACTGCCCGAATCCGAAACCTGTGACCATTGAAATGTAACACTGGTAGTTGTTGTTGTAGAAGCGTCTGTCGGACTTATTAGGGTAGGTTTCCCCGGAGCGGTAACATCCACTATAAGGGGAAAATGGGTGAATGGCGTTTCGGTACTATCATTGATGGCTTTAACACCCCACTCATAGTTGCCTTCATTTAAGTTAGACATGGTGAATGCATTGGTAGTTACAGTATCAATTTTAATTAGTGTTCCGCTTTGCCAATTAGGACTCCATAAAGCAAAAATATACTTCTTTGCACTAAATACCTTATCCCATCCAAAAGTAATATTCTTACTTGCAATGGCATTTTTCGGAAACAAATTAGTAACGGTAGATTGACTTAAGTCACCGCTTAAGGCAACTTTCAGTGAAAGGGTATCTGAATAAGCCGTAGCCGTATTGTTAATAGCAGAAACGGTCCATTGGTAGGAACCTTTACTAAGAGCTAATGAAAATTGTGTGGCTGTTATAATTGTATCTGCCAATACTGAAGCTGATGCAGCAAAAGTTGGACTCACCACTTGCAAGCGGTATTTTGCAGCTCCATCTAACGGATTCCACTTAAACAAAACGGTATTTGTGGTGATTGTTACATTATTTCCAGGGGAATATAGCGTTACTTTTTTGCCACTTATATTTTTATCAATAATTTCATCGCAACTACAATAAACCAGGCATAAACTAACCAATGCCACTATTTTTATAACTTTCAGTTTCATATATAAATATTTTATCATTGTTAACCGACTAAATTTCAATATAATTTGTCCTAAAGCCGGACGGGCTCTTACTTTTTTTCTGTAGCCAAAAAAAGTAAGCAAAAAAGGCCACCACTGTGCCTGCAAACCTAAAAATTGCCTACATTTCTCTAAAATCATCCAAACTCCTTCCTTTGGTCGTCAAACAGGGATGATTTTTTAACGCTTCATTCCGTCAATTGTCTTAACGGTTTCCAGCCAAGGTGGCTCCGTCAGTGACTATCTAATCAATCTAGAGAAAAAACAGGTAAAGAGATTACTCTAAACTTCGACTAGCCTGCATGTTTTGTAAATAAATGCTTGTGAGTAATCGTTCTTTTTGTGCATACACATCTTTTTGTTTATCAAACTGTACGGAAACGACCCTACCTAGACGTTTATCCTTTTCGCATTGATATACCAGTTGCAGCGCCTTGTGAAAAGAACCTTCGAGCACAATCTTATTAATTTCAAGTTTGCTGTTTCCTACTTCAATCAGTTCTTTGTCAGGATATTCTCGTACCAGCAAATTATTATTTGAACAGAACTTACTACAAGTGTTTAATATTTCCTGATGCACATCAACATTGCTTGAAGTCTGAGAACCTATTTGTCCTTTCAGCTTTTCAAGCTTTGTTTTTATTTGATTGATTTGGATAGCTCCTTGTTTAACTGAATCGAGTTGCAATGATTGAGCCTTATTCTCAGCACTTAACACCAGTGTCTTTTTAATCGCCAGTTCGTATGACAATAGGATGGCAAGGAGGATCCCAACCAAAAAGAGATAAAACCGAACCCGTATTGTAAGCTGTTGAAACATAATAAATATTAACTGAGGGAATAAACAAGAAGCAAAAATACTAATTTATTCGAGATATTGTTTGAATATAGAAATTGATATTAATACAAAATAAAAAAGGGCTGTCTCCAAAGGGGTAGGGTAGCAGATGGCGCAAAGTTGAAGAATGAAAAAAACAGGAATGAACAATTCGTTTTTAACATAAATAATCTCCAATATCTAATCCATACTGTCTTTCGGATGGTGTTGCTATTTCATTTAATAGGTTGGATATTTTGATATCACATTTAATCTTTAATTGTATCACATTTGCTTTGTTACACCAAATATCAAAAGCCCCAAGGTCGGGATATAATATTACATTACGGTTGGTTAACACAGAGCATCTTTCAATTGTAAGGTTGTTGAGGCTGCCGGTTGCAAGCCAAATCAAATTTGGAAAATAAATGCTTGCAATAATGGCTGTCTTTTCGCTTTCGACAATGCCAATCCATTTGTTTTTATCTGTATTTAAAAGGTGTTCACCAAAGAAACATTGCTTTAAATTGAAATTATAATTCAGTAGTTTGGATTGTTTTAGTTTGTTATGTACCCAATCTATGGCAGTGCTTTGGTGTTTTATACGTTTGCCTGTTACTGAATTATATTGCATTATTTTTCCTGTACGAACACGATTTAGGGTGTCAATTTGCCAAAAGATGACTTCTTTGTTTTTTGTTGCCCCTAGTTTATATTCAAGTAGTGCTTTTTGGACTTGTTCCGGTTTGAATTTAGAATAAAGAAAACTAACAAAGTTTGATTTTGGGTTGAGTGATTTCTTTACATACAGTTCCGGAATAAAATCAATTTTATGGAGAGGTTGAAAAGATTTTACATAGGGTGTTTTGTTTTGATAATCATTGGTTATTGAATTCTTATTATCGGCAGAGAATTGTTTTGGCATGTAATGATACCCGCATTTAATTGCACGGTTACAAATGCCAACTTTGGGATGGATGGGTTGATTGGTTTCAGTATTGATGTAAAGTGTAAAACTATGTTTACGCTTACAAGCAGGGCAAGTGTGGCGTGTAGATTTCCCTTTGTATGGTTGTAGTTTAATCATAAACTTTAACTGATTAGTAACAAATAGTAACATTAGTAACACCTGTTACTAATGTTACTATTTGTTACCATGTTCACTTGTTATGAGCATGTTTATTGACAATGCGGGTTACTTTAACTTTAAAACTATTGAATTTTGATTCATCAGTACAAAGCTTTTTAGCAATAGCATAGGCGGTAATACCAGCCTCTGCCTGTAATAAATCTATTATCTGATTTTCTAATTCGTCTTTGTCTTTATCGCTGAAAACTTTCAAATGGGAAGATTCTCTACCGAAATTTAGAAATTCAAATTTTAGAAAGTTGTTTGGTTTGCAGATATTACATTCAATGACATTATCTGCATCATAAATAATTTCTGTGTTGCGAGCTTTAATCATTTTGAGATAACGAATACTTTTATCTGTAAAACTTTCACCGATAGAAAAACAACTATCACAGAAGTTTATTAGCATTTTACTCCCTTGTAAATCGTTTCGAGTGATAGGTTTTGATAGGTCTCTTTTGGGGGTATGAGCCAAAATAAGCAATGAAAGATTGTATTTGTTCTTCAATGCTTTTAGTTGTTTCATTAATGGAAGTGCATCTTTTGCCTTTTCTGTTTCAGAGCGTAAATATGTCAGGTTGTCGATAATAAGAACTTTAGCCTTTGTTTTAATAATTGCATTTTCAATGGAGATGTTTAGAAAATCCTCAAAAGTCAAGTTCTCCGGTATATCACTATTTGGATTAATCTCAACTCTCAGAAGGTTGTTTTTAAAATTGTACGGATTTTCATACTCAAGTGAATATCTATTCTGAAACTGCTTGTCGGTAAGCTCAAAGTCAAAATATAAAACTGTTTGAGGCAAGGCTTCAAGTTTAAAGCCGGGAACTGATAGACCGCTAGAGATGCTATCAGCAATTTGTACAGCTAAAATTGATTTACCAAGGTTTGTGTCTGCAAATAAAATGCAGACTTCACTCTCGTGCCAAAATTCACTAAATAACATTTTAGGAATTGGACGTGCTTTTGCCTGTTCAATCCAATCGTTTGCAGTTTGGATTCTAAAAAGACCAATCTCATTTTGTGAGTTGGAATTATTTTCTTCAGAACTCTCTTTAAACTTCTCGTATTCTGATTGTAAGACGGAAATGAAATTGGTATTTTTGTTTATCAATATTTCATTTTCCCCTGAGGACTTGCCAGAGACCAAAGGGGGATTCTTTTTTTCTTCCATAAGCTACTCCAATTTTCTTGATTTCACATGATACTTATTGAGTAGTTCTTTGATGTCAGAAATACGGTAGTAAATTTTATTATTGATTTGAGAATAAGAAATAATACCTTGGTCTCTCCAGTTTTGTGCCGTTTTAACACTAATACCCATTAAGTCCAAGAATCTGAAATTGTCAATAATCGGGTCATCTGCAAATTCCTGATGATTGACAAATTTGGCATAATGGGAGTCGATTTTTGAAAGTAACTTTTCAAATTGTTCGTTTAAATAATCTTCATCATATCTCATTGTTTTGTCCTTCCACCATTTAGTATTGCTTTTACATCACTCATTTTGTAGCGTCTTTTACCGCCTACCATTGCAGGACATAAATACCCTCGTTTGTTCCATCTCCAAAGAGTTGAAGCATCTACACTTAGTATCTCACAAACTTGCTTTGGTGTTGGATAGGTTTCTGCTTTTTCAGATATTATAACTTCTTCAAGGTTTCTTTTTGTCGTTTCGATAATGTCTGTAGCAAATAGTTTTAAATCATTTAATGAAACGGCGATTGTTATATTACCGTTTTCTTCTAATAAATTTTTCAGATTGTACATAATTCTATTTTATGATATTCGCTGCTTTAGGGTAGCCGTAAAACAGCCTTTTGCATGCTTGTTCAATAGCCAAAAATATTTACGGTTATTTTGAACTGATTGAACAATGCAAATTTATGCATCAATCTGCATATCAATAAAATACGGACTTGTAGAAACAAAAAAGTCACTGTGATACAGCGACTTTGGAAAATGTATTGAAAAACATTGCGGAATAAATATGGACAAAAACTGAAAAAAGCGTATGGGTTACAAAGAATACGGATTTTTTTCGGATACTATAAAAGAAAAGGAAGAGCGTTTGTTATTTTCTCTTGCGTTGAAGTTAAATCCTTTGGTTGATATGTTTTCTTTGTCGTTCCTATACAATTACAAAAGATTTCATACCAGGAACTGAATGTAGAAGGTTTCTTTTGTCGGCTTATTACCTTATCGTTATTATAAATAGCAAGAGCAATGCCTGCAATCTTTTTGGCACTATGTTTTTTATTTAATGCAGGAATTAAAGAATTATCAAAATAATTTTCGTTGCCTGTTCCTACACCAACAAAGGCTGAAGTAAAATAATATTTCAAATCTTCTACATTTATGGATACATCATTCTCTTTAATAACAAAGCAATGAGATGAAAGATCATTAAATAGTTCCTGATCATACTTCCAATTAGAAGTAGAGATTGTGTTATTTATTTCATTAAAATATGTAAGGTATTCTGCCATGTCAAAATCCCTACGGGAGAAAAGTTCCTCTACTCCATTTATAGAGTAAAAGAATCTTTGGCTACCATAAAACTCAAAAAGCTTTACTATAAAAGTGCTTTTAGGCCTACAGGCATATTCTTTAATTTTGTCCACACATTCATTAACTGCTTTTTTGTATTCTTCCATACTACAAAAACCTTTATCAATCTCCTCAAAGTCATTCGATTTGACAAATACTGAAAATAATTTTGCGGTATTTCTGTTAAGCTCTGCAAATGTGGTAATCCTTTCTACATTACTCATAAGAAGCGCTTAAAATGGAAGGTCTCCCATTAGGGATATAGAACTGTATTTTTGATTAATTTCTCGTGAGATTGTTTTGAAGTTATATAACAACTCGGCTTTATCAAACAACCTTTCTCTAAAAAACTGCTCTTCGAAAGGCAATAATTTTTCATATGGCAGACAATAATCTAGAAAATGTTTTACTAGCTTATTGACAAAACCTGTTTCTGATACTGCTTTATTTTCTTCAGCCTCTAAGTTAAATGCTAAATAGGATTTTAGTAAATATTGTAAATCATATGGTGGTGTTGGAAATGAACCGTCATTGTTAGGATTAATTAATTCTTCAAAACTATTAATATAAATTTCTTCAATTCCATTAGAGGTTTTTAATGTATGAGCTTCAGGGGCTAAACTAAAAAAATATGAACTTAATTCTTTGCATACTTTGGCAAATTTTTCTAATTGTTCGGTATTCATTTGATTCTAATTTTGTAATGTTTTTTAAGGATTATTCTAACAGAGATATAAGTTGCATTTTTAATATTAACACCAATTATCCTATATCGGTACAGATATACTACTTATAAATTTCTTTCCATTTGGCTGCCATCATAGCAGCGTGTTCCTCTTGTCGTACTTTTATATACTTTAGAAATGATTTTTCTGTTTTATGTCCAGATATACTCATTATCATTAAAGTTGGGAGACCTCGTTTGTACATGTTCGTGCAAAAACTTCTCCGTCCTGTATGGCTTGTTATAAGTTCATATTTTGGAAGGGTAGTTGATTTCAAAATACCACCAATTGTTTTTGTAATTACTTCGGGAGAATCAATCTCAGCTGCCTTAGCAGCTTCTTTTATGTAATCATTAAACTTTTGATTGGTAATAGAGTTTGGCATAATAAAATTATACTTTTCTAGAACCTCTAATACTACCGGATGCAATGGAATAGTAACCTTTGTATTTGTTTTTTGCTGCCTGAATGTTATAAATCCATCTTTAATGTCGGTGCGAGCTATTTTCTCCAAATCACTAAATCTACAACCAGTCCAAGCTAATAATAAAAACCAATCTCTAGTACGGTCTAAATATGGAATGTTTTTAAGATTGGCATCTTTTAAAATAGTTAGCTCATTTTCATCAAGATAAATATTATCTACATCTTCGTTGAAAACATGAAACTTATTGTAGGCACTATCTGAATTTATACCTGCCCTTGTTGCTTCGTTCAGCATTACTTTTAAAGCTCGGATATATTTACCAACTGAATTTTGAGTAAAACTTTTCTTTAGCAGCTTAGGCGTTTTATCTTCATAGAATAATGGATTGCCATTTTCATCAACTGCCGGGATTTCCTTTTGTAAAAATTCCACAAAATTAGAATAAAACTTTTGATTTAAATCAAAAAATTCAAAATCCTCTTTTTTGTTTATCTCGGCGAATTTTTTTAAGTGATTGGCAGTTGTAACATACTGTTTTTTCGTGTTGGGCGAAAGGAAACGACCTGTTTGTTTATCTTTACGCAAATGTGCATTTGATACAAAGTTGTCAATAAACTGAATGACTTTAAGAGGTTTTTCTCTCTCAGGTTCTTCTAGTTTATATTTTAACGGATTTAGTTTCTTATCAATTGCTTCTTCGAGCCAATCAGAGGTAAGATTATCTTTAATAGACTGAGCATTATATAAGTCCATAATCAAAGCTTTTCTATTATTGACAGATTTGTTAAAATCAGCTCTTTTTTGATTGTCGTATATAACTTTTGCTTTTATAGCTTGGGTTGTTGAGTCCCAGTCAGAAGGCTTAACCGTGATTTCACTTTTATGAAATAGTTGCAAAGTGCGACCATCTCTTAGTCGGAAACGAATATTTACATCGTTTGATTTTTTTGTAGAAACCCTAATAAATGCTGTAACTGTTGCCATGTTTAATGTGGTTTTTTTTAATGCCCCGTGGTGCAAATATATAAATTTTGCACCACATTTGCACCACAAAATGAAAGTATTTAAGATGAAATGCAACGGTTTTTATATGTGTAAAATATTGTATTTCAATGTATATATGTATCAGATAGTTAGGAAATGGACGTTTTGGGGAAGCATGTATATTGCATATTAATAGTACTGGTGGTACCACAACAAGAAAGTGGCGAAAGATTAAATCTTTCGCCACTTTCTT
>Ga0265338_10005853_pt1 | contig 15869 bp, 17 predicted proteins | sample 42126metaG_FD_193579 | JGI IMG/M metagenome (GOLD analysis project Ga0265338, IMG submission 193579) | Rhizosphere microbial communities from Carex aquatilis grown in University of Washington, Seatle, WA, United States - 4-21-26 metaG | ecosystem: Host-associated > Plants > Roots > Rhizosphere... | reverse complement strand
CTCGGCGCGTCCTTGAGCGCGAAGCCGCGTGCGCCCGCGTCGAGCGCGTCGGTGACGAGGCCCCTGTCGGTGAAGCCGGAGTAGAGGAGCACTGCGGTGTCCGGCGCGGACCGCGCCGCGCGGCGGGCGAGCTCGAGGCCGTCGAGGTGCGGCATGCGCACGTCGGCGACGCAGACGCTCGGCCGGTGACGTTCGATTGCCGCGAGCGCCTGCTCGCCGTTCTGGGCGGTTGCCACAACCACGAAGTCCGCGGAAGTGAGGTAGCGCGAGACCGAGTCGACGATCGGCGGATGGTCGTCGGCGACGATGCAAGTGATGGTGGTGCGGTCGACGCGGGCGCGCGTCATCGTGAGCCTCCTGTCGTTTGCGGCCGACGCCCGAGCCGGCGGCCCAGCGCTTCGACGAGATCGGGGTCAAACTTCTGTCCGCTCTCCTGCTCGACGTACGCGAATGCGTCGTCCTCGTTCCAGGCGCGGCGGTAGGGGCGGTTGGTCGTCAACGCGTCGAAGACGTCTGCGACCGCGACGATGCGGCCGGCGAGCGGGATGTCCTCGCCCGCGAGCCCGGACGGGTAGCCGGATCCGTCCCAGTTCTCGTGATGTGTCCAGGCAATCGTCGCGGCGAGCTCGAGCAGCTCGTTGCCGGAGCCTGCGAGGAGCGTGTGACCGACCTCCGCGTGCCGTTCCATCTCGCGCCGTTCGGCGTCCGTGAGCGACGCCGGCTTGCGCAGGATCGCCTCGCTGATCGCGATCTTGCCGATGTCGTGCAGCGGGCTCGCAAGGCGCACCCGCTCGGCGAGGGCGTCGTCGAGACCGATCTCGACGGCGATCTCGTGCGCCGAGGCCGCGACGCGTTCGACGTGCTCGCCGGTCTCGACGTCGTGGTACTCCATCGCGCGCCCGAGCCGCGCGACCGTCTCGGCGTACGCCCGCCGGAGCTCGGCCTCGGAGGCGGCGATGCTCGCGTACGCACGCTCGAGCTGGTCGGCGTGCGCTCCGTCGAGCTTCCGGCGCCTGACGGCCCCGGCGATGCTGATGAGGAGGTCGTTCGGCGCAAAGGGCTTCGTCAGGTAGCCGTACGCCCCGAGCGCGAGCGCGCGGTCGGCGGTGTCCGGGTCGTCGCGGCCGGTGATCATGACCGTCGCGATCGCCGGCGTGTGCGCGAGCTCGGCGAGGAGCTCGAGGCCGGACTCGCCGGGGAGGCCGATGTCACACAGGACGACGGAGTAGTCGTTCTCGGCGATGAGGTGGCGTGCCTCGTCGACGTCGCCGGCCGTCATGCACCGGTGGCCGCCGTCGTCGAGCACGCGCGCGATGACCTTCCGGACGGCGGGATCGTCGTCGATGCAGAGGATGGGCACGCCGGTCACCCCCTAAGTCTCGCTGCTCCCGACCCGTTCTTTATCCGTCGTAAACCGGAACTTCGCCTCCTGCAAAGTGACGATGGGGTATACGTAAACCGTGCTCGAGCTGACGCCGGACGAGCTGCTCTCCACGACCCGGGCGGTGCGCAAGCGCCTCGACCTGTCGCGGCCGGTCGAGCGCGAGGTGCTGGAGGAGTGCCTCAGGCTCGCCCAGCAGGCTCCGACGGCGAGCTACTCGCAGAACTGGCACTTCGTCGTCGTCACCGACGCGGAGAAGCGGGCGCGGCTCGGAGAGCTGTGGCGGGAGGTCGCGTTCCCGTACCTCCAGCGCGGCGGCGGCCCGCGGGAGGGCCAGATGGCGCGCATCGGCGACGCCGTCGTCCATCTCGCCGAGCACATCCACGAGGTGCCCGTCCACGTCATCCCGTGCGTCGTCGGGCGGTACGAGGGCAAGTCGAACCCCCTCGTCGCGTCGATGTTCGGCTCGATCGTTCCCGCGGCGTGGTCGTTCATGCTCGCCGCGCGCAGCCGCGGGCTGGGGACGGTCTGGACGACGTTCCACCTCATGCACGAGCGCGAGGCCGCGGAGATCCTCGGCATCCCCTACGACGAGGTGACCCAGATCGCCCTCATCCCCGTGGCGTACACGCTCGGGACGGACTTCAAGCCGGGCAAGCGCAAGCCGCTCGACACCATGGTCCATTGGGACCAGTGGTGAGGCGTTACTTCAGGTAGCGGTCGAACCAGTCGAGGATCGCTTCGAACCGCTGGACGCGGTGGAGCGGCGATCCCCCGCGGGAGAGCTCGTGGCTCTCGGCGGGGAAGCGGAGCATCTCGACCTCCTTGCCGAGGAGGCGAAGCAGCGTGAACAGGTGCTCGCCCTGCTCGATGTTGCAGCGGAGGTCGTTCTCCGAGTGGAGGACGAGCACCGGCGTCTCGATGCTCTTCGCGTGCGTCGCGGGCGAGCGGTCCAGCCAGGCGTCGACGTTGTCGTACCAGGGGCCGCCGAACTGGCGCTCGAAGATCCAGAAGAGGTCGCTCGAGCCGGCGGCGCTGACGTTCTGATTGACTGCGCGCTCGGAGACGGCGGCCTTGAAGCGGTGGTCGTGCGCGATCGTCCACGAGGTCATGAAGCCGCCGTACGAGCCGCCGATGATCCCCATCCGGCCGGCGTCGAGGAAGTCGAACTTCTCGAGCGCGGTGTCGACGACGCCCATGACGTCCTCGAAGTCGACCGTCCCCCAGCCGGGCCCGCCCTCGATCGGCCCGCGGATGGCGCGGCCCCACTCCTCCGTGTGGCCGGAGCCGCCGCGCGGGTTCGAGAAGAGCACGGCGTAGCCGCTCTTGGAGTAGACCTGGAACTCGTCGAAGAAGCCGGTGCCGTACTGCGTGAACGGGCCGCCGTGAACGTTGAGAAGGACGGGGTAGCGCTTCCCCTCCTCGAAGCCGTCCGGGCGGACGAGCCACGCGTCCACCTCGGTGCCGTCCTTCGACACGGCGACGAAGCGCTCCGCGTCGCAGAGCTGCGGGAAGGAGGACGTCAGATCGGTGACCTTGCGGTCGTCGACGCATAACTCGCGGAGCGTCGTGTGCGTGGACGCGACGTACGCGATCCGCCCGTCGCGCACGTCCCAGCCCGAGATGACGCGCTCGCCGCCCAGAAGCAACTGGGGCTCGGACGAGCCGTCCGCCGGCACCGAATAGAGATGGACGTTCCCGCCGTCCTCGAGCGAGAACACGATCCGGTCGCCGTCCCAGGCGGGCTCGCGCCCCTCCGGGTACGGCGTGCACTGCCGGTCGAGCGACGTGGTCAGCAGGCGGACGCCGCTTCCGTCCGCGTGCATGACGCCGATCTGTCCGTGGTGCGGGAAGGTGCCGTCCTCGACGCCGTAGCCGAACGCGACGAGTGACCCGTCGGGCGAGAAGACCGGGCTCTCGAAGGACGCATCGTCGCCCGTGAGCTGCTTCGGCTCCCCGCCGCCGGCGTCGACGACGTAGAAGCGATTGATGAGATCGACGTCCCACCGGTCGCCCCGCAGCGCGGAGAAGAGGATGCGCTTGCCGTCCGGCGTCCAGACCGGGTCGCCGTCCTCGCAGTCGCCGTCCGTGACCTGCTTCGGCTCGCCGCCGGCGAGGTCGACGACGAAGATGTGGGTCCGGCGGTCGGTCGTCCAGCCGACACTGTCGAGCTTGTAGAAGAGACGCGTCAGGCGGCGCGGCGCCCGCTTGCGGTCGTCCTCCTCCTCGTACGCCGCGTCGCGGCAGCGGGACGCGAAGGCGATCCGCGTCGAGTCCGGCGACCACGCGAGCTTCTCGACGCCCTCCTTGCGGTCGGTGAGCTGCCGCGCTTCGCCGCCTTCCGCCGGGATGACGTAGAGGTTCGCGGGCGTCTTGTCCGGGCCGCGGTTCGAGACGAAGGCGAGCCAGCGGCCGTCCGGCGACCACCGCGGCATGGCGTCGCGCTTCTCGCCCGAGGTGAAGGCCCGCGGCTCGCCGGCGCCGTCGAGGGGCGCAACCCAGATGGCGCCGCGGTACTCGTTCGACTCCTGGTCGATCGACCAGACCTGGTAGGCGACGCGGCTGCCGTCGGGCGAGATCCGCGCGTCCGCGACCCCGGTCAGCTCGTAGACGTCCTCAGGACGCATGCCGCCCACGAGCCGGGACTATAGATCGGACCCCGTTGACGTGAGACGATTCCGTCATGGCGACGGTCGAAGCGGTCGAGCGGCGGGTAGCCGCGGTCGAAGGCTTCCGGGTCGCGGTTCGCCACCTCGACGGCCGGAACGTCCGCGGCGACCGTACGCACATGCCGACGTATCCCTACCGCCGCGCGCTCGCCGACTCGGCGAACGTCAAGGCGTGGCGCGAAGGGCGCTTCCGCTCGCGCTACCCCGGCTTCGAGGTCGACGTCCTGCACCGCGACGGCACGCCGGCGCACGGCGCCACGCTGCTCGGCACCCTGCGGGCCGAGTACCGTTAGACGCGCGCGCGCGGGCGTGGCGAAATCTGGTCAGACGCGCCGGCTTTAGGTGCCGGTGGGCGAAAGCCCGTGGGGGTTCGAGTCCCTCCGCCCGCACTCAGTGGGCCTTGTGCCCGCCCCGCACGTGGTGCCTGCCGAGGTCGAGCGCGACGGCGAGGATGAGCGTCCACGCCCAGGCGTTCGCGGGGTCGAAGCGCAGCGGTGCGTGGCCGCCGACGTGGTCGGCGACGAACCAGACCACGAACCAGATCAGTGTCATGTGATCACCTCCCGCTCTGCCTAGCGGCGCGCCGCGAAGCGAGCGCGATACGCGACCGCGCCGAACATCCCGATCCAGATCAGGGTCACGGTTCCGACGAGGATCGCGGTCCAGACGTTCATCGACTGGATAGACGCATTCGCCGTCCGTTTCTTGCGCCCTTCTTCACCGGACGAGTGATTCGATCCGCGCCGCCGCCCGTTCGAGGGCCGTCGCGTCGAAGAGGTAGGGCGTCGCGTTCGGAATGAGGCGCTCCGGCGCGTCGAGGTCGTCCGAGCCGGCGGCCGCGTTCAGCGCGTAGCGGATCGGGATCTCGTGGCAGACGACGAGGATCCCCTCCTCCTTCCGCTCGAGCAGTCGCCGGAAGGCGTGCGCGTACCGCCGCGCGGCGTCGTCGAGGCTCTCGCCCCCGGGGAACCGGTCGGCGCGCGTGTGCGCCCGCTTCCAGGCGTGGTACTCGGCGATCGTGCTGCCCTCCAGGTCGCCGACGTCGATGTCGTCCAGGAGCGGCTCCTCGACCATGGGCACCTCCCGGCCGGCGAGGATGCGCGTCGCCGTCTCCCGCGTGCGGGCGAAGCGGGTGTGGACGCATACGTCGAGCGGGAGCTCGGCGAGCTGGTGCCCGAGACGCGCGGCCTCGGCCCGCCCGTCCGCGGTGAGGGCGACCGGCACGCTCGGATCCCCGTTGATCCGGCGCTCGTCGTTGAGGCTCGACCGCGCATGCCGGGTCAGGATGTAGAGCCGCACCGGCCCGCCAGGCTACAGGCCCTCTGCTTGAATGGCCGGGTGCAAGCCGAAGTCGAGGAACTCCCCGAGAATCGCGTCCGGCTGACGGTGCAGGTGCCCTCGCACGACGTCCACCACGCCGTCGAGCACGCCGCGTCGGACATCGCCAAGTCGGCGAAGATCCCCGGCTTCCGGAAGGGCAAGGTGCCGCGCCGCGTGCTCGTCGAGCGCGTCGGCCGTGAGCGCCTCATGGCCGAGGCCGTCGACAGCCACATCAGCGGGTGGTTCTGGAACGCGGCCGCGCAGTCGCGCCTCCGCCCGGTCGAGCAGCCCGAGTACGACTTCGAGCTGCCCGAGTCGGAGGACGAGGACTGGCAGTTCACCGCGACCGTCGCCGTGCAGGCGAAGCCCGAGCTCGCCGACTGGAAGGAGCTCGAGGTCGGCGCGTACGAGGCGGAGGTGCCCGAGGATCTCGTCGAGCGGGAGCTCGAGGCCGTCCGCGCGACCGTCGCGGAGCTCGCTCCCGTGGAGGGCCGGCCCGTCGCGCCGGACGACACGGTCATCGCCGACATCGTGTCGCCCAACGGCGAGGCGCGGCGCGACTACGTCGTCGAGCTCGGCCGCGGCGCCGTCGTCGACGAGATCGAACAGGGCTTCGTCGGCATGAGCGCGGGGGAGACGAAGGAGATCGAGTTCGAGCTCGCCGACGGGACGAAGCAGACCGTCTCGATCGAGGCGAAGGAGATCAAGGAGAAGGTACTGCCACCGCTCGACGACGACCTCGCGCGCGCTGCGAGCGAGTTCGAGACGCTCGCCGAGCTGCGGGCCGAGATCTATTCGCGCCTGCACGAGCAGATCGCCGAGGAGGTCGACGCGCAATTCCGCTCCGACGTCGCCGACGCGCTTGTCGACGCTTCGAAGGTGGACGCATCCGGCCCGCTCGTCGAGGCGCGGACGCGCGAGCTCCTACGCAACCTCGCCCGCCAGGTCGAGGCGCGCGGCGTCATGCTCGAGACGTATCTGACGATGACCGGCCAGTCGCCGGACGACTTGCTCGAACGGCTCCGCGGCGAGGCGACGCGCTCCGTCGCGCGCGAGCTCGTGCTCGACGCCGCGGCCGACCAGCTCGGCATCGAAGTCCCCGACGAGGAGGTCGAGGCGCTCGTGCGCGAGCAGGCCGACGTCCTCGGCGACGACGCCGACGAGCAGCTGCAGCGACTGCGCGACAGCGGACGGTTCGAGACGCTTCGCGACGACCTTCGGCTCCGCGACGCGCTCGACCGCGTCGCGTCGGAGGTCAAGCGCATACCCCGCGAGCTCGCGGCGGCACGCGAGTCGATCTGGACTCCTGACAAGGAAAAGCCGCCCGTCGAGACGAAACTCTGGACCCCGGGAAGTTGAGGAGCCACATGAACCCGTCGAATCTCATCATTCCATCCGTCATCGAGCAGACCTCGCGAGGCGAGCGTTTCTTCGACATCTACTCGCGGCTCCTGAACGAGCGGATCATCTTCCTCGGGACGCCGATCGACGACGTGGTCGCGAACCTCATCGTCGCGCAGATGATCCACCTCGAGTCCGAGGACCCGGACAAGGACATCCAGCTCTACATCAACTCGCCCGGCGGCTCGGTGTACTCGGGCCTCGCCATCTACGACACGATGCAGTTCATCCGCTGCGAGGTCGCGACCACGTGCGTCGGCATCGCGATGTCGATGGGCGCGCTCCTCCTTGCCGCCGGCAAAAAGGGAAAGCGGTCGGCGCTGCCGAACTCCAAGATCCTCATCCACCAGGTCTCGGGCGGGTTCCAGGGCCAGGGCACCGACATCGAGATCCAGGCGCGCGAGACGATCAACCTCAAGCGCCGCCTGGAGGAGATCATCGCCCACCACACGAATCAGCCCGAGGAGAAGGTCTCGAAGGACATGGAGCGCGACTACTACATGACCGCGGATGAGGCGAGCGAGTACGGAATCGTCGACAACGTCGTAGCGCACCGGTAGACGAAAAGGCCGATCCGAGGTACAAGGAGAAGACCGTGGCCAGGGCGAGCGAAGGGAACGAGCAGCTTCTCTGCAGCTTCTGCGGCAAGAGCCAGCGGCAGGTCAAGAAGCTCATCGCCGGCCCCGGCGTCTACATCTGCGACGAGTGCATCGATCTCTGCAACGAGATCATCGACGAGGAGCTGACCTCCCCGACCCAGCTCGACCTCGCCAACCTGCCGCGCCCGCGCGACATCTACGAGGTCCTCAACGACTACGTCGTGTCGCAGGAAGAGGCGAAGCGGACGCTCTCCGTCGCCGTCTACAACCACTACAAGCGCGTGCAGATGGGCACCGAAGAGGACGAGGTCGAGCTGCAGAAGTCGAACATCCTGCTGCTCGGGCCGACGGGTTGCGGCAAGACGCTGCTCGCGCAGACGCTCGCGCGCATCCTCAACGTCCCGTTCGCGATCGCCGACGCGACGGCGCTGACGGAGGCCGGCTACGTCGGCGAGGACGTCGAGAACATCCTCCTCAAGCTGATCCAGGCCGCCGACTTCGACATCAAGAAGGCGGAGACGGGGATCATCTACATCGACGAGGTCGACAAGATCGCGCGCAAGGCGGACAACCCGTCGATCACGCGCGACGTGTCGGGCGAGGGCGTCCAGCAGGCGCTCCTCAAGATCCTCGAGGGAACGGTCGCCTCAGTGCCGCCGCAGGGCGGGCGCAAGCACCCGCACCAGGAGTTCCTGTCGATCGACACGACGAACATCCTCTTCATCTGCGGCGGCGCGTTCGCCGGCCTCGACAAGATCATCGCGCGCCGCATCGGCAAGAACGCCGTCGGCTTCGGCGCCGAGGTCCGGTCGAAGCACGGCGCGGAGTCGTCCGAGCTGCTGACGCAGGTCATGCCGGAAGACCTCCTCAACTTCGGGCTCATCCCCGAGTTCATCGGCCGCCTTCCGGTCATCTCCGCGGTGCACCAGCTGCGCCGCGAGGATCTCGTTCAGATCCTCACCGAGCCGAAGAACGCGCTCGTGCGCCAGTACCAGCGCTTCTTCGGCTACGACAGCATCGAGCTCGTCTTCACCGACGACGCGTTGTGGGAGATCGCCGACAAGGCGCTCGATCGCGAGACCGGCGCGCGCGGCCTGCGCTCGATCATCGAGGGCGCGCTCCTCGACGTGATGTTCGAGCTGCCCTCACGGCGCGACGTGACGAAGTGCGTGATCACGAAGGAGTGCATCGCGCAGGGCATCCGGCCGACGCTCGTGACGAGCGCCGGCGCCGACCTCGACGAGCCGGACGAGCCCGTCGAGCGCACGGCGTAGCAGTCCTTCCGACGTTCCAAAGGCCGGTACCTGGCACTGCTGCGCGGAGCGAGGTACCCGGTGCGCGTCCTCTTGACATGTCGGATCCGAAGTGAAATAAGACCTGAATCGGGTCTCAGTTTTGGAGACCTACCTCGACGCGGAGGGTTCACATGGCACGAGGCTGGAAGCGGTCGGCGCTGCTCGCGGGCGTCGTCGGCCTGCTCTGCGCCGTGCTCGCGGCGACAGCCGCAGCCGGCACGACCGCGCACCGCGCGGGCAAGACCGTCAACGTCGCCTTCATCTACCCGAAGACCGGCGGCCTCGCCGCCTTCGGCCAGGAGGAGCTCGACGGCTTCGACGCCGGACTCGCCTACACGGCGGGCAAGTGCGGCGGCTACACGATCAAACCGACGATCATCGACGACGCGACCGATCCGGCGACGGCCATCGCGGCGTTCAAGAACGAGGTCGGCCAGGGCGTCAAGATCATCGCGGGTACGGGCTCCTCGGGCATCGCCCTGCAGCTCGGGCCGCTTGCCGCGCAGAACAACGTGCTCTACGTCTCGGGCGCGGCCGCTGCCGACGCGATCACGGGCCTCAACCGGAACACGTTCCGGGCCGGCCGGCAGACGCTGCAGGACGTCCTCGACGCGGTGAACATCTTCCCGCCGAAGAGCACGGGCAAGAAGGTCGTCGTCTTCGCCGAGGACACGGCGTTCGGGGCGGGCAACGTCGCCGCCGTCCAGCTCCTGTTCGGCGCCAAGGGACACACCGTCTCGAAGATCCTCTCGCCGTTCGGCGCCGCCGACCTGACGCCGTACGCGCAGCAGCTCTCCAACTCCGGCGCCGACGCAGCCTTCGTCGCGTGGGCGAACACGACCAACGCGGCGGCGATGTGGCAGTCGCTCCAGCAGCAGGGCGTCTCGAAGAAGATGACGCTCATCACGGGTCTCGCCAACCGCGCCAGCTACGACGCGCTCGGCCCGCTCGTGCAGGGTGTGACGCTGCTCTCGCACTACGTCTACACAGCGCCCCACAATGCGGCGAACACCTATCTCATCAAGTGGATGGCGAAGAACCGTCACCAGGTCCCCGACCTGTTCACGCCCGACGGCTTCGTCACCGCGCAGATGATCTGCCGTGCGGTCGCAAAGGGCGGCACCGACGTGTCGAAGGAGATCACCGCCCTCGAGGGATGGAAGTTCCTCGCTCCGAAAGGCCCGCAGTACATCCGGCCGGCGGATCACGCGATGATCCAGCCGATGTTCCAGGTGCAGCTCGTCCCGGCCGGCGCTCACTTCGTCGCGAAGGTGCTGAAGACCATCTCACCGGGCAACGTCCAGCCACCCGTCACGCCCTTCAAGTAGGTCGGTGCACCCTCCGCTACTCGCCACGCGCAACCTCGGGCTCGACATCGGCGGCGCCACCATCGTCGTCGATGTCAGCCTTGAGGTTGCCGAGGGCGAGCTGCTCGGGATCATCGGGCCGAACGGCGCCGGCAAGACGTCGCTGTTCAACCTCTTCTCCGGCATCTACCGGCCGACGGCGGGCTCGATCCACCTGAACGGCGTCGACATCACGCATCAGCCGACGTTCCTGCGCACGCGGGAGGGGATCGGCCGTACCTTCCAGGTCTCGAGCGTCTTCCCGCTCCTCACGACGTTCGAGAACGCCCGGCTCGCCGCGCAGGCGGCGCTCGGCGGGACGCTCCGCCTCTGGCAGCGCGCCGACGGCGTGCGGAAGGCGGTCGAGGGAGCCCGTGCCGCGCTCGCCCGCGTCGGGCTCGAGGCGAAGGCCGCGGTCCCGGCCGGCGGGTTGTCGCACGGCGACAAGCGGCGGCTCGAGATCGCGATGCTCCTCGCCGCCGACAAGCCGGTGCTGCTCCTCGACGAGCCGATGGCCGGCCTGTCGGCGGAGCACGTGCCGCAGCTCGTCGAGCTCATCCGGTCGGTGCACGAGCAGGAGCGCAAGACGGTGCTCATGGTCGAGCACCACATGGAGGTCGTCACCGGGATCGCGCAGCGGATCGCGGTCATGCACCACGGCGCGCTCCTCGCCTGCGACACACCGGCCGCAGTGATGGCGAACGAGACCGTCCAGTCGGCCTACCTCGGCGAGGCGCTGTAGTGGCCGTTGCGGCACCCGCGCGGACGCTGCTGTCGGTGCGCGACCTGCACGTGCACCTCGGGCAGTCGCACATCCTCCAGGGCGTCTCCTTCGACGTCCCGGAAGGCGGCGTCACGGCGCTCCTCGGCCGCAACGGCGTCGGGAAGACGACGACGCTGCGGGCGATCCTCGGCCTCGTCGGCCGCCGCGGCTCGGTGCAGCTCGACGGAGAGGAGCTCACCGCGCTGGCGACGCACCGCGTCGTACAGCGGAGCGTCGGCTACGTCCCCGAGGACCGCGACGTCTTCACCGGCCTGACGGTGGCGGAGAACCTCCGCCTCGCGGAGCGCGACGCGGCGCCGCGCTATGACCTCGTGTACGAGCTTTTCCCCGAGCTCGAGCAGCGCGGCGGCCAGCGCGCCGGCACGCTGTCCGGCGGACAGCAGCAGATGGTCGCCATCGCGCGCGCGCTGCTGAACGACAATCGCGTCCTGCTCGTCGACGAGCCGACGAAGGGCCTTGCGCCCGCGCTCGTCGCCGACGTCGCGCGGGTGCTCGAACGGCTCGCCGAGCTGACCACCGTGTTGCTCGTCGAGCAGAACCTCGGCGTCGTGCGGAAGATCGCGCACGGAGCGATCGTGCTCGACCAGGGCCGCGTCGTGCACACGAGCGACGCGAAGGAGCTGCTCGAGCAGCCGGAGCTCGTCCGGCGGCTGCTGAGCGTGGGGTCGCACCCGTGAGCACGTTCCTGCTCCTGACGATCACGGGCCTCGGCCTCGGCGCGATGTATTTCCTCATCGCGTCGGGCCTGTCGCTCATCTACGGGCTCATGGGCGTCCTCAACTTCGCGCACGGCGCGTTCATCTCGGTCGGCGCCTACGCGACGTGGTGGTCGGAGCTGCACGTCTTCTCCGGCGTCCACTCGTCCGCGCTCCGGTTCCTGCTCTCCGGCCTGCTGGGGCTCGTGGCCGGCGGAGTCTTCGCCGCGCTCGTCGAGCTCGTGCTCATCCGGCCGCTCTACAACCGCCACATCGAGCAGGTGCTCGTCACCGTCGGCCTCCAGCTCGCCTTCGTCGCACTGCTCGTCGGCATCTGGGGGCCGGACGCGAAGGCGTTCGTCGTTCCCGCGTGGCTGCACGACACGACGACGATCGCGGGCGCGCACATCCCGAACGACCGCTGGGTCGAGATCGCCGCCGCGGCGGTCGTCCTCACGTCGCTCCAGCTGTTCCTGCGCCGGACGCGGTACGGGCTGATCATCCGCGCCGGCGTGGAGAACCGGGCGATGGTGCAGGCCCTCGGCATCGACGTCCGCAAGGCGTTCACGCTCGTGTTCGCCATCGGCGGCATCGCCGCGGCCGTCGCGGGGGTGCTCAGCGGCGTGTACTTCAACGTCGTCGGGCCGGACCAGGGGACGAGCCTGCTCATCTTCGCGTTCATCGTCGTCGTCATCGGTGGTCTCGGCTCGATCGGCGGCTCCGCCGCCGCCGCCGTCCTCGTCGCGCTGACGCAGCAGTACACGAACTACTACGCGTCGGCGGGGATCGGCGACATGGTCGTCGTCCTGCTGCTCGGCCTCGTGCTGCTCGCGCGACCGCGCGGCCTCGCGGGCGCCGTCGTCGGAGCGCGCGCATGACGAGGCGGCGCCTTCTCTCCGACTGGCTCGTGCCGCTCGCCGTCTTCGGCGCGCTCGCGCTCGTTCCGAAGCTGAACGTCTCGATCCCGAAGCTCTTCGACCAGCCGATCTCGAGCCCGGGCACGTTGCAGCTGCTCGCGGCGTGCGTGCTCTTCGGCGCGCTTGCACTGACGTACGACCTCCAGTTCGGGTACACGGGCCTGCTCTCGTTCGGGCACGCGCTCTACATCGCGCTCGGGGTCTACCTCTCGAACATCGCGATCACCGACTGGCACTGGAACTTCTGGGTCGCGATCCTCTTCACGATGGGCGTCGCCCTCGTGGTGTCGAACGTGCTCGGCTTCGTGAGCATGCGCGTGGCGGGGATCGCGTTCGCGATGGTGACGCTCGCCTTCGCGCAGGCGGGCGCCGTGCTCGCGCTCAAGGACCCGCACCACTGGACGCACGGAGAGGAAGGCCTCGGTGCCGACTACACGAAGCTGCCGCACGCGTTCGTCGGCATCTTCAACACGAAAAACCTCTACTGGCTCGCGCTCGCCTTCCTCGCGGCCGTCTTCTTCATCGTCCGCTGGTCGGTCGAGTCGTCGCCGGGCCGGGTCTGGCAGGCGATCCGCGAGAACGAACAGCGCGTCGAGGTTCTCGGGATGCGGCCGCACCTGTACAAGCTGCAGGCGTTCGTCCTCTCCTCGACGCTCGCCGCCGCCGGCGGCATCGTGTACATGCTGCTGTACAACGGTTCGACGCTCGCCGTCACGGCGCCGAACTTCACGCTGACGCTCCTGCTCATGGTCGTCATCGGCGGCGCGGGCTCGCGCTGGGGCGCGGTCCTCGGCGGCATCCTCTACACGTACCTGAACGACCGGCTCGTCGCCGTTGGGAGCTCGTCGACGGTCGAGGGCCTGCCGCACGCGCTCCGCACGCCGCTGTCGCAGCCGCTCTTCCTCCTCGGCGCGATCTTCATCCTCATCGTCTTCTTCCTGCCCGGCGGCCTCGCCGGGATCGCAGCGCGCGGCCGGCCGAGCGGCCTGCGGCGGCTCCAGGACGCAATCCGCCCGGACCACGGGCCAACCGCACCCCAGGAGGGCGCATGAGCAGCACGGCGACGAACGACGGCGTCAGGCTCGCGTACGAGGAGCACGGCGAGGGCGAGCCGCTCCTGTTCGTGCAGGGCCTGGGGTACGACCGGCACGGGTTCGGTCCCCTGCCGGGGCTCCTCGCTTCGGACTTCCGCGTGGTCGTGTTCGACAACCGCGGCGTCGGCGACAGCGACGTGCCCGAGGGCCCGTACTCCGTGGAGATGCTCGCCGCCGACGCGGTCTCGGTGCTCGACGCGGCGGGGATCGAAAGCGCGCACGTTCTCGGGGTGAGCCTCGGCGGATTCGTCGCGCAGGAGCTCGCGCTGTCCTATCCCGACCGAGTGCGGAAGCTCGTCCTCTGCTCGACGGCGCCCGGGTCGGTGCCTCCGAGCTATCCGATGCCCGAGCGGGGGTTGCAGGCGTTCGCGCAGTTCCCGACGCTGGGACGCGAGGCGGGCTTCCGGCTCATGGTCGAGAACTCGCTCGGGGATCACGGCGTGCGCGAGCGGCCGGAGCTCGTCGAGGAGATCTACCGCTACCGGCTCGAGCGCGGCCCGACGCTCGCCGGCTGGCAGGCCCAGGCGTACGCGGGCGCGACGTTCGACGCGTACGAGCGCATACCGGCGATCATGGCGCCCACGCTCGTCGTCCAGGCCGACGCCGACTTCGTCATCGACGTTCGCAACGCGCAGCTGCTCGCCGAGCGGATCCCGGACGCGCGGCTCGAGATCATCCCCGACCGGGGCCATCTCGTCATCTGGGAGGAGGGTGAGATGCTCGCGCCGATGGTGCGCGAGTTCCTCCGCACGTGACAAGCGACGGCAGGCACACGATCGGCCGGTGGATCCGCGACCGGGCGCGGGCGACGCCCGAACGCGTCGCCGTCGACTACGCGGACCGGCTCGTCACGTACGGCGAGCTCGACGCGGGGTCGGACGCGTTCGCCGCCGCGTTCCACGAGCGCGGCCTCCGTCGCGGCGACCGCGTCGCGACGCTCACCGGCAACACGCCCGAGCACGTCATGGTCATGTTCGCGTGCGCGAAGGCAGGACTCGTCCTCGTGCCGATCTCGTGGCGCCTGGCCGCGCCGGAGATCCGGTACCAGCTCGAGGACTCGCAGCCGAGCCTGTTCCTCGTCGAGGACGAGTACCGCGCGCTCGCGGAGGCGACGGGCTGGGCATTTCAACGGCCGGAACCTGGCACGGCTGCGCCGAGCCAGGTACCTGATGTTGACGTGGCCGACGACGACGCCTTGTTGCTGATCTACACGAGCGGGACGACCGGCAAGCCCAAAGGAGCGCTACTGACTCACGCGAACTGTTTTTGGACGAACCTCAGCCTCGACCTGACGACGCCGATGGACCACGACGACGTCGTCCTCCAGGTCCTGCCGCAGTTCCACTGCGGCGGGTGGAACGTCCAGCCGCTCCTCGCGTGGTGGAAGGGCGCGAAGGTCGTCCTCGAGCGCGGTTTCGACGCCGGCCGCGCCCTCGACCTCGTCGAGCGCAAGCGCGTGACGACGATCATGGGCGTTCCGGCGGTGTACCTCTTCCTCGCCCAGCACGAGCGGTTCGCCGCCGCCGACCTTTCGAGCCTGCGCCGCGTCGTCGTCGGCGGCGCCCCGATGCCGGAGCCCCTGCTCGAGACGTGGGCCGAGCGCGGCATCGTCATCGTCCAGGGCTACGGCCTCACGGAGGCGGCCCCGAACGTCCTCTGCCTCCCGCCCGAGGACGCGGTGCGCAAGATCGGCTTCGCCGGCAAGCCGTACCCGTTCGTCGACGTCGATCTCTCCGACGAGCAGGAGCTGCTCGTCCGCGGCCCGAACGTCTTCCCGGGCTACTGGCGCAACGAGGAAGCGACGGCGGCCGCGTTCACGAAGGACGGCTGGCTGCGCACCGGCGACATCGCCGAGCGCGACGGGGAAGGCTTCTACCGGATCAAGGGCCGCCTCAAGGAGATGTACATCTCCGGCGGCGAGAACGTCTACCCGGCCGAGGTCGAGACCGTCCTCCACGAGCACCCGCGCATCGAGGACGCCGCCGTCGTCGGCGTGCCCGATGCGCGCTGGGGCGAGGTCGGGCTCGCGTTCGTCGTCGCGGGCGGCGTCACGGAGGGGGAGGTGCTCGAGTGGTGCGGCGAGCGCCTCGCGCGTTTCAAGGTGCCGCAATCCGTGCGCTTCGTCGAGGCGATCCCGCGCAACGGGCTCGGCAAGATCCAGAAGCAGGAGCTGATGGTGGAGGTGACGACGTGAGCGAGGTCGTGACCGGCGTCGGCGGACGCGCGCTGTCGGCGAAGGGGGTCGAGACGCGCCAGCGCCTGCTCGACGCCGCCGAGAACGTATTCGGCGAGCTCGGCTACTCGGATGCGTCGATCGTGAAGATCACCGAGGCGGCCGGCGTGGCGCAGGGTACGTTCTACCTCTACT